>Ga0214917_10002715_pt1 | contig 21270 bp, 14 predicted proteins | sample LL_1208_BB_MetaG_FD_177983 | JGI IMG/M metagenome (GOLD analysis project Ga0214917, IMG submission 177983) | Freshwater microbial communities from Lake Lanier, Atlanta, Georgia, United States - LL_1208_BB | ecosystem: Environmental > Aquatic > Freshwater > Lake | place: USA: Georgia | collected...
CATCGGCAGCCCGAACTACATGGCGCCCGAGGTGGTGCGGCGACGGCAGGCCGACAGGCGACTCGACGTCTTCTCGTTCGGCGTGACGGCATACGAGATCGGCACCTGCGAGCTGCCGTGGCCCCGGGGATCGAGCGGCCGGGCGGCGCTCGCGCACGACACCACCCCCAAGGACATCCGGGCACACTGGCAGGACGCCCCCGCCGCGCTCGCCGACGCGATCATGGCCTGCCTCGCGGCCGACCCGGGCGACCGCCCGCCCGCCATGGAGGACTTCCTCCGCCGAATCGCGAAGGTGACGTGCTGAATCGGCCCGGACCTTGATCGGAACCCACGGCCTCCCTACGCTTTCCGCTGACAGGAACTTCCGACCGGAGAGACGGCCATGACGATGGACAAGAGCCTGCGCGTGCGAAAGGGTGCCTCCAACGTTCGCGGAGTGCTCACGCGCGCCGAGCGCATCGCGAGACTCAAGGAGCAGGATCTCTGGGGTGCCGGCCGCAGCCCGCTCGGCCTGCCGAAGGTGCGCGTGCAGAAGATGTCGATGAAAAAGAAGAAGCCCAAGAAGGAGGAGGCCGAGGGGGCGGCCGCCGCCAAGCCGGCGGCGAAGAAGAAGTAGTCCGGCGCGGGCTACCGCACGCCGGCCCGTGGGAGGGCCGCGGAGGAGACGACCCGCTCCGCCGCCCTGCGGCCCGACGCGATCACCTGGGGAATGCCGACCCCTTCGTAGGCGGCGCCCGCGAGGGCCAGACCGGGATGACGGCCGACCGCGGCCGAGACACGCCCGACGCGGGCCACGTGCCCGACGTGATACTGGGGCATCGCTCCGTGCCAGCGTTCGACGTGCGTCAGCCGGGGCCGTCCCCGCGCCCCGATCAGCACCTCGACCTCCCGCCGAGCCAGGTCCACGAGCGGTGCCTCCTCGAGATGAACGACCTCGGGATCGAGGGCCCCTCCGAGAAACACCCGCACGAGAACCGCCGCCTCCGGAGCCCGCGCGGGAAACTTCGAACTCGAGAAACTCAGCGCCAGGGCCCGCCGGCCCTCGCGCCGCGGCACCACCATGCCGGCTGCGTCGAGCGGATGCGCCACATCGCCGCGCGAGAAGCCCAGCGAAACGATCGCCGAGCCCGCATACTCGATCGCGGCGAGTTCAGCGGCCAGGACGGGATCCTCCCCACGGACCAGCGTCGCCGCCGCCGCTGCGGGGAGCGCGACGACGACGGCGTCGGCCTCGTGGATGACGGGACCACCGTCACCCGATCCCTCCACCCGCCAGTGGGTCGTGCGCCTGGCCAGCGCGGTCGCCCGCGCCGGGACGAAGGTCACGCCGTTGGCCCGCAGCCGCGCCGCCAGCCCGACGGGAAGCGACTCCATGCCGTCCACGAGCGTGAGGAACTGCCCATACCTCGCACCCGCCGTGCCATGGTCGCCGCGACGCGACGAATCTCCTGTGTCCGCGGTCGCGCGGGCCGCGAGTCGCGCGCGCTCTCCGGCCCACAGGCTCCCGGCGTCACGCTCCATGGCGAAGAACTCGGGGCAGGCGGCCGCCATCCCGAGGCGTGCCGGGTCCGCCGTCCAGATTCCAGCCGCGAGCGGCTGCACGAGGTTCTCGAACGCCTCGCGGCCAAGGCGACGCACGGCGAATGATTCGAGCGATTCGTCGTCGTCGGCCGCGTCGCGCGGCCGAGATCGCGCCGGGACGAACCGCTCGGCGAGCACCCGCAGCCGCCCCGCCGGAGACATGAGCGACGTGCGCAGGATCCCCCCGACGCTGCCGGGCGCCAGGAGACGGAAGCCGTCCGGGGCCGGTATGCCCCGGCCGCCGTGCCACACGAGCGCACGCCGCACCTCGGGCGCCACGCCCACGAGCGCGTCGGACAGGCCGATCCGCGCGACCATGTCGATGACCTCGGGGCGGGCCGCGAGGAACGTGTCCGCCGACCGTTCGACCAGCCAGCCGTCCTCCCGGCGGGTTCCCAGCACGCCGCCGGGCCGCCCCGACGCGTCGATGACGGTGACGTTCCAGTGGGACTCCGCGAGCGACTCTGCCGCCGCGAGCCCGGCCATGCCTGCCCCGAGGACGACGGCCCTGGGCATCGCACGGTCGTCCATCATCGATTGCACAGACTCGGCCCCGGGATCGGTCGGTTCAGTGTAGGAGGTCGTGACCGGCACGGCAGGGCACGCCCGGCACGCTGGCGGGGTGTCGGGCGGTCTCCCCCTCCTTTCCCCGGCTTCCTCGACCACGCCAACCATCGGCTCCGGGACTGCATGCCGCCTCGAGCGGAGCGGCTTTTCTGGTCTGGACGGCGTCGCCGGCCACGCCTACCGTCCCCCCGCATTCATGTCCCCCACCCGCCCCGACATCGCCGTTCGATCAGCCGGTCGATCAGCCGTTCAAGGAGGAACTCTCGTGGCCACGCTGCGGAAGCCGTGTTCGTTCGTATCCTCGAGCCTGTTCCTGGCCGCGCTCTGGGCCCTGCCGGCGTCGCTCGTCGCCGCGGAACCACCCTCGCGATCGACGCCCCGCCCGCTGCTCCGGCTCCCGGAGTGGATCGAGTCGTTCGGTGTCGGACGAGCCGATGCAGCCGAACCATCCGAGACGAAGGCCGCGCGACCGGAAGGAGCCGTGACCGTCTCCGGAGTCGAGCAGGAGGAGCAGGCAACGGCGTCGAGCACGTCCGAGCGGACCCCGGTCGACACCGACTCGTCCGGTGAAGGCCCCGTGCGCCGGTGGCTCACGGAGCGGATGGCGGCGCTGCCCACGCCCACGGCGCTCTTCGGTGGCCCGCGTGAAGCCCCCGTCGCGGAGACGCGGACCGACGAGGCTGCCGAACGCACGACCGAAACCGTCGCGGAGGGACGCGGCGCGCCCGAGGCCCCGGCGACGGTGACCGCCCCGGTCGCGGCCACACCAGACGAGATGCCCGCACTGTCGATCGATCCGGCCAGCTTTCGCGGCGTGCATCCCGGCAAGACGACCCGCGCCGAGATCGAGGCGACGTGGGGAGCAGGCGAGCCATTCACGACCGAAGAGGGTGAACAGGCGGTCGCCTGGTCGATCGAGCCGTTCGACCGTGTCGAGGTGGCCATCGAGCAGGACGTCGTGACGGCGATCCGCATCAAGCTCGCCGAGGCGGTGCCGATCGCCGAACTGGCGAAGCAGCTGGAAATCTCCGAGCTCCGCACCGTGTCGATCCACGACGAGGAGGGGCGATCGATCGGCGAGGTGTATCCCGAGCGCGGTGTCATCCTGAGCGTGGAGCCGGGCACGCGCGCGGCCGACGGCATCATGATCGAACCGCTCGATCCCGAGGCGTTCGTCCTCCGGGCCGAAGGCGAGATGGAGTCGTCGGCCGCCAACGCGGTCGCCGACCTCAACTATGCGATCCAGCTCGATCCCGAGCACGTCCGCGCCCACCGTCTCCTGCTCGCGATGAGCAGCGAGCAGGGCAGGTGGTACGAGGCGCTGCGGCTCGCGGAGACCGCGGTGCGGCTCGACCCGCAGGACATCTGGACGCGGATCAAGCACGCGAGCGTCCTCCTCGCGCTCGACCGCCCCGACGAGGCCCGGGGGGTGCTCGAGCACGTCGCCGCGAGCGAGGGGCCGTCGCCGCTCGTCATGGCGCAGGTGAAAAGGCTGCTCGGCAGTGCCGCGCTCGCCGGGCCCGAGCCCGATCACCAGGCGGCGGTGGAGCATTTCGCAGACGCGATTCGCCGCGCCGCGCCGCTCGCGGCGAAGAAGTCGCCCGCGATGCAGGCGGCCGCCACCGAGGTGCTGCTCGGGGCCCACCTCGGCACGGCCCGGGCGATCGCCGAGGGCACCTGGCAGCAGAAGAGCCGGGTCATCCCGAAGTGGATCGCGCGCAGCGAGACGATCGTGACGGACTTCAAGGGATCCGACACCGAGAGGCTCATCCTCGAGCTGCAGCTTTGCCGCGGCGTCCTCGCCTCGTCCGCCGGTTCCACCGAGGCCGGTGAACCGCTGCCCTGGGTGAAGCGGCTGCTCGAACTCCGCGAGCGGATGGGCGAGGCGATGACCGACCCCTGGCGACGTCGCCAGGTGGATTGGGAGGTCGGACTCGGACTCCGCGACGCCCTCACGGCGGCCGAAAAACGCGGGGATGCGACCGACATGCTCGACAACGCCACGCTCACGGCGGCCTATCTCGAGCGGGGTGCGGAGCATCGCGATCTCACGGTCACCGAGCGTCGGGACGTGGGCGAACTCCTGTTCCGCATCGGCATCATGCACAGCCTGCAGCGCGGCGACCACGCGACCGCCGTGACCTGGTTCGATCGCGTGGTGCCGCTCTGGGAGCCTGAGAAGGCGACCGACGTCGCCGCATCGGCTTCCGATGCGGGACGCTTCGGCGAGTCGTACGTCAGCATGGCGATCTCCTACTGGCAGATCGGCCGGCGCGAGGATGCGCTCGCGCTGAGCCAGCGCGGGGTCGACCTGATGGTCGCCGCCGTGGAGGCGCGGACCCTCGACGAGCGGGCGCTCGCCGTGGCGTACGGCAATCTTGCGACGATGTACGCCGAGGAGGGGGACGATCGCCAGTCGAGGGCCTACGCCGAGATGGCGAGCCGTGCCGAGTCGACGGGCGGCACCCTCCGTTAGAGCGCATCTGGTTGAGCCGGAGCGACGACGTGGCAAACCTGGAGACGGAGGCGAGGGGTCGGCGAACGCTCGAGGAGCTTTGGGCCGCCTCGGCCCACGCGACGAGCCAATCCGCCGTTGGAGCGGCGGAAGAGATCCCGTCGCCGCCCCGCAGCCGTCGCTCCACCGGCGTGGCCCACATGGGGCATCCAGCCGCGTCCGCAGACCCGGCTGCCGACGTGGGTCAGAGCAGCGTCTCGAGCAGCAGCCGCATCTTGCGCAGTTCGGCCACCTGGTCGACACCCTCGAGCGGTGCCATGTGCGCACAGAGCCCTCGCGCGTAGCCGACGCGGCCGAGCTGCTGGACGAGTTTCCCGTATTCCACGCCCCCCTGTCCGATCCGCACCTGGAACGCGTCGACCTTCGTGTCGCGCAGGTGCACGTGGCAGACGTACTTGAGGATCGGCTCCCAGGACGCGGGCTTCTTGTGGCCGTGGATGAAGTGACTGGGATCGAGCGTGACCCCGAGGCCGGGGACGTTCCGGCAGAGGGAGGCGGTCGTCTCGGCGTCCTGCGTCATCCGGTCGGCCGCGGTCTTCACGCCGACGACCGCGCCGAGCCGTGACGCGATGGCGACGAGCTTCCGCAGACGCTCGATCTCCCCGTTGAAGGGTGTGCCGAGCTCCGATGACTCGACGACGACGGTCACGACGCCGAGCGCCTTGGCGAGCCGGCAGCACGCGGCGAAATGGTCGTACAGTGCGGGCGTCTCCGGCGCGGCGAAGGAGACCGCGACCGGTCGCAGCCGCTGCAGGTCGCTGCAGGCGGCGATCGCCGCCTCAGGATCCGCGGCCACGCGGGCCGGTTCCAAGTGGCCGCCGCCTTCGTGGATGTCGATCTCCACGGCCGTGAACTCCAGCTCGGCCAGCCGCTCCATCGCCGCGGCGAGCGGCATGTCGGGCAGGCACTCCGTGCTGACACAGACGAACACGCGATGCGGCTCCACAAGGACGCGGGGGAAAGGGGGATCGTAGCCGCGACTGCCCGCGACTGCCAACCGGCGACTCGCACGCCCTCGCTGGTCCAGCGACGCTAGAATCGTGCCGCAGGGCTCGATCCGTGGATTCGCGCCGATCGACACACGCGAGGATGGCATCATGGTGCAGGACGATTTCACACGCCTCGACCGGCAGGCGCCGACGCGGGTCATCCTCGAGCAGGCCGGCGGCTGGGGCCGCTGGGGCGCCCGGCTGGCGTGGTTGATCACCGGCGTCTCGCTGCTGGCGGCGATCGGCAGTGCGGGGGCGTTCTCGCAGTACTTCCAGCGCGACCCACGGGTCGTCGAGACGTATCATTCCCTCTCCAAAGCCGCGCCCGCGAAGGTCGCGATCGTGACGATCTCGGGCGCGATCATGGGAGGCGAGGGGTTCGCCCGGGCCCAGCTCGATACCGTCGAGGCCGACGAGAGCGTCCGGGCGATCGTGCTCCGGATCGACTCTCCCGGCGGCACCGTCAGCGGCAGCGACGAGCTGCACCACCGCATCGCCGGGCTGGCGACGCGCCGCGACCTGCCGGTCGTGGTCAGCATGGGAGGCATCGCCGCCAGCGGGGGCTACTACGTCGCCATGGCCAACGGCGGGCGCGAGGACGTCATCTACGCCGAGCCCGCCACGCTCACCGGCTCGATCGGCGTGATCATCCCGTCGTTCGATCTCTCGCAGCTGCTCAAGCGCATCGACGTGCGCGATGATTCCGTCGCCAGCGGCCCGCTCAAGGAGATGCTCAGCCCCACGAAAGACCGCACCCCGGAGCTGGCGGAACGCGAGCGCGAGGTGCTCGAGTCGCTGGTCGCCGACATGTTCACGCGGTTCAAGGAGATCGTCCGGGCCGGCCGGCCGAAGCTCGACGCGGAGGCGGTCGATGCCGTCGCGACGGGTCAGGTCTTCACCTCGCGTCAGGCTCTCGAGGCGGGCCTTGTCGACCGCATCGGCTTCGTCGAGGACGCCGTCGCCCGCGCGGTTGAACTCGCGGGCCTCACGGCCGACACGGCCCGGGTGGTGCGCTACTCGCGGCCGCGCGGCCTGCTCGACGACGTCCTCGGCGGGGCGATTCCCGGCGCGCGGGAGCCGCTCGAACTGCTTGCGGAGATGACCGCGCCCCGCGGCTGGTATCTCTGCAGCTGGTGGCCGGCGCTCGTCACGAGCCGGTGAGCCGACCCCGCGGCCTCGGCACCGTGCAGGACGTGTCCCGCGCGGATCCAGTCACTCCGCGTGCGGATCGAGCGACTCCGACCCCGCCCCGGCGACTCAGCTCGCCGCCGGCTTCGGCTTCATGCCGGCCTTGAATTCCTCGAGCGAGAGCGTGCCGTCGCCGTCGGTATCGACCCGCTTGAAACGACGGTCGGCGTTCTCGAGGGCCTTCTCCTTGAGACCCGCCTTGAATTCCTCGAGCGACAGCTTGCCGTCGCCATCGGCATCCTTGCGCTTGAAGACCTTTTCCGGATCGATCGCGGGCTTGTCGGCACCCGACGCGACCGGCGACGCGACGACGACCGCCATCGCGAAGAGGCCGCCGGCCATCGCGCTCGACACCCCACGAGTCATCGGGCGATTGATTCGGCAAACGACGCGCATGCGACACCTTTCTGTACGAGGAAATGAATCGAACTGTGATCCCGATCGTACCCTTTCAACGGACGTGGCCCCGCCAAGGTTGCATCCGCCGAGCAGCGGGCCCCGCAGACCCGGATTCCGACGGCCGTCCCGCGTCGGGAACTCAGCCGCCGGCCTCTTCGGCCGCGAGCCTGAGCACGACCCGACGCACGCGCGGCACCATCTCATACCGTGGATTGCCGACCGCATCGACGCTCCCGTCCGTCGCCGGCTGCAGGAACCGGAGCCCGAACCGGTTTTCGAGCTTGGCCATGATCGCCTTCAGCGACCGCATCTTGTTCGCCGGGAGCCCGAGGGCCTCGTCCCACTCCATGAGCGAACGCGGCTCAGCCGAGGCCCGGGCGATGCGGACAAGATGCGGCCAGAGGCCGCGGTGCCGGATGCGACGCAGCTGTTGGCCGAGGGGCAGCCGTCCCGCGGCCCGAGCCGCTCCCACACCCGGGCCTCCGCGGCACGGGCCCGTCATCCGCTGGGCGCCCGCGACGCGCCCGCGCAGCTGCTGCATCGCCCGCCGGCAGTCGGCGGGATCGTCGAGATTGACCATGAGAAACGGCATCGAGCCCTCCTGTCCGTCGGCGATTCGAGTGACGGCGGCGGCCGGCGGAGATCGCCACGCCACCCCGGGAAGACCGCATCCGGATCCACCGTCCTTCACGCAATGCATGCGCACTGCGTACGCAAAGAATAGCGCGTCCGCCCGGGGTCGTCAAGCCTCGGTCCGCTCCGCCGGCTCCAGCGCAACGCGGGCCCCGAGCGACGCCACCGCCTCGAGGTCTGCCGCCGAGGGCAGCCTGCCCGCGGCCCTCGCGAGCGCGAGCCGGCACCACACATCGGCCGCATCGGCGCGGCGCGGACAGCCGGTCGCATCCGCGTGCCACGCGGTCGCCATCACGGCGACGCTCTCCCGCACGGTGGCGGCCATGCCGCCGACCTCCAGCTGCCGCTCCGCAAGCGATCGGCCATGCCTCCGGATCGCCCGGTCGATCGCATGCGCGGAGCGGCGGAGCACCCGATGCGCCTCCCGCGCGTGCCCGCGCAGGCGGCGATCGAACAGGGGGGCGTGATCTGGCCGGGCGGCCCAGCGAGCGACCTGCCACGCCAGCCACGCCCCCGCCCGACGCCAGCCGCGGGCTCCCGAGTCGGCCAGCGGATGCCGGCGGGCGAGCCCCTTGAACAGGGCGAGCCCGAGGAGATCGCTCTCGCCCTCGTAGATGCCGACGGCGAGGTGGTCATGCAGCGAGTCGCCGAGCGGATGCCCCACGAGGAAGGCGCGACCGCCATGCACCCCCAGCGCATCGAGTGCCGCATCGCGCACGCAGCCGCTCGCCACGGTCTTCGCCACGATCGCCTCCAGCTCACCTGCCGCGCCCGAGTCGATCACCGCGGCCGCCCACAGGGAGACCGCATCACACGCCTCGATCGCGGCGGCGATTCTGGCGAGCCGCCCCTGGACGAGCTGTCGCGACGCGATCGCCCGGCCCCAGGTATGACGGCGCCCGGCATGCGCGACCGCGTGAGCGAGCATGAGCCGCAGCGTGCCCCCCGCCTGCGCCGCGAGCGTCACGCGACCCCGGTTGAGCCCGTGCCAGACGATGGCCATCCCCTCGCGACCGGCGCCGGCCGCGAGCAGATCGGTGGTGTCGATCTCGAAACCCTCGAACTCGAGCGCCGCATTGTGCGCGTGCTTCAGTGGATGAATCTCGTAGGTGCGGAGCCTGAAGGTCGGCGTGTCGCGATCGGGCAGCCGAGCCAGCACGACCGCGGGTCTGCCATCGAGATTCGCGAGAACCTTCACGAGACGGCCGTGCGTCGCCCCGGTGATGAACATCTTCGTGCCCGTCAGTCGCAGGCGGTCGCCGTCGCGCGTGAGCGACGCACGGATGGCGCCGAGGTCACAGCCGGCATCGGGCTCGGTGCCACCGAAGATCGAAAGTGGGCGTCCCGCGGCGAGTGCGGGCAGGTGCCGTGCCTGCTGCTCGGGCGTGCCGAACGCGACCAACGCCGACACCGCGCCGATCGCGGAGTGGACGGCGAGCATCCCCGCGGCGGTCGGGCAGTCCGCCGCCAGCATCGTGATCGCCCTGGCGAGTTCCGCGACCGTGGCCCCGGTCCCGCCATTCGCCGGCGGAACGAAGAGCCCCCACAACCCGGCCTCGCCGAGCGCGTCCTCGGCATCCCTCGAGAACCGTCCCACCCGTGGAGGCGGCGCGTCGGCGAGAGGGGGCACCGAGCCGGCCTCCTCGAGCGGCTCGTAGAGCCTGCCGTGGGCCCGCAGGTGCGCGAGCGTCGCGCACGACCGCTCGAGAACCCCGACCACGCCGGCGGACAGCGGTCGTGATGCGGCGTTCGCCGCCGCGGGGAATCCCCCATCCCCGCCGTGCCACAGGGCCGTCGCCACACCGCCAGCATGGAGGCTCACGGCGCCGGCGGACGCCGCGGCGGCGTTCGATCCACCCGTCACCACCCCGACGCCGAGCGCCGATTCGTCGGCCGCGGCAGCCTCCACCTGCCTGCGAAAGTGTCTCGCGATCGCCGCCCGCTTGAGCTTGAGCGACTCGGTCGCCTCGCCGTGCGCCGCATCGAAGGCCCGACCGACGAGGATGACACGTCGCACCTGCCACGCCTTCGGCAGCCCGGCCTGTCGGGAGGCGAGGCGCCGCCCCACCCACGCGAGCACGCGCGGGTGGGTCAGCGCGGCACGCCGACTGAGCACCCGCACCCCCAGTCGGGACATGGTCGCCCGCAGAACGGCCGGCTCGGGAACGACGAGCGCCACGGGCCATGGCAGCCCGTCACCGACCACGCACACCTGGGCGACCACCTCGTCCTCGGCGAGCACCCGCTCCACGTCGGCCGGCGGCACCTTCACGCCGGTGGCGAGCACCAGCGTGTCCCGCAGGCGGCCGACGATGCGCAGATGCCCCTGCTCGTCGATCTCGGCCACGTCGCCGGTCTCGAGCCAGTCGGCGGTGGGCGGCGTGGCGTCGGTCGCGTCCGCGGCCAGCACGCCGAGCGCGCGGGCCGGCGTCCGGACGAGCAACTGCCCCGAGGTCTCCGGCCGTTGATCGAGTTGCACCTCGATTCCCGGCAGCGGCGGGCCGACCGTGCCCGGGCGCCGAATCCGCGGATTCGACACCGCGACGACCGGCCCCGCCTCCGCCAGTCCATATCCCTCCACGAGCGGCACCCCGTGCGCCACGAAGAAGTCGGCCGTGCGTCGGCGCAGCGGCGCCGCTCCGGAGACGCACACCCGCACGCGCCCCCCGAGCGCGGCGGCGAGATCGGGCAGCCGCCCCGCGCGCGACGCCCCCTCCAGTCGCTCGAAGAACGCGGGCACCCCGAGGATCACCGTCGGTTCCCGCGCGCGACAGGCGTCGATGAGCCGCGTCCGGTCTCCCACGATCGCCAGGCAGCCGCCGCGCACCAGCGCCGTGTAGAGATCGCCGGTGCGGGCCAGGGCGTGACTCATCGGCAGCCAGGCAAGCCGCACGTCACGCGGGTCGTCGAGGAACGTCTCCGCCACCGCGGCCGCATTGACGGCGAGCGCCCGCTGCGAATGGAGCACGCCGTGAGGATGGCCCGTCGTTCCCGAAGAAAGCAGGATCGTGCAGCACGCATCGGGATCCACCGCCGCCGCGAGTGCCTCGACCTCCGCGGCGAGGCGGGGCAGGTCCGCAGCCCGGTCGCGCCACCTGCCCCCGCGCAGGCCCGAGGAGACGCTTTCCCCGCTCGACGAGCCCCGCGCGGGGCCGCGCCGCGCGAGGATGCTCGCACCGCCACTCGTGATGACCGCCCGCGGACGCAGCCACTCGGTGAGCCTCTCCTGCTCCCGTGGCGGCGCGTCGGCGTGCAGGGCCGCATGCACGAACCCGCCCAGCAGGCACGCGAGGTCGACCACGACCCAATCCGGGCCATGCGGACCCACGTGGACGATACGGTCACCCGATTCGAGACCGGCGCCGACGAGACCGTCCCGGCACTCGAGCGCCGCCGCCGCGAGTTCGGCCCAGCTCCACGCCGCGTGCTCGTCGGCGGCGGCAAGGGCATCGACGACCGCGCGCCGGCCCGGCGCGTCGGCAAGCCGGGTCGCCAGCAGCCCGACGAGCGAGGCGGGAAGTGCCGGGGACGCCGCGGCGACGGACCAGCGGGATGCGTGGCTGACGGAGCTGGGCATCACGGGCGTCCGGGGCTGGGAGACGAGTCGCCAAGGGGCGGGAACGCGGCCGAATCGGGCGGGTCGAGATTGTACGCATACCGCAGCGAGCGCCTCGGGGAAGCGCTGCGAGACCACGAGCCACGCGGAGCGGGTGCCCCATCCCGGAGATCGGCATCTCGCCGCCCCGTATCCGTGCGTGCGGGTCGTACGGGTGAGGCGGGTTGCCGCGATCGTGCGGCTCACATCCGCCGGCATGGTCGGCAACGACCGGCGCGGGTCTGGCGCCTGTCGCCCGATGGCGACCTACGTGTTGATGCAGGGCGACGTGCCGTCACCCGGTCCCCACGCCCCGATCCCGGCCCATCCACCCATCGCGAGATGACGCATGCCTCACGATCCGTGCCCCGGCCCGAGCCCTGCGGCGGACCGCTGGCGCATCCTCGTCGTCGACGCGGACCGGCGGCTTGCATCGAGCCTCGCCGAGTGGCTCTGCGGCCTGGGTCACCATGCCTCTGCGGCGGGGAACGCTTCCGAGGCGGTGCGCATGATCGGCCGGGTCGCCTACGACGTCTGCCTGGTGGACGCGATCCTGCCCGACGACGGCGCCGCTCGCGTGACCGTCGCGCTGCGTGCCCGCGCCCCGCGCGCCGCGCTCATCATGTGCCTGCCGACCTCGCCGCACGACCCCGCATGTCTCCAGCCCGCCGACGGCACCCTGGTCAAGCCGCACCGCGACGAGGATCTCCTCGCAGCCCTCGCCTCGGCGTCCCGCGTGGCCCGCGGGCGCGGCGCCGCATGCCCCGCGCCCAAGGCGCAGCCGCGCGACCTGCTCGGCGACCACCCGACCATGCGGCACGCGCTCGACGTGGCCGCGCGCATCGCCGCGACGCCCGCCACCGTGCTGATCACGGGAGAGAGCGGCACGGGCAAGTCGCTCCTGGCCCGGCACATCCATGCGGCGAGCGGCCGCGCGGGCCGATTCGTCGACGTAGCCTGCGGCAGCCTGGCTGAATCGCTGCTCGACAGCGAGCTCTTCGGGCACGTGCCCGGCGCCTTCACCGGTGCGACGGCCCGCCGCGACGGCCGCTTCCTGCTGGCGGACGGCGGCACGATCTTTCTCGACGAGATCACGACGGCGTCCCCCGCGATGCAGGTGAAGCTGCTGCGCGTGCTGCAGGAGCGGCAGTTCGAACCGCTCGGAGGCCGGGACACCATCACGATCGACGCCCGCGTGGTCCTCGCCACCAACGACGACCTCGCCGCGCTCGTCGCCTCCGGACGCTTCAGGGCCGACCTCTTCTGGCGGATCGCCGTGGTCACGATCGCGATGCCGCCGCTGCGGGAACGGGCCGACGACATTCCCGCGCTCGCCGCGCACTTCCTCACGGCCGCCGCCGCCCGTGCGGGGCGACGCGTCGAGGGTTTCACGCCCCGGGCGATCGAGGCCCTCCGGGCGCACCGGTGGCCCGGGAACGTGCGCGAGCTCGAGCATGCGGTCGAGCGGGCCGTGCTGCTCGGACGCGACGCGGTCGTCGACCTGCCCGACCTGCCGTCCACGGTCGCGTCCGGGCCGAACCCTGCGGCCCCTGCGACGCATCGCTGCGGACTCAAGCACGACCTCGCCGGCCCGGAACGACGGCTGATTCTCGACGCGCTCGAGAACGCGGGGTGGCGGCGCGACACGGCCGCCCGGTCCCTCGGCATCAACCGCACGACGCTCTACAAGAAGCTCAAGCGACTCGGCATCGACCTCGCGGACGTGGCGCCATCCCGCTGACGTGACGGAACGACGAGCCGCGCCTCCACCGGGAAGTGATCCGACCCGACATCGGGCCCGACGCGCCGGTCGAGCACGGTGACGTCGGGCGACACGAGGATGTGGTCGATCGGGATCCGCGGGACCCAGAGCCTCGCGTTCCACGTGTTCTGGATGCCCCTGCCCGCCGCGGAGTCGCGCAGCCGGCCCGCGGCCACGAGCCCGCGGAACGCCTCGCACCACGGGGTCGCATTGAGATCACCGACCACGAGGCACGGAGACGCGCTCGCGGCGGCCCTCCTGCCGACCTCGCGGAGATGATGGCGCAGCTCCCCGTCGAGCGCGGGCCCCATCGGTGGCCGCGGATGCGTCGCGATCACGGTGATCTCGGCGGCGGGGGTGATCACCGTCGCCACGATGCTCGGCATACCGCGGGTGCCGAAGTCGACGACCTCCGCATCGCGGAGCGGCCAGCGTGACAGGAGCGCGATGCCCTCGTAGGAGTCGCCCCGCTTCACGTGGGCGAACGGGTAGTCGCCGCCGAGCGACGCGATCGCGTCGGCCCACACGCCATCGACCTCGACGACCGCCACGACGTCGGCGCGCGTCGACCGCAGGTAGGCCAGCACGCGTTCCGTGTCGCGGTTGCTGTACCGCACGTTGAGGCAGACGACGTCGATCACCGCGCCGTCTCGCCGTTCCGCACCGGCGGTCGCTCCGGGCAGCCACGCCGGGAGCAGTTCGACGGCATGAACCGCGGCCACGGTGCCGAGCGCGAGCCGCGCCGCGATTCCGCCGTGACGGAACGCGACGACCAGGCCCACGACGGCGGCGAGCGCCGTAGAGACGCGGAAGTGCGTCGTCAGGTCGCAGAGCCAGCCGATGACGCTCCCCGCCGGCGCGAGCCATGCGCCCACCCAGCCCGCGGCCGTCGTCGCCGCGATGAGCCCCGCGCCGAGGGCGACCAGGCGCCTGAGAGGCCTGGCGGGATGATCGGCGACGGGGGTGGACGTCATCCCGTCACTGTAGCCCCTGAGCGGCGGGAGCCGCGGGCCCGACGCGCGGTCGAGGCCCGGACACCGGGAGGTGCCCGGCCGGGGCTTCTGTGCGGCGACGTCCTTGGGCATACTGTCGCCCTTCCGCCCGTCGCCCTGGAGGATCGCCCCGGATGTTCCGCAATCTCAGCACCATCGGACTGCCGCTCTCCGGCCGGCCGAGCGAGCTCATCGAATTGGCCCTCTCGTTCGGGTTCGACTCGATGGACATCGACATCGTCGACTTCCAGCAGCAGGCCGACGTCTACGGGGTGACGCACGCGCGGCGGCTGATGGTCAGCGCCCGCCTCGCGAGCGGCGTCTTCCACCTGCCCTTCCGTCTGGACGCGTCGAAGGAGGAGTTCGATCACGGCCTGGCGTCGCTGCCGCCGCAGCTCGAGCTCGCCGCCGCGGCCGAATGCCCGCGGATGGTCACCTCCATCGCGGCGGCTTCCGACGAACACGCCTTCAAGGATTTTTTCGAGCTCCATCGCACGCGGCTGCACACGATCGGCGACCTGCTCGCCGGTCACGGCATCCGGCTGGGACTCGCGATCAACCCCGAGGAGGCGGCGCGGGAGGGCCGTGCCCATGGCTTCATCCACACCTACGAGGCGTTGCTCGGCCTGGTGGCGGTGGCCCACGAACGCGTCGGCGCGGTCGTCGATGCCTGGGCGCTCCACGTGACGGGTGAATCACCCAGCATCATCGAGCGCACGCCCGCGGGCAGGATCATCGAGGTGCGGGTGTCCGACGCGCCGCGCGACGTCCCGGCCGCCTCGCTCACGCGCGAGCAGCGGCTCATCCCTGGAGAGACCGGGGCGGTGTCCTGCGCGGCGGTGCTGCGTCACGCGCGGACGGCCGGGTTCGACGGCCCGGTGACGCCCTGGGCCGACCGGACCACGCTCGCCGGGCGGAGCCGAGAGCGGATCGTGCGGCTCACGGGCGAGCGCATGGAGTCGCTCTGGAAGGAGGCCGATCTGCCGATCGTCCCGCGGTGGTTCACGCCGGTCGCCCGCGACCAGTTCGGCCGGCCGATCGAGGACGAGGGGCTGCCGACGCCGGGCGGGATGCCGACGCCCGCCTCCCCTTCCGTGCCGTGATGCGGCAGCGGTCGCTGCAAAACCTGACCTGGTCCCAGCAGGCGGCCCACTTCCGTCGCCATGCGAACGGGCGGCCGCAGGCGGCGCAGGGCTTCGTCGGCAGCGGGGTGCGGTGGCCTCGTCGTCCGGTGTCGCGGGTCATCGTGGCCGGCCTCCGTGAGGCCCGGGATAGCGACCTCATGACGCGACCTCATGACGCGACCACGATCATCGCGGGCCGGCACGCGAAACGTCGAGCAGCCCTTCCGCAGCGATGCGGCCTCCACCATCATGCGCGTTCGCCGGCGCGTCGTCGACAGGGATGACCGCCCGCGCCCGACCACTCCAGGAGCCCGTCGTCATGGCTGATTCCCCTTCCACCACCGCACCCGAGACCGTCGTCATCGTCGGGAGCGGCCCCGCGGGGTGGTCCGCGGCGACGTACGCCGCCCGTGCCCAGCTGCAGCCGCTCGTCTTCGAGGGGGCGATCTCGGAGAAAAACCGCATGGCCGGCACGCTGCCGCTCGGCCAGCTCGCGCTCACGAGCGAGGTGGAGAACTACGCAGGCTTTCCCGCGGGCGACCTCGGCCGGTTCCTCGAATCGGCCCTGCCGTCGGAGCGGAGGATGATGATGCCGCCGCACGAGGGACACGGCGTGACGGGACCGGAACTCATGGAGCTCATGCGTCAGCAGGCGGTCAACTTCGGCACGCGGATCGTGACCGACGACATCGAGCGGGTCGACTTCTCGCGACGTCCCTTCCGGCTGTTTCCGGCGGCCGGTGGCGAGATCACGGCACGTGCCGTGATCGTGGCGACCGGCGCGAGCGCCAACTGGCTCGGCCTGCCGAGCGAGGAGCATTTCAAAAACCGGGGAGTGAGCGCCTGCGCCGTGTGCGACGGCGCGCTGCCACGATTCCGCAACAGGCCGCTCGTGGTGGTCGGCGGTGGCGACTCGGCCGTCGAGGAGGCCACCTACCTCACGAAGTTCGCGAGCACGGTCCACCTCGTGCACCGCCGCGACACGCTGCGTGCGTCGAAGATCATGGCCCAGAGGGCGGTCGACGACCCGAAGATCACGATCCACTTCAACCAGGCGCTCGCCGAGGTGCTCGGGGACGACGCCCGCGGGGTGACGGGTGTCCGGCTCGAGAGCACGACGGAGCGGGGACGCACGACCGAGGTCGAGGCCGCCGGCGTCTTCCTCGCGATCGGCCATACGCCGAACACGGCCTTCCTCGACGGCCAGCTCGAGCTGACGGCCAAGAAATACATCGTCTGGAAGAAGCACTTCCGCACCGACACGAGCGTGGAGGGCGTCTTCGCGGCGGGCGACGTCGCCGACGACTACTACCGGCAGGCGATCTCGGCGGCGGGCACCGGCTGCATGTCGGCCCTCGACGCCGAACGCTGGCTCGCGCACTCCCATGGCTGACGACCTGCGATCGCCCGAGCCATGGCCGCCCGGCCGCGTGCTCGTGCTGACGGCGACCTACGACGAGCGGGACAACATCGGGCCGCTCGTCGACGCCCTGCTCGCGGTGGACCCCGCGTTCCAGGTGCTCGTGGTGGACGACGACTCCCCCGACCGCACCGGCCGGCTCGTGCTCGAGCCGGCCGAACGGGAGCCGCGGCTCCACGTGCTCGTGCGCCGCGGCCGCCGTGGCCTGGGCTCGGCGATTCTCGAGGGCCTCGAAGTGGCTCGACGGCACGGCTTCGAGATCGTCGTCAATCTCGACGCCGACTTCAGCCACGATCCGGCCGACGTGCCGCGGCTCGTCGCGGCGCTCGGCCCGCCGGGCAATGGGTCGGCCGCGGTGGCGATCGGCTCGCGTCGCGTGCCGGGGGGACGCGTCGTGGGATGGCCGCTCTCACGTCACGTCGCGAGCCGGCTCGTCGGCTGGTTCACGCGCGTCGTGCTGCGTGTACCGGTCCGGGACGCCTCGAGCGGCTTTCGGGCCGTGCGTCTCGACGTTCTCGAGCGCGTCACGGGACCGTTCGCCGAAGGGTACGCCTTTCAGGAGGATTTCCTGTGGCGGGTGCATCGGGCCGGGGGCCGGATCGTCGAGGTGCCGATCACGTTCACCGATCGCACCCGTGGCAGGAGCAAGGCTGGCCTGGCGGAGAGCTGCCGGAGCATCGGTGATCTCCTGCGACTCGCCCGGCGCACCTGGCTGGGATGGTGAAGCGGGACAGGGAGAAGGTCCGTCAGTTTCCGGGTGCGGCCCGCTCCGGTGCGGGTGAGGACGACGCTGGCTTCTCCGGCACGGGGCCTGGGCCTGCCTCGACCGCTGCGGGGGGGGCGGTCTCATCGGCCTTTTCGCGGAGGGCGAGCGCGAGGCTCTCGCGTGCGTCTTTCAGGTTCGGTGCGATGGCGAGCGCGCGCTGGAAGAGCACGATGGCCTCGTCCCGTCGCCCGCGTCGGTGGAGGGTCACGCCGAGGTTGCACAGGAGCGCCGGGTTGTCGGGCTGGAATCTCAGGAGCGCCTCGTAGATCGCGCCGGCCTCCTCGAACCGTCCCACGGCCACCAGGGAGTTCGCGAGGTTGACCCGGATGCGTGGATCCCTCGGCGTCACCCGGGCGGCTTCACGGAACTGCTCGATCGCCTCGCCGCGGCGTCCCTTCGCCGAGAGTGCGAGGCCGAGGTTGTTGTGCGTCTCGCCGAGGTCCGGCCGCAGCGCCGTCGACCGCGCGAAGTGATGCAGGGCGCCGAGGCTGCGGATGCCGTCGGACGGCTCGAGGTCGTCGATGTGCCCCCGGGAGTACTTCATGACGCCGAGCCGGTTGTGCGCCTGCCACGCGTCGGGATTGTGCGCGAGCGTGTGCGTCCAGAGGGCGTCCTCGTTGACCCAGGCCCCCGCATAGCGATAGGAGAGCGCCGCCAACCAGACCAGGACGCAGGTCATCCACACGGGCATCAGCGGTTGCAGCCGCTCCGGCACCAGCCGCACGCCCGTCGCCAGCGCGGCCGCACCGAGGGCGATCGGGCCGATCATCGGCAGGTAGATGAAGTGGTCGGCCGCCCACGTGATCCGCATGTAGGCGATGGTCACGAAGCCGAGGACCGGGAACACCATGAGCAGAAAGAAGCCGAAGGCGAAGAGCGCGTGGCGGCCCCAGCGTTCCCAGTGACGCGGCCCCGTCGCATCACGGTTGTTCCAGCAGGCCCAGAGCCCACCGAGGATCGGCAGCCACGCGAGGAACTGCCACGCCCGCGGCGGATCGACCTCCCAGCGCGGATAGATCGGAAGCAGGTTCACGGGCCAGAGCATGAGCCACAGATACCAGAGAATCGAAAGTCCCACGGTCGCGGTGCGCGATGCGAGTCCACCGACGATGATCGCCTCGTCGCCGATCGCCCGACCGTGCTGGAACGAGAGTGTGACGAGCCCGAGCACGAGCGACACGAGGAAGAACGGCCCTGCCCGGACCACGTCCTGAGCGGCCACCCGCCCGCGCTTCCACCAGACGTAGAGGAGCAGGACCACCGGCAGCATCACGACCGACGTCTTGGCGAACATGGCGAGCAGAAAGAACGCGAGCGCGAGCCAGTAGTGCCGTTCCGCATCGGCGGATGCGACGGGCGTTCCGTTCGACCGGCCATGGGCCAGATCGTCGAACGACACGAAATGGATGGCCGCCAGGAGGAAGAGCGGCAACGAAAGCGTGTTCTTGAGTTCCGACACCCAGGCCACGGATTCGACGCACACCGGATGCACCGCGAAGACGAGCGCCGCCAGCCAGCACCCCGGCACCCGCATCACCGCCAGCAACCGCCAGAGCAGAAGGCTGCCGATCGCGTGGAGGGCGATGGAGACGGCGTGATAGCCGGTGGACCAGCCGCCGAAGAGCGGCCACTGGAGCCAGAGGGCCGTGTAGCTCAGCGGGAAATAATCGACGCCGTCGGGGTTGAACCAGAGCTTCGCGAGCGCGGCGGGCGTCGTGGACTGGACCGTCGCGTTCGCCGTGAGCAGCGTGTCGTCGTCCCAGAGCCACTCGGGGGCGAAGACGGGATGACAGACCGGGGCGTAGACCCAGAGCACGGCGAGCACGATCACCGCGCCGCGCACGAGGTGCTCCTGCCACGACGCCTCACCGGTGACGCTCTCGTCGCGGTCGGACCGGAAGTCGTCCGCTGCGGCTTGCTTTCGAGGATTCATCCGCACCTTTTCCGCAACGCTCCCGCCGCTCCGTCGATGCATCGCTGCCGGCCGGCTTCGCTTCCCACGCGTTCCCGTGCGGCAGGCTACCCCACTCGATTCCGTCGCTCAATCGACGTGTCGAATCCGGGGGCAGCGGTCACTCGCGCGTGAGCGGAATACAGGCAAGATCGCCTGCTGCATTCTGGATCGGCCGTTTCGTGAAGCCGAGTTCATGCAACGTCTTTTCCAAGCCCTTCCCCTGATCCGGAAAGCCGTTGCGGTTGATGGAGACCGCGGAGAAGCCAAGCCGCTCGAGTTCTGCAACGGCGGCCCGTGCGTTCGCGACGTTCAGCTGGATCCGTCCGGACTGTTGGTCGAGCGACGCGCCCTCGAAGAGTTTCGCCTGCACGGCGGGCTGCCAGGTTTCACGCTCGCGGCCTTTGTGAGTTCCGAATGAGAACCGCAGGTGCTTGCTGAAGATGTAGGGTCGAAAGTGGTCGTACGGCGGCACGCCCTGAATCGGAGACTCCGGAAACTCCATCACCGGCATCTGGAACACCATCGCCCCCGGTGGGAGGGCGGCCTCCATCCGCTCCGTGAAATCCCGATCCGCGGCGACCTGCCGCTCGATCGCGGTGATCTGCTCGCGGGTGGGCGCCCGCGGCACCTGATCCCAGAGGATGATGCCGCACAGCACGATGGCGGCAACGGTGCGCAGCTGGCTCGTGCCGGGAGCCGGCTGGCTCGCGTCGGCCTCGGCCTCGAGCGTCGTCAGCCGTCGGGCAGCCCAGAGGAGCGTGATCGCCAGGATCACGACGCTGTAGCGGGCGCCGGTGCGGAACATCGTGAATCCGAGGGCGCCGAGGATCGCATTCAGCCCGCCGGTCGTGAACATGAGCACGATCCAGAGCAGCTGCCAGGCTTCGACCGGGATGTCTTTCTCGCGCCGCTGGATCACGGCCCCCGCGGCCGATCCCACGAGCCAGGCGAGGCAGGCGAGGCCGACGAGGCCCTGGTAGGGGCAGCCGTCCTCGTCGTTGAGCACGGCCTCGCTGCGGTGCTTCGCACCGAAGCCCGCCAGGGCGGCGGAGCGGTGCGTCACCGGGGGGATGACGAGGTCCTTGATCTTCAGGCCGTAGATTTCGAGCCACTTGTATTCGCGGACCAGGGCGCCCGAGTTTGGCCCGTTGACGGCCTTGTAGGTCCAGGTGTCGAGGTTGCTCGCAGCGAAGCCGATCGCCGCAGCTCCGACGACGGCGAGTGCGCCCAAAAAAGCGGGCCTTGCCCGGGCGCGCAGGTATTGCACCCCTGCCCCGAGCAGCGTGAGCTGGCAGAGGATGTTCGTGTAGTAGACATTGAGAAGGCCGGCGAGCAGCCCGATGCCGGTGGCCTGCTTGAACCGCGTCGAGCCCGGCTCGATGCCGGGGTCAGTCGCGGCCCACCGCCACACGAGCGTGAAGAGGGGCACGTGCCAGGCCCACTGCACGCCCGAGTGGTGCGGTGACTGGGCGAACAGGAAGGGCGCGAGCCCGTAGGCGAGGCCGCCGACGAAGGACCACAGGTTCGAGCAACCGCTGACGCGGGCCACGAAGAAGAACGTGCCGGCCGCCAGAAGGTGGCCGAGGAGCAGGGCGACGTTGAGCCCGCCGAACACGCCGAACATATTCGCGAGGAGCACGAGGGCCAGGCCGTGGAGCTCGTCGAGGCTCGGCCAGTCGGTCCAGTTGGCCTCGAAGGGAGCGTTGAGGCGGCGAACGGTTTTCCAGAGAAAGGGCGTGGCCTGGCCCTCGGTGCCGGCCTTGAGGCCGGTGTAGACGGCGA
>Ga0214917_10002716_pt1 | contig 21268 bp, 18 predicted proteins | sample LL_1208_BB_MetaG_FD_177983 | JGI IMG/M metagenome (GOLD analysis project Ga0214917, IMG submission 177983) | Freshwater microbial communities from Lake Lanier, Atlanta, Georgia, United States - LL_1208_BB | ecosystem: Environmental > Aquatic > Freshwater > Lake | place: USA: Georgia | collected...
GTTGGCCGTGGCGGCCTCCGGCTTCTATGTCCGGCACGCCAACAGCCCGAACCGCGAGCAGTTGGTCCGATTCCTGCAGACGCTGTAAGAACGCAAGGGCTCACAAGGTTCGGCCAAAAAACGGCTCGTTTACGTTTACGATTAAGTTTACGCGAGTTCCGGCTGGCCGGTTCCCGTAAACCTAAACGTAAACGAAAAGTCGCGGGATGGGGGCTTCTAGGCTCGAGCCTTCTTGTACATTTCCAGCGCTCGGACGCGCTGGCGGGCATGGTCCACGATCGGGGCGGGATATTTGAGCGAATCCACCTCGGGGACGTATTGGGCGATAAACTTGCCATCCGGATCGAATCTCTCCGCCTGACTGGTGGGATTGAAAATACGGAAGTAGGGCTGCGCATCGGTTCCGGTCCCGGCGGCCCATTGCCAACCGCCGTTGTTGGCGGCCAAATCGCCGTCGAAAAGTTTTTGCATGAAGTACCGTTCTCCCCATTGCCAGGAGACCAGCAGATCCTTGGTGAGGAAGGAGGCCACGATCATCCGCAGGCGGTTATGCATCCAGCCGGTCTGGTTAAGCTGGCGCATGGCGGCATCCACGATGGGAAATCCAGTGCGACCCTCGCACCAGGCCTGAAACAGGTCTTTCCGGTTTTCCCATTCAATCTGGTCGTATTCCGGGCGGAAGGAACCCCCGGCCACGTGGGGAAACTCCCAGAGGATCTGCTTGTAGAAATCCCTCCAGAGCAGCTCCGAGATGAATACGTCAATCTGCTTCTTGGCGGAAGGATCCTCCGCGCGGGCCCGGCGGGCGGCGGCCAAGACCGTGCGCACGGAAATGGTTCCAAAACGGAGGTGGGGGGAAAGCCGGGAGGTCGCGTCGGCGTGGGGAAAATTCCGGACCGAGTCATATCGGCGAAGATTTTTGGCGGCAAAGTCCCGCAACAGCTGCTGGGCCGCTTTTTCCCCAGCCGGGGGCAGGGGAATATCGCACGGCCCGAGGCCCAGTTGTTGGATTGTCGGAAGCGGAGTCCCTTTGACCTTGGCCGCTCCGGTCAGTTTGGCGGGTTTGGGCAGTGGATCGTGGGGGGGGATCCCCAAAGCCGCCCGAGAGTAAGGAGTAAACACCGTGTACGGTCCGCCGGCAGCCCGCTGGACTTTGCCCGGCGGATGAATCATCAGATCGTCGCAGGCCTCTATCTCGAGCCCGTCTTCCCTCGCCATCCTGAGGACCTTTTCATCGCGCTTGCGTGAAAACGGCTCCACATCCTTGTTGAAGAATATTTTTTTCGCCCCGGCTTCCTTGGCCAAGGATCGAAGCTCCACTTCGGGCTGTCCCTTTCGGAATATTAAAGGTGTCCCGAGATGGGAAAGGTTGGCCTCGAGGCTCTGCAAGCACTCCAACAGAAAGGCGGTGCGCCGGGATCCGGTGTCCTTGGCGGCCAAGATGGCCGGATCAAAAACAAAAACGGCCACCACCGGAGCGCCGGATCCGGCCGCGCGGTGCAGTGCGGTGTGGTCGGAAACACGGAGATCCCGCCGGAACCAGACGATCACGGGCGCGGCGGCCATAAATTTTTTCTAGCGCGGCGGGAGTCGCGGGCACGCGCAAAGATTTTTGCCCGTGTTTTTCAGAGGGAAAAACGGGTTTTTTATGTCCAAAATGTTTGTCAAGCGTTGTCCCGAAAAAAAATTTTGCGAAAAATAAAAATTCCTCTTGCCGAATTTTTTTTGAATGCGAATTATGCACCTCCCCCTCGAAAAAAATTAAATGGAGACGTACAAAGCATGAACAATCCCCCGGAAGTATGGGTCAAGGTGTGCCGTGAGCTTGAAAAGGTCATCTCGCCTGACGCCCTCAATCGCTGGTTTTCGTCCATTATTCCCCTGAGCTATGACTCCGGCCGCCTCGTCCTCGGGGTCGAAAACGCCATTTATCAGTACTGGATCGAGGAGAACTACCTTAACCAGCTCCGGGAGTGCGCCACTTTGGCCATGGGCCGGGAGGTGAAGATCAGCTTTGAGATCGTTGGCTCCAAGGATCGTCCCATGCCTACCGCCGAGGATCAGCTCCTTCAGGCGGAGGGGAAGGAAAAGTCCAAGCCGTTCTCCGGCGAGCTCGTCAGCCGGTATACCTTTGAGTCTTTTGTGGCCGGGGTGAACAGCCAGTTTGCCCATGCGGCGGCCCAGGCCGTCGCCGATGCCCCAGCCCGCACCTACAACCCCCTCTTCATCCATGGATCCGTCGGGCTGGGCAAAACCCACCTCCTCCACGCCATCGGGCACCGGATCATGCACAAGAAGAAGGGGGCGAAGATCGTTTATGTGACCTCCGAGCAGTTCACCAACGAGTTCATCTCGGCCATCCAGCACGGGGAGTTGGTCAAGTTCCGCCGGCGCTTCCGGCAGGCAGACTGCCTTCTCATCGACGACGTGCAGTTCTTTGCCGGCAAGGATCGCTCCCAGGAGGAGTTCTTCCACACCTTTAACGCCTTGTTCGACGGCAACCGGCAGATCGTCCTTTCGAGCGACAGTCCTCCCGGGGAGGTGGCTAATCTGCAGAAACGTCTCGTCTCCCGCTTTGAGTGGGGGTTGAGCGCGGAACTCCAGTCACCCGACATGGAGACCCGGATGGCCATCCTGCGAAAAAAGACGTCCTCCATGCAGGTCCGGCTGGGCGAGTCTGTCCTTCATTTCATCGCCGAGCGCGTGAAGACCAACGTGCGCCGCCTGGAAGGCGCGCTCAACCGCGTCGCCGCCTGGGCCGCCCTGCATGACCGGCATATCACGCCGGCGCAGGTGGAGGAACTGCTCAAGGATTTCATCCAGCAGGAGACCAAGCCGATTGTCACCATCGAGCTCATCCAACGCCGCGTGGCCGAGGGCTTTGATCTCCGTGTGGCCGACATGACCAGCAAGCGTCGCCCGGCGCACATCGCCCTGCCGCGCATGGTGGCGATGTACCTCAGTCGGAAAATGACCGGAAAAAGCCTGCAGGAAATCGGGGAATCGTTCGGCGGGCGGGATCACGGCACCGTGCTCCACGCCTGCAAGACGATCACCTCGCGGATGCAGAGCGATGATCGCCTCCAGCAGATGGTTGGCATGCTGACCCACAAGCTCGAAGAGCCTGTGGACCGGTAAGCCATATCCAGCAAACTTCCGATAGGGCGGCCAAAAAATTGGCCGCCCTATTCATTTATGAAAGTTCCCTGCCTCGTCAGGCCTTTGGCGATGGAAATCGCATCCCTTTTTGTCAACGCGGCTTATCAGCGCCACCACGGGGTTGCAGTCTGTCCGCTCCTTTGTTGGCAGTTGTCTCCCCACTTATCCCGCGTTGTTTCCGTGGAAATCACCGGATGCTCCCGCTTTGCCAACCGCTACAGAGAGGAATTCAAACGCCCTGTGAACATGCGAACAACCTGGCGGGGTTTGCCGTGAGGATTTTTCCCCGGAACCAACAAGGTGGGCTCCGGGCCCGACCTATCCACGGGTTATTCCGCCCGCAAGAATTTCAGCCTGTGGGAGTTGTGCCGAATCTCTTCACTTATCCACCTGATTATGATTAAGGTGTACTTGATTCTTTATTCCCCTATCTCAATCATCTGATTCCAACACGCATGAAGCTTGTCCTACAAAAACAAAAGTTCCTCAACGCCCTTTCCTCCGTCCAAAACATCGTCAGCACGCGGACCCCTATCGGGATTCTTAACAACCTGCTTTTGCGGGGCGCGAGTTCCAATCTTACGGTGGCCGCCACCGATCTCGATATCGGCATCCGCACCTCCTGCGAGGCCGGCGTGGAGAAGCCGGGCGCGGTTACCCTGCCCGCCCGCCGGCTTTTTAGCATCATTCGCGAGCTTCCTTCCGAGGAGCTCACTCTGGATGTCGACAGCAAGCTGGGTGCGACCATCCGCTGCGGGGCCGCCTTTTTCCGAATCATGGGAATGCCCGAGGAAGAATTTCCCGCCATTCCGGATTTCCCCGCCAAGGGTGGGGACAGAAACCCGATCTATAAAATTGAGCAAAAAATGCTCAAGGAACTCATCAAGCGGGTTTCCTATGCCATGTCGGCCGATGAAAAGCGTTACGTGCTCAATGGCCTGCTGGTTTGCCTGAAGGAGGGAAAGCTCACCCTGGTGGCCACCGACGGGCGAAGACTCGCCTTGGCGGATCAAGAGCTGGATTTTCCCAAGTCGGGCGAGCGGGAGTTTATCCTGCCCGCCAAGGCTGTCCTGGAACTTCAGCGGCAGCTTGGCGACAAGGACGAGGTTTCCTTTGTGGTTTTGGAAAACCAGATCTTGTTTCAATTCGGAACCACCCTGATTGCCGCCAAGATGGTGGAGGGAAACTATCCAAATTACCGGCAGGTGATTCCAGCCGAGGCCAAGGAGCGGGTGACCCTGGAACGGGAGCTTTTCCTAAACTCCGTCCGTCGCGTGGCTTTGCTCTCCAGCGAAAAGTCCAACTCCGTGAAGCTAACCTTCACCAAGAACAACCTGGAGATCGCGGCCAACACCCCCGACGTGGGCGAGGCGCGGGAGGCGATCCCGGTCCAGTACAAGGGCAAGGATTTCACGATGGCCTTTAATCCGGAGTTTTTGGCCGACCCCCTCAAGAACATCGAGGGGGATACGGTGCATTTCGACTTCATTGACGAACTCAGCCCCGGGGTGATCCGGTACAGCAAGCCGTTCCTCTACGTGATCATGCCCATGCGCACGGCCTGAGCCGGCCGGCGTGCTTCGCCGACTCCGCCTAACTTCGTTCCGTTGCCATTCGTCCCTCGATCTGGAGGGACTCAGTCCCCGCGTGCTGCTGGCCGGGCCAAACGGCCGGGGAAAAACCAGTATCCTGGAATCCGTAGCCATCGTGGCGCGGCTTCGCTCCTTCCGCACCGGAGCCCTCCGGGATTTGACCCGACACGGGGCGGACGGGTGGCGTGCCGAGGCATCGTGGGCGGACGAGGCCGGACCGGTCCGGCTAGCCGTTGTCTGGCGCGGGCAGGGTAGGGAGCTGGAAATGGACGGCCGCACCGGCGCCACCACCGATGAGTTTTGGGGAAGGGCCCTGGCGGTCGTCGCCCACGGCGCCGACACGATCATGCTGGATGGAGGGGCCAGCGAAAGACGCGCAGGGTTCGACCTTCTGCTCGCCGAGCTTGAGCCACACCGTCTGTCGGATCTGCGGCGGCTTAAAGAAATCGCGAGGCAGCGCGGCGCCCTCTTGCGCCATCCGAGACCATCCCGGGAGGAGTGGGAGGCCTGGACCACGCAACTGGCCGAACTTGGGGAAGTTCTCCGGCCCGCGCGCGAAGCGCTGGCGAAAGCCATGCTTCCCCATTTGGAAAAGGCACAGCGCGAATTGGCCGGGGGCACCGAAAAGTTGGCGGTGAAATTTCAACCCGCCGACCTGGTGCCGAGCACGGGTCCGGACCGGGGCCGACTTTGGGAAAGGGAGCGGGAGCGGGGACTGAATTTGGCCGGACCGCAGCGGGATGACTGGGAGTTCAGCCTGGCCGGCAAAAGCCTCGCCAAGTTTGGATCGGAGGGGCAGCGGCGGACGGGATGCCTGGCCGTAAGGCTCGCGGAGCTGGAGCTGATCCGGGAAAAGCGCAAACGCACACCTGTGCTTTTGGTGGATGATGCCCTCAAGGAGCTGGACGCCGCCCGGCGGGAAGCGTTTTGGAGGGCGGTGCCGGAATCGGTCCAGCTGTTATACGCGACGGCCCACGACCGGCCGGACGGGAGGAGCGGTTCTTGGGTTATTCTTGAGATCTCCTCCGGTTCGGCGCGTCGGGCCGAGTCCTGAGCCTTGCCAAGGCGCCGGCCGAACCGATACGCTCCTCGCCCCTTTGAACACAAAACTTTTAAGGAGCTAAGCCATGGCCACTGAAGTCGGACCCGTAAAAACCGTGGAGGTCGCCCCCCTGCGGCCACTGAACATTCCCAACCGCCTTGCCCCGACTCCCACGCAAGGGCCGAAATTTCCCGTAAAGGTCAAAAACGCCGCTGGGCATGAAGTCACGCTGGCCGACCCGGTTATGACCCGGGCTCTCGTGGCGCTGATGGACACGCATGCCGTCATCGGGGGAGCCGCCTGTCACTGGGGCGGGCCCGCGGCCTTGGCGGAAATCATGTCTGCCATCCACGGGATCATGTTCGCGGTGAAGGGCCGCCCCTGGCACGAGGCGTATCACTTCGTCAACGATGCCGGGCACACGGAGAACGGGGTCTATGCCCTGCGTGCGCAGTATGGGTTCGACGGCATGACCTTCGACGACCTGAAAAAATTTCGGAGCATCGACAGCAAGCTGACCGGCCACGGCGAAAGCCATCTGAATCCTGAGGGGGTCTTTATCAGTAACGGGCCGCTGGGGTCTGGCATCCCGGTCGCGCAGGGCCTGGCCCTTGGCGACAAACTGGCGAAGCGGGACCGGCTGACGTTTTGTGTGATTTCCGACGGCGCCTGCATGGAGGGTGAGGCAAAGGAGGCCCTCGCGGCGATTCCCGGTTTGGCCGGGCGGGGTGAACTGAACCCGCTCGTACTCGTTGTTTCCGACAATGACACCAAGCTCTCTGGCCGGATTTCCAAAGACAGCTTCACGATGGAGCCGTCGTTTGCCGCCATGGCTCCGCTCGGTTGGAACGTGCGCCACGTGCAGGATGGGCAGGATCTGCAAAAAGTTTTCCTCGCCGTCGAGCAGGCGGTGACCGAAGCGAAGGGAGATCCGCGTCGGCCGGTTTGTCTCTGGGTGAAGACCATCAAGGGATTTGGAGTGAAAGAGACGGAGCAAAACTCTTCGGGTGGACACGGCTTTCCGCTGAAGGACGGCGAAAAAATCGTGGAGTTCGTGAACGAGATCACCGGCGGCAAGACTCCGGCGGTGTTGGCCGCATGGGCGCAGTCGTTGCGCAAGGCGTGGGAGGAAAAGCAGGCCGCCAAGAAAAACTCGCCGGCTACAACGGCGGCGTCCGTGAAAAAGGAGAAGGTGCAGGCGGGATTCTCACGTGCGATGACCCGCGCGGCACAGGAAGGACTGCCGGTGCTTTCGATCAGTGCCGACCTGCCGGGCTCCACCGGGGTGGCGGCGTTTCAAAAAGCGGTGCCGGGCCGGTCCTTCGATATCGGCGTAGCGGAGGCCAACATGATCAGCACCTGCGCGGGCCTGGCGAAAACGGGCTTTCTGCCGGTGGCCGATACGTTTTCCCAATTTGGCATCACCAAGGGAAACCTCCCGATCATCATGGCGGCCCTGTCCCAGGGACCGGTGGTGGCGGCGTTCACCCACGCCGGGTTTCAGGATGCGGCGGACGGTGCCTCGCATGAGGCCACGACTTACTTTGCCGCGGTTTCCTCGATTCCCCACACGCTGGCCATCTCGGTCAGCTGCTCGGAGCAGGCAGACGCCCTGATGCTGGAGTCGTTCCGGCGTCTGGCGAAAGAGCGGCAGGCGGGCAAGGACGGGGAAAACGCGATCTTCTTCGCCGGGCGGGAAGACTTTCCCTCTCGGATCGGGGATCGGCCCAACGGATATCCGTGGGGTAAAGCGGAAATCCTGCGCAAGGGCAAGGACGTGACGTTGGTGGCCTGCGGGCCGTTGGTGCCCTTGGCCCTGGAGGCGGCCGAATTGTTGGCCAAGGACGGCAAGCAGGCTTCGGTCATTGATAATCCTTTCGTGAATCGACCGGATGTGGCCACGATCGGCGGAGTTTTGGCGGAGACAGGAGGGCGGCTGGTCACGGCGGAGGATCACCAGGTTGTCGGTGGCATGGGGGCCATGTTGGTGCACGCCCTGAACCTGGCTGGAATCGGAGTGAAGAGTGCGGCGATCGGCATGCGGGGGGAGTTCGGGCGTTCTGCCTACAGCGCCCACGAGCTTTACGACCACTTTGGCATGGGCCCGAAGCATATCGCCGAGGCCGCCGGGAAGCTTTGCCACTGAAAGCAGCAGGCGGCCGCCGCCGCGCGGTCTGGGGGTTGGGGCTTTGGCTGACCGTGACCATGGCGGCCTGGCCCGGGATGCAGATCTATGTGCTGGAACCGGAAAAACCGGAGGCCCCCCACGACCTGATTCTCGTCGAGAAGGAGGCAACCAAGGACGGGACCAGCATATTGATGGAACCGGGCGGGGCCGAAAAAAAAATCGCCACAGATAAGATTGTGGCCCGGCTGACTCCCGCGCCCGCGCAAGGCACCAAGGTGGACCGAAAAACAGCGGTGGCGGCGATCAACGCCCTGCTCGAGGCCAAAGCCAGGGCCGTGGCCCTAGAAAGGACTCTGCAGGAAGAAGTGGAAAAATGGAAAAAGATCCTCGACCAGTTGCCCAGCGAGGAAGATCCCGAGGCCCTGGCCAAAGCCGAGGCGGCCTTTGCAGAGGCCGTGAGCAAGACCATGACCAGGCCCTACGACCCGGCAACCGCCTACACCCCGGAGGAATTGTCGACCCAAGTCAAAACCTTTGAAGATCTGAAAAAATCCTTCCCCACTCGCACGGAAGAAATTGAGCGGCTGGCTGAGCCTTGGAGGGTGGAGCAGACCGAGATGGCTGCGGGAAACAAGAAGCTCGAGGGAAGGTGGCTCAGCCCGGCGGAATGGGACAAAGAAAAAGGGGCCCGACAAAAGGCGGCTCGCGAAGCCTTCCTGGCCAAATTGGAAATTCCGGAGGCCTCACCGGTCCTGATTGGCCAAGGGATTCTTCTGGCGGCGGCGGGAGCGGCGCTGCTGGCGGCTTTTTTGGGTGCCAGCTTTCTTTTCCACGGAATTTTGGAATTTATCCGGCACCGGGCCTGGTGGAAGGGGACGGCATGGACGCTGGCCGGGGCGGCCATCATTGCGGTGCTGGGAAAGGCGACGGGCTTGGTGTTGAGCGTCCCGGAAGCCCCGGAGGCTGCGGCGCTGGGCAACGCGGAAAGCATTGAGGAAATCTTTTGGTGTCAGGGTGGGAAAAAGGAATCCTTCCCGCAGGAATTCCGGATCAACGCTCCCGATCTCAACGCCTGGTTTCACAAGCGCCTCAGGTTTGCCCCCCTGAAAGTCACGGAAATCGCGGTGCTTACCGCGGAAGGCTGGGTCGTGGAAGCCCAGGACGGCGTGCTTCGGCTGGATCGAACCGGGCGATTCTTGGGGCGGAATTTTGTGCTTCGGCATGAAATGACCTTCAACCGCACAGAGAGGGGAGAGGACATTTACCGCATCGAAGCCACGGTGGGCCGGCTTCCCCTGCCGCCGGCCCTGGTGCTGAGGTCTTGGAACCAATGGATCGAAACTCTGGCCAAGATGACCGCGGCTATCGGTGCGGCGGAGCATCTCGCCCTGGAAAGAATTGAAAAAGGGGCGGTGATTTTTTCCGGAAAATAAAAGGGTGCCCTCGGCGGGAGGTGCTGCCGAACGGGTTGAAAAACCGCCCGTCCCTGCGAAGATGTCATGAAGGAGGATTTTCATTTTATGACAAAAAAGGGATCGGACTGGGCGGCACGGATCAAGGGGGAGGTCCAAAAATCCATTATTGGGCAGGACGTGGTCATCGAGCGGCTTCTCGTCGCCCTGCTTTCCAACGGACACGTCCTTTTGGAGGGGCTGCCCGGCCTTGCCAAGACCCTGCTCATCAAAAGCCTCGGCGTGGCGATGGGGCTGGAGTTTGAACGCATCCAGTTTACCCCGGACCTTCTGCCCAGCGACGTGGTTGGCACGATGGTGTTCCAACCCAAGGAGGGAAATTTCCGCGTCCACCGGGGTCCGGTCTTTGCTAACTTGGTCCTTGCGGACGAAATCAACCGGGCGCCGGCCAAGGTACAGAGCGCCTTGTTGGAGGCCATGCAGGAACGGCAGGTTACGATTGGCGGGGAAACACACCAACTTCCCCGCCCCTTCCTGGTCATGGCCACGCAGAATCCGCTGGAACAGGAGGGAACCTATCCGCTTCCTGAAGCCCAGACGGACCGCTTTCTTTTCAAGCTGCTAGTCGACTATCCATCCGAACAAGAGGAGCGGGCGATGATGGAGCGTTGGGGCCAGCTGACGCACCAACCCAAACTGCAGGCGGTCTCTTCCGGCGAGGAACTTCTCACTCTGCGCGATCAGGTGGATGATGTGCACCTTAGTCCGCCACTGCAGGCCTACATGCTCGCTTTGGTTCGGGCGACGCGGCAGGCCGCGGACGGTGCGAATGGAGGGAACAAAGGCGCGGCTAAGTTTCTGTCGTATGGAGCCAGCCCCCGCGCCTCTTTGGCCTTGGTCCAGGCCACGCGGGCCTTGGCGTGGCTCCAGGGGATGGATCACGGAACCCCGGAGGTTGTGCAGAACGTTTTTCTCGATTCCCTCCGTCACCGCGTAGGACTCACCTATGAGGCCGAGGCGGAGGAGACGACCACCGATGAAATTCTGAGGGGTGTGCTGGATCGTGTGCCGGTTCCCGCGGGAGTGTAAGGAGGAGGCGAAGGAGGCTTCCGGATGACCACCGTGACCGGCCCCGGCGAAACCGCCCGCAAGGCTCCGCTGGCCATGCTTCGCCGACTGGAGTGGCGCGTCCGCATGGCAGCCGACTCCTTTCTCGGGGGTGAATATCGCTCCGCCTTCCGGGGGCGTGGCCGCGAATTCGATCAGGTCGTCAAATACGAGTACGGTGATGATATCCGGGACGTTGACTGGAACGTTTCGGCCCGGTTGGGCGAATTGTACCGCAAAAAGTTTATCGAGGAACGGGAGCTTACCGTAATCCTGCTGCTGGAGGACACTCCCTCTCTCCAATTCGGTTCCGGTAGCCGGACCAAACGCGAGGCGCTGCTGGAAATCGCCGGACTTTTTGCCCTCACCGCCGCCGGCAACCGTGACCGGGTGGGTTTTTGGCACGCCACGCCCACCGGTCACGAGGTTCGACAGCCGGTGCGCGGCCGGGTGAACATTGTCCGCACCGCGGCCACCCTGCTGGGCCAACCCATCCCCAAATTGGAAGACGGGACGGAAGTGGCGGTGGATTGGAAGCTGTTCTTTCATGCCTTCCCCAAGCACAGCGTGGTTCTTTGGTTTGGGGACTTTCCCCCGCGTTCGCCCGGAGCGGGCTGGGCGGCGCTGAAGAAGCGCTATGAGATCATCGGGGTGCGCGTGGACGATCCTTGGGATCTGGAACTTCCCTCCGCGGGAATACTTCCGGCGGTGGATCCGGAAACGGGGGAAGTCTTGGCGTTCGACACCGGAACTTTTGAAAGCCAGAGCCGCCATGATGCCTGGAAACAGGAGCGGGAACAGGCATGGGAAGAGTGGTTTACCAGCCCGTTGCAGCGTCTGACGGTCGGTACCGAAGGCGACCCCTTGGACCCGATGGTGGCTTTCTTCAAAAGGAGAATGAAGGGAGTCCGGCGGTGAATCCGGCGCCAACGTTTCTCCCTGGGGGCTGGACCCTGGCCGAACCGAGCTGGTTGCTGGCCTTGCTTCTCCTGCCCTTGGCGGTGTGGTGGAGAAGTCGCCGTCCGCGTCCCGTGCTGGTCATTCCCCGCGTGGCAAAATGGGCGGGGGCGCCGGCGGTATCCATGGGGAGGATGCCCTCTGTTCTGGCCGCGGCCGGGTTTTTGGCCTTGGTTGTGGCCTTGGCCCGGCCCCAGCAGCTGGAGGAGAAGAAGCAGGTGCGCCAGAAGGGCTACGATATCATGTTGGCTATCGATCTTTCCCCCAGCATGCTGGCCGAGGATTACGAAGGGCCGCAGGGCCGGATCAACCGGTTGCAGGCGATTCAGCCGATCATCGAGGCCTTTATTTCCCGGCGGCCTGCCGACCGGATCGGGGTGGTGGTTTATGGGGGCCGTGCCTACACCCTCTCCCCGCTGACCTTTGATCACGACTGGCTCGCCCGGCAGATTCGGCGCCTGAAAATCGGCTTGGTGGAGGATGCCACCGCGGTTGGCGACGGCCTGGGACTCGCCGTAACCCGGCTGGAGCAGGCTGAACGAGATAAGGGCGGTCAGCGAAAGGGCGCGTTTGTCATCCTGCTGACCGACGGCTCGAACAACAGCGGCGTCTTGGCCCCTCTTCAGGCGGCGGAACTGGCCCGAAGCCGCGGGATTCCGGTCTACACGATCGGAGCGGGGCGACCCGGGATCGTGCCGATGCCGGTGGTGGACAACGCCGGCAGAAAATTGGGCTACCGGCAGGCGATCTCCGATTTGGATGAGGAGACGTTGCAGCAGATTGCCTCCATCACGGACGGAAAATTCTTTCGCGCCATGGACGTCGGCACGGCGGAGGCGGCTTTTGCCGCCATCGACAAAAGGCAGCGGATTGAATTCAACGCCAAAGCCCAGATCCGCGCACATGAATGGTTTGCCGCCTTTGCCGCCCCGGGTTTGGCCTGTTTTTTTGTAGGGATCGCTCTGGCTCGTCCGGGCCGGTGGGGAGGAGTCGTATGAGCCTGCTTTCTGAAATTCACTGGGAACAGCCGTGGATCCTTGCGCTTGTGCCTCTGGCCTTCCTTTTGGCCTGGCAGGTTTTCCGCGGGAAAGGTGGGCGAGGAAGTTCCCTCCGGTTGCCCAAAGTGTTGCGGCGGTGGGCGGGAGCGCGTGCGGTGACCGAGCGGCCTGCCGCCAGACGTCAGGCAAGGGGCGGGTGGCTTGGATTGGGGAGCGCGCTGGTGCTGATGGCCCTGGCTCGCCCCCAGTGGGGAAATCTGGAGGAGACCGTGTTTGACCAGTCGCGGGAAGTGCTCATCGCGCTGGATCTCTCCGCCAGCATGTTGGCGGAGGATGTGAAGCCGACGAGGTTGGCCCGGGCGAAGCTTTTGATCGGCGCGCTCCTGGACGAACTGCAGGGAGAGCGGGTGGGGTTGGCGGTCTTTGCCGGAACCGCGTTCCTGCAGGTGCCGATGAGTTCGGATTACGAAATTATGAGGGACATTCTGACCGGCCTGGATCCCTCCTATTTGCCCCAGGCGGGCACGGACTATGCCGGAATGCTGCGGGTGGCCAACGAGGCATTCGGACAAAGCACGGCGGCGGACCGGTTTCTCATCGTGCTGAGCGATGGAGAGGCGCACGACCCGAACTGGCGGCAGGCTCTGGAAGAGCTGAAGAAAAAGGAGGTGAAAGTCATTTCCCTTGGAATTGGGACGGCTTCCGGGGGTCTGGTTCCCGACGGCCAGGGAGGTGTGGTCAAAGATGGTCGGGGCGCCGCGGTGTTGTCCAGGCTCGAACCCGCGACCCTGGAGGAGTTGGCGAAGGTCACGGGAGGTGTCTATCGCGAGGCATCCAACTGGGTTGATTTGGCGGAGGTGATCAAGGAGACCGTGGCTCAGGGGAAAGCCGGGGATTTTTCCAAAACACGGGATGTCAGAATGGCCGAGCGGTTCCAGTGGTTTCTGGCGCCGGGAATCTTGTTGCTGGCCGTAAGCTTCGCGCTGGAAATTCCGTCCCTGCCAAACCGCCGTCGGCTTGCGATGGGCACAACCACCGCGGGCGAGCCGCTGCCCTTGCCGCCGGAAAAGAAAAGCACCCGATTGGTTTCCAAGGAGGGCCCGCCGGTGCTGGCCAGAAAAAGATGAAAACCCTTTGCCGATCGGTTCTTGGGGTGGTGCTGATGGGACTGGATGCGCGGGGTGCCAGTACCCCGGCCACCGCCACTCCGCAGTCTGACATTTCCGGATCCCTGCGGGAGACGGTGACGGCCTTGGCGGAGAAGGCAGAGCGGCCGGCAGGGGACTATGCGCGGATGGCGGAGGAGACAATTTCCTTTGGGTCGAAACCGGAGGCCATCGCGGAGTTAAACAAAAAAGTGCCGGACGATACCGATCCCCATGCCCCCTGGCGGAACATGGTCAATGATGCGCTTTCCGGGGTGGATGAAGGGGAGCGCCTGGACGCGAAGGCGGCCGACTGGCCGGGCTTGCGCGAGCGACTTAAAAAACTCCAACCCCCGCCCCCTCCCCCTTCCCAAGGAGGATCAAAAAAAGATAAACAGGACAAAAACAAGAGCCAAAAGAAGGACAAGAAGGAGCGAAAGGATTCCGGCAAGGACAAGCAGGAGCCCGCCTCCGAGGGTGGCCAGCAGTCGAAAGAACAGGACGGTGGGCAGGGGCAGGAGGGCAAGGGGGAGTCGGAAGGGCCTCCCTCGCAAGGTCAGCCCGGCAAAGGAAATCAAAAGGGCGGCCAGCAGGAAGGAGGTGCGGAGGGGGCCGGAGGAGGAAAAGATCAGGCCCAGAAGGAACAGGCCGGCGGCAAGGATCCCAACCAAACGCGGGAATTCAGCACTGGCAAAGAGGGAGAGGGCCAAATGAAAGAGCGTGGTCGGAATGAAGAAATGAAGGGCATAGAGGATGAGAAGGCCGGGTTTGGAGGCCTTGGGCAGGAGAAAAAGGAAGGAGGGAAGGAGCCGAAAAGCGGAGGAGGCGGACAAATGGAGGGGGAACAGCAGGCGGAAGCCCCGGCGGGCATGAGGAGAGTAGGCGGTGGCTCTGGGCAGAAAGCAAACGACAAGACAGGGGACCCGATGACTCTGGAGGCGATATCGCGACTCGATCAGGTCAAGCAGTCCGACAGTCCGGCCATTCTGCAGCAGCGGATCCAGATCCAGGATGCGCGTCCCCAACCCTCCTCCTCCGGAAAGCCGTGGTGATGAAAAAATTTTTCCCATGGCTTGGTTGCCTCCTGCTCGGCTTGGGGGTTCGCACACAGGCGCAGTCCGTTGTCTGGAATGATCCCGGCCCGGTGCCCCCCAACAGCGTGATTCAGCTGGAACTGGTCTTCACGGATTGCCAACCCCAGGGAAATGTTTCGATCCCGAAGATCAACGGTCTGCAGGTGCTGGGCCAGCCCGGACGGGCCACCAGCTTCTCCATGATCAACTTTCAAACCAGCTCTTCGACCACGCTGAGCTATTCGGCCCAGGTGAATCAAGGCGGACGGATCCAGATCCCCGCGTTTGAGGTGCAGACCGATAAAGGAAAAAAGACCGTACCGGCCCTGACCGTGGATGCGAGCGCCTCCGCTCCGCCCCCCCAGCAAGCCGCTCCTTCTCCTTTCCCGTTTCCTCCGGGATTTTTTCAGAATCAACCTCCCGCTGGCGCCGCGCCGGTTGTTCCTCCGAGCGCGGTCCGGGCAGAAGCCAATGCGGAGCCACGGAATCCCTATGCGGGCGAGGTGTTTGATATAAATTACCGGGTGATGATGGGCCCGGGTCGGAGCGGCCGGGTGAAGACCACCCCGCTTTGGGACGTGCAGAACTTCACCGCAGAGGCTTGGGACCGGGGCCAACAGATCGGTCCGGGCGGAAGCCAGGGGTTGCAGTTCCATACCCGCGCGATGGTGCCCAAGGCCGGGAAATTTGAATTGCCCAGCGTGCGGCAGAAGCTGGACATCGACACTCCGCTGGGAGGACGATCCTTTTTCTTCACCGCGCCGGGTTCAGTCGAGGTGGAAGCCTCGACGGACCCGGTGACCATGGAGGTGCAAGCTCTGCCCGGCGGGGCTCCGGCTGGGTTCAAAGGGGCGGTCGGGCAGTTCACACTCGAATCAAAAATGGTGCCCGAGCAGGTCAACGAAGGAGAACCGGTCACCTGGACGCTCAGCCTGAAGGGGACCGGCAATTGGCCGATGGGGGTGGAGCTACCCTCCCGAACTGTCCCCGCCAAGATGCGGACGATTCAGCCGAAATTAAGGCGAGAATTCGACGGAACCCAGGTTTTCACCGGGGGTCTGGTCGAGGATTTGGTTCTGATTCCCACTGAGTCGGGGGAATTTGAACTGCCGGCGGTTAAATTTGTTTACTTTGATCCCAAGAAAAAAAGCTATGAAACCATCGAGGCCAAACCGCCCAAAATTTCTGTGCTGAAGGAAGGCACCCTTCGTCCCGCCGGACCGGCCCAGGTGACCATGGCGCCCTCAGGTACGCCCGGCCAAAAACAAGGAGGCGGACCTGGTTGGGGGGGCTTTGGATCCGGGCGACAGGCCAAGGTTCTGCAATATGGGGCGCCCGCGCTTCCCCGCGAGCCGTTGGAGGGAACCGGGGTTGGGGTGGCTCCGGTGGCGGCCAAATGGATTCGTCTCCTTGTGGTGGCGCCTTGGTTGGCGTTGGTGGTGGTTTGGTGGAGGTGGGCCCAAAAGCGTGCGCTTTTGACGGATCCAGAACGGAAACGGAAGGAGGCTCTGCAGTCATGGAAATCCACCGTTCAGCTTCTCCGCAACGGGACGGTAAACGTGGAGATGCAGGAGAAAAGCCTGCTGATCTGGCAAAAAGCCGTGGCCGGCACCCTGGGGGTGGATGCGGCCACGCCGGCTTGGCCGGAAATTTCCGCGGCCGCACCGACTTTGCAGGAAAACGATCGGGCGGATCTGGAGAAGTGTTGGCTTGAGTCGGACGACGCGCTTTATGGGCGAAATCCGAGTTTGAACGGGAACTGGTGTGAACGGGCGGGTGCGCTGGCCAACCGCATTGATCTACCTGCGTTAAAAATCTGGGAGCCTTTGCGCCCCAGGAACCTTCTACCCTGGCTCGGGGCATTGCTGATTCTCGCCCTGCCTTGGCCGATCGTCGCTGAGGAGAAGGCCTCAGCCGCCCCGGCGTCTTTAGCGGAGGATCCGATCCGACTTTATCGGGAAGGGAATTTTGAAAAGGCCGGACAAGTTTGGGGGGAGAAGGTGCGCAAGAATCTGACGGATCCTAAATCACGCAATAATCTGGGGCTTTCCTGGTTTCAGGTCGGCGACAAGGAGAGAGCGCTGGCAAATGGACTTTCGGCGTATTTGGTCGCTCCCCAAACCGGCACGGTGGACTGGAACCTCGGTATCTTTGCTGAAGCCGCCCACCAACTTGATCCTGCTGTCCGGCGGTTACTGGAAGACACATGGGCAGCCCGGTTGACGGCACGGGCTGGGGTTTCCTTTTGGCAGCTTTTCCTGGTAACGGGGAGCGTGGTGGCGGCGCTGGGGGCCGGGCTGTGGTTGGCCTCCGGCTACTTCACTTGGCGGAGAAAGTTGTTGTTTCGGCTGGGCTCGGGCGGCGTTTTGCTCGGGGCGGCCTTGTCCTTTGTGGCAGGATCAGCGTTGGGTGTTTACGGAAAATTATCCGACCGTGCCGCCGTCATGATTGTGGATGTGGCTCCCCTGCGCTCCGTGCCCACCGAAGTGCAGCAAACGGAAAAGGCTTATCCTCCGGGATCGATTGCCCGCCGGGAAAAGGAATTCCTCGGCTGGAGCAAGGTGCGTATGCCCAATGACGATGCGGGGTGGATCCGGACTGAGAACCTCGTGCCGCTCTATTGATGACCCGACATGGACGTGGCGGAGCGCGTCCTACCGGGGTCTTTTTAATTCAACCCTCCTGCCCGGGGTCTGCGGTAGCTCCTCCTCGGATTCCGGTTGGGGGATGTTCGAATCCGGAGCGATATCCTTGGTGAAAAGCTTTTCCATCAGGGTGCGGTCGCCCTTGGCCGGCAGGACTTTCACCACCAGATTGGTGGTTTGGGCCGGCGGCACCGAAACGGGCTCCCAAAGGCGGCGGTAAGCCAACTTGAGGTTGAACCTTCCCTCGCGGGGAAAAACTACCCGGAGGATCTGGGTCCCGGGCGTTCCGACGGGTCCGCCCGTGGCTCCAGCCTCATAGCTCTCCGCGAGGATTCTTCCGCTCTGCAAAGGGGGATCCAGCATCCACCGGTAGCCGGTGGACGGGTTGGCGGGCAGACGGACTTCGACGGGATGCTCGGCCTTGGCCTCGATGTCGGGCGGGTTGTGAAAACAGCCGCTTGTGCAGAAACAAAACCAAAGAGCAGCCGGAATCAGGCCACTAATTTTGCGGATGGGTAAGGCACCCATACCGAAATATTACTACTTTTTTCGGAGGGGAGCCAGATCCTCGTCGGACTGCGCGGCATCGGCCCAAGTGCGGTCGAGGGCGATGGCGGCTTGGACGTAGGTGCGGGCTTTTTCCAGTTCCTGCAGGACGCAGTGATAGCAACCAAGTTGGAACTTGATGTGGGGATTCTGGGGAAACTTTTTCTCCGCCTCCTGGAGGACAACCCGGCCTTGTTGGATGGCCCCGCTTTGGCGCATGGCATCCGCGAGGGAAACCCAGGCTTCAGGTTCGTTGGGGCAACGCTCCTTGAGACGCTCAGCGCTTTTGCGCATTTCGGCGTAACGTCCGGCGGCCCGGAGAATGCGGGTCCGGAGAAACGAGAGGGTGATTTCTTCCTGCCCCTTGGTGCGGATGGAATTAAGGATGCGGAGAGCCTCGTCATACATTCCGAGTCCACAGTACCCCTCCATTTCCTCCTGCAGTTTGGCGAGATTGGCCATCGGTTGACCTGAATTTTCCATGAGGGAAAAAAGGAACAAGCCCCAGCCGGGGCTTGTTCGCACCCCGGCTGGGACAAATTGCGAGTGATTACGCAACCCGGACCTCAATGGTCTTCGGCTTGGCTTCCTCCCGCTTGGAAATCTCCAGCGTGAGGACTCCGTCCACGTACTTGGCCTGGATCTTTTCCGGATCCACGTCTTCGGGCACGAGGAGAGAGCGTTCGATTTCCACCGAGGTCTCCCCGCCGTCGCGAAAAAGCCGCTTCCGGCCTTTCACGGCGAGAACTCCGTCCGTCAGGGTGACCTTCATCTCGTCCTTTTTCAGGCCGGGCAGTTCCAGGTCGTACCGGTAACCGGACTCCGTCTCGTGGGCGGAGATGGGGTTCCATGCGTGGCTGGAGACCGTGGGGTTGGGAAAATCAAAAAGACGGTCGAGTTCATTCAGCAGGAACCCGAAGCCGCTCCCGTTTTCCGACCGGGTCGCTAGCGCCGCACTTGTTTCGCAGTTGTTTTTCATAGCTTGGTCCTCCTTTCTTTGGTTGGACTTCATCAACCTAGAAGATGCATAATTCTTACCAAAAACTTGAATATCACAAGTTGTTGGCCTTAAGAACTTTTCATAGGAATACGAACAGCCAAAAGAGACAAAACGGCACACATGCTGTTAGAATTAAAAAAAAGTGAGACAAACTGCCAATTGTAGTCTGGGTTTCACATGGGTAGCCCATCGCTCTTTAACAAAATCTGATTCTTGAAGTTTGATCCGCCCTTTGTTTTCGCGAACCTGAGATTTCATGAAAGTCCTCGGCATCGACATCGGCGGAACTGGGATCAAGGGGGCGCCGGTGGATTTGCCCTCCGGGGAAATTTTGGCCGAGCACCTGCATTTACCGACGCCGCAGCCTGCCACGCCGGGCGCGGTCACGGCCGCCATCAAAAAAATGATCCAGCACTTCCAATTTTCAGGACCTGTCGGCGCCGGATTCCCCGGAGTGATGCGCCAAGGGGTGGTGGAAACCGCCGTGAACCTTTCCCCGAGCTGGGTGGGCAAGAATGCGGAAAAACTCTTCAAGCAAGCCACCAAACTTTCCTTTTCGGTGATCAACGATGCCGATGCCGCCGGCCTTGCCGAGATGACTTATGGCGCCGGGAAAAAAGAAAAAGGAACCGTGGTCATGATCACCTTGGGCACGGGGATTGGCAGTGCGGTCTTCATCGGGGGCGTGCTGGTGCCCAACACGGAGTTTGGACACCTAACGCTGCGCGGGAAAGACGCCGAGACGATCGCCAGCGCCAAGGCTCGGGAAGTAAATGACTGGGGTTGGAAAAAATGGTCCAAGCGGGTGCGGGAGTATCTTCACCTCGTGGATCGGCTCATAAATCCCGATCTGATTATAGTTGGCGGAGGAGTGAGCCAGCGGGCGGAGAAGTGGTTGCCGCGGGCGTCCAAGGGGGTGAAGGCAAAAGTTGTTCCGGCGAAACTCCACAACGAGGCGGGGATCGTCGGAGCCGCGATGGCGGGGGCGAAAAAAATCTCAGCTTAGGTGGGGCGGCCTCGATGAGGCCGCCTGAGCCTGTTCTTGGAAGGTCAAAAAACGGCGAGGCGGAGCCATCGACCCCGCCCTACCAGTGGCTATTCCAAATGCTGATCCACCCCTTTGACACACCGGACTTTTCTAGTCCGGAGAGCTTCATCCAAGCGTGCCTGGCTTTTGGGGACATGGTCGCGGTTGAGAATGGGGTGATGCAGGTGGTAAAGAATGCCGCGGCCGTAGACGAATTTGCGCGGTCGACCGAGGTGGTAGAGGCGGGAACCGACGTCGGAATCCTCGCCGAGACCCCAGCCCTCAAACTCCTCGTCCCAACCATTGACCTCGAGCAGGTCCTTTTTCCACATGGCCATGTTGCAGCCGATGATGCCCCGTTGGCCGGTGTCGCGTTTGATGATGGGGAAAGGGAGACGAAACCCCTTGGCGGCGCCCCTCATTTTTCCCGACAAAAACAGCCGGCCTCCCGGAACTTTCCGTCCGGGTATGAGGGCGGCGGAGGCGGCCTCATGGAGATAACAGCGGCGCCCCTGGACCCAGAAGCCGAGCTCGGCCAGCGACGCGTGATCCTCCACGTAGCGCGGGTGGGGGATGCAGTCGGCATCGGTCAGGACGAGATAGTCCCCTTTGGCCTCCGCTAGGCAGCGGTTGAGGATGATGTTTTTGCGAAAGCCTTTGTCCTCATGCCAGATGTGTCGGGCAGGGCAGGGCAGCGCGGGGAGGAGTCTTGCGATCAGGGCGCGGGTGTCCGGCCCAGAGCCATCATCTGCGATGAGAATCTCACCAGGCGGAGCGGTTTGGTTGCGGAAACCGGCCAGGCAGAGCTCCAGCGGCCGGAGATGGTTGTAGGTACTGATGACGACGGTGATGCGGCCGGGTGAGATCATCCGGATAAATCCTTCACCTTTTGTTCGAGGATGGAAAGGTGGGCCTCGGGATCCAGAGGTTTACCGGTGGCGCGTTGGATGAGGTCCCCGGCGAGATAGCGTCGTCCATGGGCATGGATTTTTTGGCGAAGCCAGGCGAGGAGAGGCCGGTAGTCGCGGCAGACTAGGAAGGCTTCGAAATCCGGCAGATCACGGTGGGCGGCCTGCCAGAGTTGGGAGCCGGTGAGGTTGCCCAAAGTGTAGGTGGGGAAGTAGCCAAAGCCGCCCAGCGACCAGTGGATGTCCTGAAGGCAGCCCTTGGAGTCATCGGGTACCTTTAGGCCAAGAAGTTTTTGAAAAAGCTCGTTCCATGCGGCCGGGAGATCGCGAACTTTGAGATCCCCGGAGATGAGGAGGGTTTCGAGCTGGAAGCGGAGAAGGATGTGGAGGTCGTAGGTGACCTCGTCGGCCTCGACTCGGATGAAGGAGCGCTCCACGGCGTTGGCGGCGCGCCAGCCCTGTTCCCAGCTGTGGCCGGTGAGATCGGGAAAAGCACGGGCGAAATCGGACCACCAGGACTTCCAAAAGA
>Ga0214917_10002717_pt1 | contig 21268 bp, 18 predicted proteins | sample LL_1208_BB_MetaG_FD_177983 | JGI IMG/M metagenome (GOLD analysis project Ga0214917, IMG submission 177983) | Freshwater microbial communities from Lake Lanier, Atlanta, Georgia, United States - LL_1208_BB | ecosystem: Environmental > Aquatic > Freshwater > Lake | place: USA: Georgia | collected...
CGTTCGAAAAATAAGCATTGATTCGCTCTTTGCAATTCATTCCGATATCTTTCCAAAACAAGTTCACATCACCAACATGCAGGCTAGGATAGTTTTTTGCCATCCAGGATATCGGCCATTTTGCGCGTTTTAGGCATACAGCACCTTGACACAGATCTGCGTCAAAACAGTTTTTGTAGATGGATCCATTCTGGTAAAGAAAGCCCTGATGTGCTGTTCGATCGACGTGAGGGCTTAAATCCCAGCTCAAGGGATTAATGCATAATCGGTTTTTATACCAAACAGGATAACGGTAAGTATCCGGCTTTTCATACATGGTATTCCAACTAACGTAACCGCCATAACCGTTAGGCTTGGTCATAAATGGTAGCCGTTGGATTTCATTCGAATCGATGCCAATGCCTGGAAGATAGGCTGCTATGAGTTGCTTCGACAGCGGTTTTCCATCAATAAATTCTTTGATGAGCAGGTTCAATTGCGTGCTTCCTTGACTGTGTCCTGCTAAAACGAAGGGCCGACCTTGATTATAATGATCCAAATAGTAGACAAAAGCAGCTTTTACGTCTTCATAGGCAAACAAAAGGGCTTGTCGTCCCCTTCCTTGAATAGAATCGTAGGCTCGAAGGTGTGCCTGGCGATAAAACGGTACAAATAGCCGTCCGCATTCTAACCAAGCACTGGCTTGAAATTTAACCGCTTTTTGGAGAATGTCTTCCCGCATTGCTTGATCTTCGAAGGGCAAATTCCACCGTGAATCTTGGGCGTCAACAAGGAAGGTAGGATAGACATAAAATACATCTACGCGCTTAATCCACGTTGAGTCTAACACTGTTTTTTCAAAAAACTTGGGCGATTTTTCAGGTAAGACTAGCCAGTGGTTGTGTTCCGCATAATCCAAGCTTTGACCTTTGTAAAAAGCAAAACAAAATACACACAAAGTAAAAACTAAAGTCCTTTTACTCTTGATCGTTTTTACGGAATTGAAATAACCATTTATACATTGCATCGGTTCGAAACATCCTTTCCAAATCACCATGGTCAGCTTGTGGAAGACGGGTGTAAATCAAATTTTCACCGCCATTACAGTTTTTAATTGCCTTGACAATTTTTTCGGATTCGGATATAGGCACCGCATTGTCCAAGGCGCCATGTTGAATCCAAAGAGGGACAGTAGCTAATCGACAACCGTCGTTTACATTACCACCACCACAGAGCGCCACAGCCGCAGCAACAAGTTCAGGATATTTACCTGCAAAATTTAACGTACCATATCCGCCCATGCTCATCCCACAAACATATACGCGATTTGTGTCCACTTTGAATGACTTCTTAACGAAATTTAAAACGCTTAACACTTTTTTGGGATCCCAACCATTTGTAGTTTGAGGAGCAACTACAATAGCAGGTATTTTTCTTCCTTTTTCGATTTCCGAAATAACCCCGTAACGCTTAACACGATTTATATCTGTTCCTGATAAACTTTTACCATGCAAAAAAATCAACACAGGAGGATTCGATTTTAGAATACTATCGACAGGAAGATGCAACCAGAATGGATAATCTGCCTGTTTATAAATGGCCTTTAATTGAGCGGGTATTTGGTTGCCCAATGCTACTACAATAAGAACTAGAAATACTTTAAACGTTTTATTCTTCATGCCGCAAAATTAGCTAAACGAGGAGGAATGAAAAAGAAAACAACCTGTATTAACAAAAAATTAAGAGAACCAAAGATCGCTAATGATTTTTTTTCCTGCATAGGAATTGAGCCGATCAATGATGATTTGCTTGCCTTTTGCAAGCTCTTCACGCGCCACCGAAGAGTCAATCTGAACATGTAAAACGGAATCTTTTAAAAACAGTTTTACTGTACGATGCGCCACGGCTGGCCCCATCAATTCGGGCCATGCAGCAATTAAATCTACTTCTTTTAATTTATCATCTAACTTATACACCTTAAATAGCCTGTCCATTATTTCTTGCAAAGGCTGGTTATCTGCTGTACGTTTGAACTCTTCTATATTAAATTTCATATTTCCTGAAGGGGTAATTTAAATATACGAAAATCATCTACGCAGGGCGCCAACAAGGCCTGTACCCTGGCCTGGTCTGTATCCGTAATAATGACCTGACCAAAAGTATCTTTACTCACTAAATCTATTATTTTTTGAACTCTGCTTCGGTCGAGTTTATCGAATATATCGTCGAGTAATAATACTGGCTTTTTTCCTGAATACTTGTGCAAGTAGTGATATTGCGCCAAACGCAAGGCCAATATAAACGATTTCTGCTGCCCTTGTGAACCGAATTTTTTTACCGGATTTTCATTGAGCGTAAAAAGTAACTCATCTTTTTGTACGCCCACTGTGGAATGTTGCACGTACAAATCCCTTTGCTCGTTTTGTAATAGTAAGGTATCGAAGGCCCCTTTTTGAAAATCCGATCTGTACCGAATTGTAGGTTCTTCCTCTTCCGCACCTATTTCTTGATAGTTTTCAAGAAAAATGGGGCTAAATTCTTCTACAAAGCTTGTTCTTCTCTCGTGTATCCTTGCCCCAAGTTCCGTAAAGGAGGGGTTCCATATTAGCAAATCCTCCCGCTTCGCTGCACCATGGGCAATCTGCTTGAGCAAGGCATTCCTTTGCTCCAAAACCCGTTGAAACTGAATTATATCTTCAAGGTATTTACGATCTATTTGAGACAAGATCCCATCGAGCCACTTTCGGCGGAACTCGCTTCCTTCTGCAATTAAGTCACCGTCGTAGGGAGAGATAAACACCACAGGAAATAAGCCAATATGCTCAGACATCTTGTCATAGACCACTTTGTTCCGCTTCATTATTTTCTTGGTACCTGGTTTGAACGAACAAACGACCGTGTGGTCCTCGCTCTCGTGTACCCACTTCCCTTGGATGCTGAAAAAACCTTGATTAAGTCTAATGTTCTGCCGATCGAGCGGGTTCAAATAAGACTTGCTCATACTGAGGTAATGCACAGCATCCAATACGTTGGTTTTTCCTGCACCGTTTTGCCCCACCAGCGCATTGACTTTCGGACTGAACTCAAGGCTAAGGAAGTCATGGTTTTTAAAGTTGATCAGGTACAAATTAGCAAGATAATGCATATGCAAAGGTAAGGGTTAATTGAATTGTACGGTTGTTATTCTTAACCTACTCTCTTACCTTTGTTAAAATTTTTACCATGTCGAACGCTTTTTTTTCCGTCCCTAAGGCCGTAAACGAACCAGTAAAGTCTTATGCTTCAGGCTCCTTGGAACGTCAAAATTTATTGGCAGCCTACCATAATTTGTACCATCAAGAACCAATTGATATCCCCATGTACATTGGAGACAAGGAGGTGCGAACAACGAATAAAAAGCGCATTTCTCCACCGCATGAACATGCCAAAACAATTGGACATTTTAATTATGGCGATGCAGCGCATGTCATGTACGCGATTGATGCCGCACTCGAAGCGCGTCGGTCATGGTCGAAACTCCCTTGGCAAGACCGTGCAGCGGTGTTCTTGAGGGCAGCCGATTTGCTTGCCGGTCCTTTTCGGGACAAGATGAACGCGGCGACCATGCTTGGACAATCCAAGAATATGTTTCAAGCAGAAATCGATGCAGCCTGTGAATTGATCGATTTCTTCCGCTTTAATGTACAGTACATGACACAAATCTATAAGGAGCAACCAGAATCCTTACCAGGTATGTGGAATAAGCTCGATTACCGACCCTTGGAAGGCTTTGTATTTGCGATAACGCCATTTAATTTCACGTCAATTGCCGCGAATTTATGTGCTGCCCCCGCCATGATGGGTAATGTGGTGGTGTGGAAACCCGCTGATAACCAGGTTTATTCAGCTCAAATTATCATGAACCTATTCAAAGAAGCGGGATTGCCCGATGGTGTAATCAATATGATTACCCTTGATGGCCCTGTGGCTGGTGATGTTGTCTTCAAACACAAGGACTTTGCGGGCCTGCATTTCACGGGATCGACCTCAGTATTTCGCAGCCTGTGGAAGACAATTGGGTCGAATTTAGAGCAATACCGAAGCTACCCCCGCATCGTTGGCGAAACAGGTGGTAAAGATTTTGTGGTGGCGCACCCCACTGCGAATCCTAAAGAAATTGCCACGGCACTTATTCGAGGTTCTTTTGAATTTCAAGGTCAAAAATGTTCCGCTGCATCTAGAGCTTACTTGCCTAAATCCTTGTGGAGCGAAGTGCAAACCGATTTGGTGCAACAACTATCCGAAATAAAAATGGGAGCCCCCGAAGTGCCATCGAATTTTATCAATGCCGTGATCGATGAACAAGCGTTCAATAAAATCGCATCGTATATTGATTTTTGCCAATCCGCCACCGATGCGAAAATTGTAATAGGGGGTAATTATGACAACTCAGTAGGGTATTTCATCGAACCTACGGTGGTCGTTACCACAAACCCCAACTTTAAAACGATGGTCGAAGAAATTTTTGGTCCGGTGCTTACGATCTTCGTTTACGAGGATTCCGAATTTGAAAAAACATTGCATTTGGTCAACGAAACTTCCGAATATGCCCTCACAGGATCAATCATGGCGAAAGACCGCTACGCCATTCAAATGGCTTCTGAAGTACTTGAAAACGCGGCAGGTAACTTTTATATCAACGATAAACCGACAGGAGCAGTAGTGGGGCAACAACCCTTCGGAGGAGCCCGAGGATCTGGCACCAACGACAAAGCAGGTGCAGCGATGAATCTTTTACGTTGGGTTTCTCCGAGAACGATAAAAGAAACATTTGTTAGCCCGTCACATTTTTTGTATCCATTTTTAGAGGATTAACGTAACCAAAAGCGAAAAATCAATTCAGTTCATCATGAAAAATATCATTTTCTTCATAGTTATTGGCACATTTTCTACATCCTTTGTGCGCGAAGTAAAAAATGTAATTCAGGCTAAACCCACTTTACCAGTCGCGAAAGAATCGATACCAAAGCCGAATTCAACTGAAGAAGAAATCCCCTCAGACCCTATACCAAAACGGCTACAAAAAAAAATACCAGCAAAAGGTACCGTAATTTTGGTGGATTTTCGATTGTCCTCTCTTAAAAAGCGACTCTGGGTGGTAAAAAACCAAAAAACGATATTGAATTGCCGTGTCGCCCATGGGAGAAACTCGGGTGACGTCTATGCTGTTGAATTTAGCAATGAGCCAGAAAGTTTTAAAAGTTGTGTAGGTACATTTATTACAGGAAAGGCTTACGAAGGAGAAAAAGGCCGGGCAATGAGAATTTATGGACTCAATTATGGATTGAATAATAATGCGTACGATCGTGGCATCGTTTTCCACGGCGCGGACTATGTTTCGAATGAATATTTAGCCGCTAAGGGTCGAATTGGTAGAAGTTTAGGTTGCTTTGTAACAGAACCTAATCAAAATGAAAAAATAATAAGTCTCTGTAAAAATGGCGTCAAGCTTCATGTAATCGGCCGTTGAATTAATATCATTTTGTCGGAAGTTTTCTTATTTTTATAGCATGAAAACAACCCTTGTCGATGGAACATCTGTCTATTGCATTCAAAAACCAGAGGCAAGAATGCTCGATCATCATGTGGATGGGTATTTGAAGCATGGTATTGGTATCCATGATAATTCTGTTGTCTTTGATGTAGGGGCGAATATTGGGGTTTTTGGGGTTCGTGCCCATCAAAAGGCGCAAGGCGTGAAAGTGTTCTGTTTTGAACCCATACCACAAATTGCTGCCGTGCTTCATAAAAATGCTGAATTGCATGGCGATAATCACATAACTGTTATTGAAAAAGGTGCCTCCTCCTCTACAGGATCGGCCACATTTACGTACTTTCCAAATACGCCCGCACTTTCTACCTTACACCCGGAGCAATGGGATAACAATCCAGGGGCATTCAAGGAGGCTGTTCGAAGTACAATGAAAAACCCACCTGAAAACATGAAGTGGATGAGGTGGATCCCCACTGTTTTTTCCGGCCTCATTGCTGCTTACTTGGTGAGGGGAAGAAAAATCGTACAATGCGAATTAACAACGATATCAGAGGTCGTTGCGCATTATTCACTGGAACAAATAGATCTTTTAAAAATAGATTGTGAAGGTGCGGAGTGGGATGTTTTGATGGGTATTCAAGAACAGGATTGGCCCAAAATTAAGAGCATTGTGATAGAGGTTCATGATATCAACGACAGACTAAAAAACGTCGAAAACTTATTTTATTCAAAAAAATTCGGTGCCGTTTTGACAGAGCAAGAGGAAGGGTTGAAAAATTCTAGAATGTATAATGTTTTCGCCTTGAGATCATGAATGCTATAACTTTCTCCTTGTACATAATCCTTCTATTGTTGCTGACCAACATCCTTGGTTTTATCTATTCTATCTTGGTCATTTACACAAAAGTCTTCGACCGTTATAAAATTCAATTAAAAGGATACAGAAAGGGTTTGTTTTGGAAGCGAATGCCCCTTTACAGCAGCAATTTTTTGCTTTTGCTTTTGTTTTCCGGATCTGGAGCCTATTTCGTTTTTCCCTTGCTTCAGTCAGAGTGGATTAATCCAATATGGATAGGTATTCAAGTATTAATAGCCTTCCTGGTAGACGATATGTTTTTTTACTTTTATCACAGGTGGCTACACGAAAACACTTTTCTTCTTGGGAAAATTCATTCCATTCATCATCGCGCAAGCCCACCTTTCCCCTTGGAATATTTGTATGCCCATCCTTTAGAATGGATGTGCGGAACCCTAGGTGTGGTGTTGGGGTTTTTTATGGTCGCCATTTTCATGCCTGTTAATGTGTTGGCCATTCTCGTTTTCGGAGCTATTCGAAATCTTCATGAAATTCATATTCATTCAGATCTCCATATTCCTGTAATAAGCCAAATACCGGGAATTTCAAAAACAAAACATCACGATGACCATCACAGTTACCTTTCTGGAAATTATGCCTCCACCTTTGTTTGGTGGGATCGATTGTTTAAAACGGAAATAAAGAAATAATAATGATGCTTAAATTTTTCCTCCCCCTTTTCATACTCATTTGTTGTACTTCCTTTTCACCAACGGAAACAAAGTTAGCTCTTTGTAATATTACCGTGAAGGCCACAGGGATTAACAATGCAAAAGGCATTATGGAATTCGCCTTGTATAACAATTCGAAAGTGTTTCCAGAAGTAGGAAAAACATATAGATTAATACGTAAAAAAGTGTCCTCAAAAGAGGTATCAGTTACCTTTGTAAATGTTCCAGTAGGTAAATATGCCGCCTGTATTTACCACGATGTAAACAGCAACAATAACTGCGATAAAAACTTTTTTGGTATACCTACGGAAGGATACGGATTTTCGAATAACATTCGACCGGTTTTTTCCGCCCCTTCCTTTGAAGATTGCGCTATTTATGTGAAGGCAGACAGAGTGGTTTCTATAAAACTTATCTATTAAAATAAGGATATTTTTCATCCTTAAAGTTCAGTCTTAGCCGTGAATAGTACCTTTATTACCATATTTTCTCATGAGTGAAGCCTCAAAGTCAAGCAACTGATCCCAACATTCTTCAACATCTACCCCTTTGGAATATTTTCTTGCGAACCCAATGAAGGTCATGTAATGTCGTGCCTCGCTCTCCATTAAACCTCTGTAAAATACCCTTAGATCTGAATCATCAAGTTGTTCGGATAGTATTTTAAATCTCTCACAACTTCTCGCTTCAATCATCGCTGCAATAAGCATTTTATTTACGAATTGTCCTTCAAGGGTGGAATTTGACGAACCTTGCCGGATATAATTTGAAAGATCGTTTACATAGGGGTCTTTACGCTCAAAACCCAGGGTCAATCCCCTCTCCAGAAGTTTTTCGTGCACCAAATGAAAATGTTTCATTTCTTCCATGCAAATTTCCGTCATGGCCTTTACTAAATCTGAGTAATAAGGATATTGTACGATGACGGAAATAGCATTGCTCGCTGCCTTTTGCTCGCAAAATGCATGGTCCGTTAAAATTTCATCGATATTCTGAGCTGCAACATTTACCCACCGTGGATCGGTGGCTAACTTTAATCCTAACATGAAATCCATTTATTACTTGGTAAATTTAGGTGGATTTTTATTAATGACATTTTTTTTCCAGTACTTTTGGTGCATGGGCAATGTCAATCGCAGAAGGTTTATGCAATTCGGTGCCTTGGGAGCTTCTGTCTTTTTTACCCATGGTCTATCATCCTTTAATAAATTTCTTCCATCGCCAGAACCAAAAAATATAATTCGACCTAAGTGTCTTTCTCCAGGAGACAATGTAGCTGTGGTCGGTCTCGCTGGTGCTCTTTGGGATTTAACCGTGGTGGATTCGTTTCGAAGCACCTTGAATGCGCTAGGTTTGAATGTATGTTTTGCCCCATCTGTATTCCAACGTTTTGGTTATCTTGCTGGTAAGGATGAAGATCGATTAGAAGACTTGAAACAGAATCTATACGACCCAGAAATTAAAGCCATTTTTTTCATAAGAGGGGGATGGGGGACAGCAAGATTAATGGATAAGATTAAATGGAATTGGTTCTCCGAAAACCCAAAAATAATTGTGGGATTTAGCGATATTACCTATCTCTTAAACGCAATTACGCACGAAACAGGTTTGGTGACATTTCATGGGCCTGTTGGGAACTCAGGTTGGAACAATTTTACCGTCGAAGCATTGAAACTTTCCCTTTTTCAGGTCAAGCCATTAACCTATAAAGTTGATGTACAAGAGAAAAATGCATCATTCATCCAAAAAAATGGTAAAACAAGCGGTGCGCTAGTCGGGGGTAATCTATGCGTTTTTACATCTATGTTAGGTTCCCCTTTTTTTCCAGACTGTAAGAATAAAGTACTTTTCTTAGAAGAAACCGACGAAGAACCTTACAGCATTGACAGAATGTTAACGTCTTTAAGGCTTGCAGGAGTATTTAACCAAATTAACGGCCTTATTCTAGGTAAATTTAGTAAATGCAGTCCAGAAACCCCTTCCCAATCGTTTACTTTGAATGAAGTATTTCATTTGCATTTTAAGGATGCGGATTTTCCAATTATGTCGAATGCTCCTATTGGTCATAATAGGAATAAATGGACTTTACCTTTAGGGGTTGAACTTGAATTGGATACAGAAACAAGTACCATAAGATATTTGTATCCTTCGGTGGTTTAAGGGTATTCCGTTGTATATTTGCTCGAATTTTTCAATCTCAAGTAGGATGGACATGAAACAACCACTTTTAAAGGCCTACTCATTAATGTGCAACGCCAAACACATTAGTGAACTTTTGGAGGATAATAAAGAGGTCACCTCAAAATACGTCCATGCCACCTCACGAGGGCATGAAGCAGTGCAATTGGCACTTGGTCTTCAGTTGACCCCCAAGGATTGGGTTTCTCCGTATTACCGCGACGACAGCATTTTATTAGGAATCGGTATGACTCCAGAAGAGCTTTTCTTACAAGTATTGGCCAAGAAAGACGATCCCTTCTCCGGTGGAAGAACCTACTATTCGCATCCGTCTCTGAATAGGGGGGATAAACCTAAAATTATTCACCAGTCCTCAGCTACGGGTATGCAAGCCATTCCTACCACAGGAATAGCACTAGGAATTCAGTACAAAGAACGCATGAATCTGATTGGCGTCAATGAAGCGAATGCAGTGGTGGTTTGCTCCTTAGGCGATGCATCCTGCACCGAAGGGGAAGTTTCAGAGGCCATGCAAATGGCGGTGCTAAAACAGTTGCCCATCCTCTATTTTGTCCAAGATAACGACTGGGACATTTCCGCCAATGCCAAAGAAACTAGGGCTCAAAACATAGCAGAATTTGCGGCCGGGTTTAAAGGAATGGGCATCGAATCTATCGATGGCTCCGATTTCGTGCTTTCTTATCAAGCCCTTGAGAAAATAATTCATGTAATTCGCACCGAACGCCGACCCTTTGTACTGCATGCAAAAGTACCGCTCTTGAACCACCATACATCCGGCGTGCGAAAAGAATGGTACCGCGACGATTTAGACCAAGCAGCACTTGACGATCCCTTTCCAAAACTAAAAGAGGCTTGCTTGCTGGCCGATATTTCCTTATCTACTCTGGAAAAAGCAGAAAATGAATCCCAAACTTATATCCAATCGTCGTACGAACGCGCACTACAGGCCCCGAATCCCGACCCTAACAGCATTAAAGATTTTATTTTTGCCCCAAGTCCCATTCTCGAGGAAGAAGGAATTCGCGCGCCAAAGGGAAAGAAAAAAACAGTTATGGTGGATTCCGCATTGTTTGCGGTACGGGAAATCATGCTGCAACATCCGGAAGCCTTGCTCTACGGTCAAGACGTGGGCAGAAGGCTGGGTGGCGTTTTTCGCGAGGCAGCAACATTGGCCGAACAGTTTGGTGACCATCGCGTATTCAATACCCCTATCCAGGAGGCCTTTATTATCGGCTCCACGGTAGGGATGTCGGCAGTAGGGCTTAAACCTATTGTGGAAGTGCAATTTGCTGATTATATCTGGCCAGGTTTGAATCAACTATTCACGGAGGTTTCTCGAAGCTACTACCTCTCCAACGGTAAATGGCCAGTAAGCGCTGTCATTCGTGTACCCATTGGTGCCTATGGGTCAGGGGGGCCTTATCATTCTTCAAGCGTAGAGTCTGTTTTGGCGAATATCCGAGGTGTTAAAGTGGTATATCCATCGAACGGTGCCGACTTGAAAGGCATGCTCAAAACAGCATTTTATGACCCCAATCCCGTGGTTATCCTTGAGCACAAGGGATTATACTGGTCGAAAATTGCGGGGACCGAAGGGGCCATGTCTATCGAACCCGATGAAAACTATAGGGTGCCATTGGGTAAGGCCCGGATCGTCAAGGAAGCAGAGGAAGAGGCGGTGTTAGGGGGTGAGAGTGTGGGTGTAGTTACCTACGGACGTGGCGTGTACTGGGCGCTAGAGGCATCGGAAACATTGCGGCACCAAGTTGAAATTCTGGATTTGCGTTCAATTAATCCTCTGGACGAAGCGGCCATGTATCTCCTCGCAAAACGCCATGGGAAAATTTTGGTGGTTACAGAAGAATCCAAAGAATGTACTTTTGGTTTGAGCGTAATGGGGAGAATTCAACAAGCTTGTTTCATGAGCTTGGACGCTCCCGTGCGCCTGGTGGGCGCTGTGGATACCCCCGCCATCCCATTGAATGCCGATTTGGAAGCCGCATTGCTGCCTAATGCCCAAAAAGTGCACGAGGCGCTGGTGGAATTATTAAATTTTTAAAAATAAAAATGGAATTAAAGGAAATCATTCAACATGTGGAAACCTTTCATAATGCGTTCCATATTGCAAACCACGATGAGCCCACCATATTGAAAGATAACGAGGTAGAACTTCGGTACAATTTGATGAAAGAAGAAAACGAAGAATACCTAGAAGCCGCGAAAAACGGAGATATGGTTGAAATTGCCGATGCACTCGGGGACCAATTATACATTCTCTGTGGTACCCTGTTGCGGCATGGGTTACAAGATAAAATAGAAGAAGTTTTTCTGGAAATTCAAAAGTCCAACATGAGCAAGCTGGACGCCAATGGCAATCCTATTTTCAGAGAAGATGGAAAAGTACTGAAATCTGAACGCTACTTTAAACCAAACATTAAGCAATTTTTTTAGGCGGAAGTTATTCACGTTACATTATGGATTAGTTTTTCATTTTTCGCTACCATACTTAATGGAGCAGCATATCTTCGCATTCAATCAAAGATAAAATGGATTTTTCTCTGTTTTTAACTCCCTTCATACCAGATAGCTATACCCAAGGTCAGCTTGGTCAAAGGGTAATATTCAATGCGGGATCTACCGACGAAATCGAGCGAAATGCCATATGTATTGTACATGTAAAAGAATACCGAAATCATGTGAGCCCAGATGATAGAACAGTGGGATTTCGTGATGAACTTTATCCATTATACGTTCATGGATACTGGAAACTTCAATATTATGATTTAGGAGACATTCTGCCTGGAGAAAAAATAGACGACACGTATTTCGCTTTACAAACATTAATTGCTGAGTTAGTCAAGAAAAATTGCATTCCGGTTGTCATTGGCGGAAGTATGGATTTAATGTATGCACTTACTATTGGATACGAAGCCACGGAACAATTAATTAATTTGTGTGCCGTTGACGAACGGGTGAATCTAGGTAAACCAGAAGACCCCATTCAAAGCAATTCATATTTAAGCAGGCTTCTTGTTCGTAGACCTTGCTTTTTATTCAATCATGCAACGCTTGGCGTTCAACCAAATGTCAATCCTCCAGAAGAATTAGAACTCTGTGAAAAACTCTATTTTGATACGGTCAAATTGGGGACATTATCCAATGACTACCGAATCGCAGAACCACATTTGAGAAATGCAGATATTATAGGAATGAACCTCGATGCGCTAAAATCATCAGAAAGGCTTGGAGCCGTTGGAAACCCAAATGGATTTACGATTGAGCAATTTTGTAGGATATCGAAATATGCGGGAATTTCAGATAAATTAAATTGTTTTGGGGTTTTTAATCCAAGTTCTTTTAAATCAAACGACGCCGCAATTATTGCCCATACGGTTTGGTATTTTTTTGAAGGTTTAGAGGAAAGAAAAGGTGATTTTCCCGTGGGCAGTAAAAAGGACTACCTTCGGTTTTCTGTTATGATGGATCACGAAATGAAGGAATTAATTTTTTATAAAAGCCACAAAACAGAAAGATGGTGGATGGAAGTTCCATACCCCCCTGCCGAAGCCACAAAATTTGAACGACACCATCTTGTACCTTGCGATAAGTTAGACTATGAAAACGCCATGAGGAACGAACTTCCAGATCTTTGGTGGAGGACTTACCAAAAACTGGGGTAACTATAAATTCGTTTTTTTTTGGTTTTGAATTTTTTACTTAACTTAGCTCGCGTTTTGTAAGGCCTAAATCCTTAAAAAAGCAAAAATTAATTCGCAAGTTAATTATTATGAATTTGATTGTCAGGCTTTTAAGCTTCTTATTCTTTTTTTATGTAGGTTGTGCCTTAGCCCAACAGGACAAGTTATTAACCCATTTCATGTACGACAAAATGTCCGTTAATCCCGGCGAAACAGGTATTGACGAGGGAATTTGTGCAACAAGTATTTACAGAAACCAGTGGGACAAGGTCAATGGCGCACCGAATTCTGCAGTATTAAACGTGGCGGCGAATATGAATCGTTTTTTTCCTGGTGGAATTGGATTGTGTTTTTACAATGACGCGATAGGTTTTTCGCGTCAAAATAATTTATTATTAAACTATTCTTATCCCATTTCTTTAGGTAACGCAGGAACCTTGGGTGTGGGTGTTGGCGCTGGTATTATTTCATATGCCATGAATCCAAAATGGATACCGCCCCAAACGATGAATGACCCTTCGCTTCCAGGAACCAATTTTAGTGCTATGTCCTTGGATTTGAATTTTGGTCTATTCATGAAAGGCAATAATTATTATGCCGGAGTATCTTCAACACATTTGAGTGAATCAGAGCTTTTAGGTTCCTCAACCGGCGTGGGTACTGTGGGATACAATACAGCCCGACATTATTATTTGATGGGAGGTTATAAAATAAAAAACGTAGGTCCAGGGAATTTAGATTTTAATTTGATGGCACGAACAGACTTGGTGAAATATTCCGTTGACATTAATACCAGATACTTTATCAAAAAAGAAGGAAGTGAATTAGGGTATGCAGGTTTAACTTACCGAACTTCAGATGCCTTGGGTGTTTTGCTTGGGTTCAATGCTTTTAAAAACTTTACTGTTGGTTATTCCTATGACTTAACTTTAAACAAATTATCCAATATTTCAAAGGGTTCCCATGAAATATTCGTTAAATATTGTTATTACTTACCAATACCGCCGAAGACGTATTCAACACATCCTAGATGGCTTGGTAATTAATATGTAACCATTTTAAATGTTCTAACGTTATACCCGAGCGAAAATGACCTGTAGCAAGTGAAATTTGCAAATGTTAAGAACCAAAAAAAGGAAAAAATGAAAAAAGTAATTGTTTTAATTTTTGCTTTAGTGCTTTTCACTGCCTGCGATCCAGTTGATGGTAATTTAGTGGGTGTCAAGGGTCGGTCGAACTGGTATCCTGATGTACTTGGGCCAGGAAAAGTGCCTTATGGAATGGTGTACATTCCGTCAGATGCATTTGAGGCAGGTCAAAACGACAAAGACATCATGGGTTTGCATACCTCTAGAAATAGAACCGTATCGATTCAGGCGTTTTACATGGATGCTTCTGAAATTTCTAACAATGAATATCGCCAATTTGTATATTGGGTTCGAGATTCCATTGCACGTGAAAAACTATACCTACGTGAAACCGGTGATGATGCAGAGCAATGGGTTAATGTACCAGAAGATTTCTTCAGAGACCCGTATAGAAGCATTATGGAACTGGGTTCTGATATTTTAGGCGGAAATAATGCGTTTGATCCGCTAAAATCTAAAGGTGATGAGAATTTAGATAGAGCCTTTCTTGCGATTCTTGGTTATAAAGGTGCGGGAGGAAAAACCGATGTGTTTGGCTTGGACAAAAAGAAATTCGGTGATGTTCTAAAAAAGAAACGTGAGGAAATTGATATAACAATGAATACTGATGAGATTTCCGCTATTTTAAGCGGTATAGGCAATTCCAAACAAGGTAAAGCAGATAACCAAGACAATAAAGACAAAGCAGATCAAGAAAAAGTGTTGAAAACGGAGGGGGGAAGGATAGAAAATAGAAAATATTTCCAGTTGAATTGGGAAACACCCATTGATTATTCAGATCCAGAAACCGTTTTGTTGTTGTCAGATATGTTTGTTTCTAAATCGGAGCGCTTCTACAACAATAAGCAAATAGATACAAGGCTGCTTTTTTACGATTATTATTGGGTGGATTACAAGGAGGCTGCGAAGCGTGGAAAAATAATGACATCGAACGATGGATATTCCAGCACCTTAAGCTCGATGGATCCTTCTGCCAGAAGAAATCCGTTATCCAAAGACGATAAATCCAATGGGCTTCACAGGTCAACGCTAACCAATGATGGTTCGATGATAATGTATGATGGCACTATAAGTCGATTCCAAGATGACCCTTCAAAATCTCAAATTCCTCGAGGTAAAGATGGTAATGCATTGGTTGATTCAACCTATCTGGAAAACCCTGGACTTGATTTAGATTTAGGTTATTCAAATAGCAAAGGTCAACACAACGCCATAAGAGGGCATACAGACCGAAGCCGATATATTATTAAAGAAAGAATAAATGTTTATCCAGATACGCTATGCTGGGTTCGGGATTTTACATACTCTTTCCATGATCCTATGGCAGAAAATTATTTCTGGCATACTGCATACGATAATTATCCTGTCGTAGGTGTGACTTGGTGTCAAGCAAAGGCTTTCTCTGTATGGCGCACCCAACTTTATCATAGTTGGTTACTCGCTGGGGGTGATTTGTATGTGAATGATTTTCGCCTGCCTTCTGAAATGGAATGGGAACGGGCAGCACGAGGTGACTTGAATCAATCTCAATACCCTTGGGGTGGACCGTACATTCGAAATGCAAACGGATGTTTCCTTGCTAATTTTAAACCCATGCGAGGCAGATATTTTGAAGATGGTGGATTTCACACTGTAAAGGTCTATTCCTACAATCCTAATGGTTTTGGTTTGTATTGTATGGCAGGAAATGTCGCAGAATGGTGTGTTACCGCATGGGATGAGTCAAGCTATGAATTCACACACGATTTGAATAGTGAATATACCTACGATGCCTTAGACGACGATCCTCCAGCGAAAAAGAAAAAAATAATTCGTGGCGGATCTTGGAAAGATATCGGCTACTATTTACAAAACGGAACAAGAACTTTCGAATACCAAGATACTGCGAAATGTTACATCGGCTTTCGAAATGTGATGACGCACTTAGGTAGAGGAGGTAAAGATTTGGATGCAGAAAATGGTGAAGAAATTCAAATGGATATTCAATTAAAGTAAGTTAGTAATCAATAAAATAAATCTAAGTTTAACGTTTAAAATCAAAAAATCATGGGAGCTAAAAAAAGAGGAATTGGTGCATGGATGGGGAGACCAGTAGGTAGAAAGGTAATGGGATATGCATTCGGTTTGGGTGCTGCAGTTGTAATTCTTGGTGCATTGTTTAAGATCATGCACTGGCCAGGTTGTAATGAGATGCTAATTGCAGGATTAGGTACAGAAGCGGTACTATTTACCCTAAGTTCTTTCCAGTTAACCCATGCTGAGCCCGATTGGTCCGTTTATTATCCTTATGCCTACCCTCAGAAAGAACGCCAACGTTCATACGATGAAAAAGGAGGGAATGTGGTAAAATGGGATTCCGATGACACGAATCCACTAGCAATTGCCGGTGGTGGTGGTGCTGGTTCAGAAGGTAAAGGAACAGCAGACACCGTAACAGATTTAATGGAAAAAGCGAAAATAGATCAAGAATTACTTGAGCGTTTGGGTAATGCGATGCGCGATTTAAGCAATAACGCTGAACAGTTAAAAGGTATTTCTTCCGCCGCTTCCGCAACAGATTCCTATGTTGCTGCTTTAGAAGATGCTGCTAAAAATATTTCGCAATTGTCTGATTCTTATGCAGCCGCTTCAAACAACGTTGCAGGAATTACAGTTGATGGAACAGGGGTGCAAGATTTTGGAAGGGAAATAGGCGCCGCGGCCAGTAATTTGAAAGAATTAAATTCAAGTTTGGCGGGAGTAACTTCGCTTCAATCGGTTATGAGCAGCCTTTCTGAATCTGCAGAAGACACACAGGCCTATGCCAGCAACATGAAGGTGCTAGCCAAAAATTTAGAAGACCTCAATAGCATTTACGGCAACATGCTTCGTGCAATGGGAAAATAAGGATACAAAGAAGCTAATCGTAAACCAAATAAAAAAATAGAACATGGGAGGAGCTAAGGAAACCCCAAGGCAGAAGATGATCTCGATGATGTACATCGTTTTAACTGCACTTCTTGCGTTGAATGTATCAAAACAAATATTAGATGCTTTTGTGGCAATTGAGGCCAATATTCAGAAAGGTGCCCTCACACAGTTGCAAAGAGGAGACGAATTAAAGAGCGATTTAACAAGTGAATTGGCTAGTTCTACCGGTGCTGATGAAGCTGAAAAACGCAAGAAAATTCAGAATGCACTAAATTCTATTGCAGAAATTGACAAAGAAGCACAAACTGTTATAAAAAATGTGGATGATGCCAAACTCTTGCTTCTTGAAAAATTAGGAGAATTAGAGCCAAATGCCAAAGGTACCCCAGATAACAAGGATAAAATATTGTGGGTTAAATACAATAAAAATCAGCCATTGCTTCCGTCAAAGCTGAACCTAACAGCGCTACAGGCAAAAGACGAGTTCGATACCCCTATGAGGGAATTGGGTATAAAAGAATTGGCAGATATTGACAAAAATGGTGTGGGAATGAGCAAGGTTTGGATGCCTTACAAAAATTATCGTAAGCGTTTGATTGAGATCTGCGGTACTTACTCGGCAAATGATAAATCGTATACAGTAAAGATTAATGGATCTGTTGACAAATTTAAAGATAACAAGGATCTCGAAAAGTCTGTAAATAAGTTGATTACCTCTGGAAACAAAGTGGATGAATCCGAACTACCCGAATTGGTAACCATTTATTCAGAACTTACAAAAATGGAATTGGATAAATACGGGCATGACGGTGACGTAACGGAAAATGTGCATTGGTTAGGTAGAACGTTCTACCATGCTCCTATGATTGCCGCTTTGGCTTCATTATCTACGCTTCAATTCGAGGTTTTGGCAGCTAGAGCAAAGGCTGTGGCTTTGATCAAATCAAGGATTTCAACAGGAGAATATTCCTTTAATAAAATTGAAGCTTTTGCAAGACCGTCTGTAGCAGTAATTGAGTCGGGTCAGAAATTTGAAGTATATGTATCCATGGCAGCCTATGATACAGATAAGCCACCTACATTGAAGGACTACCAAGGAACATTGAAAGGTGTGAAGGATGGTGTAGCTACTTTAGAAATGACTGCTTCAGGCTCCAGTGAAATGAAAATTCGAGGAACTGTTGGGATAGCAAATAAATTCGGTACAATGAAGTGGTTGAATTACGAAACTGGTGTATTTATTGCCCAAAAAAGTGGTGGTTCCATAGGATTTCCCGATGCAGCATGTTTGTACGAAGGTTGGCCTAACAAAGTGACGGCGAGCATTGGTGGTTCCGATGTTGTCTCAGTAAGTGTGAGTGTGGATGGAAGACCTTGTTCAAAGCAAGGGGAATATTATATTGCGAACGTGGCCCTAAAAGCTGCTCCATCGACGGTTACAGTTACGGGAAGAACAAAGGATAACAAGTCAGTCACATTTTCTCAAAGTGTAAAAGTTAGACCTTTCCCCAAGCCAGAGATTAATGAGACACGTCTTCCTAAAACGGGAGGACAATTAACTGCCAAGTTCGAAAATTTTGGAACGGTAGGTGCCCGTGTAGATAAAATAAAGATAAACGGTGTCTCTTACCCCGGAAATAGAATTCCAAATACAGCCCTTAGACAATATTCATCTGGGAATAGTGTGGGGATGGATGTAACTATTTCAGGCGTGGGAGTTAATAAGACGTGGACAAGACCGCATAGCATAACAATTCAATAATTCAATTATGGTAAGGTTTCTCATCTTTTTATCTTTCATTACGCTCCAGTGTATTGTATTCGCTCAAGGAGGTATGGATCCAGGTATAATCCTAAAAGGACCAATGAATACGCCTGCGCCAGACGAAGGTGTCATTGACGGAGTGGTGATTAAAGATGAATTACCTGTACGTTCAAAAATTGAGTATGAACCAGTTCGATTGGCGGACGTGGTGTGGTCAAAACGAATTTTCTCTAGAATTGATTGCCGAGAGAAAGTAAATCATCCATTATTTTTTCCATATGATAAATTTTTGGAAAATTTTACAGATTATCCTCCTTCTTCCGTTGAAGAGTTGATGAAAAATCGCGATTGGGTAAGAAACCAAGAAAAGCTATCCTTATGGACAATCATCATGCAACATTTGTTTTCAGGGGATTTGTCGATGTACCTCGTATCAGATTCACTAGACTTCAATTATGCAATGGAAGATGGTTATTTTCTCAAATATTTGTTGAACAGAAGAGGTATGCGCTCTCCTTACTACTCAAGTACTTCTTACAGGTCCGAAATAGATAAAAGACTAGGGATAACAGTTCCTGGAAAAACTTGGTACTTTAGCTACAAAGGGGACAGCGATACCCCATTAAGAACAAATTTGTCCTACAAGAACTTTGATGATTGGGTCAAATTCTATAGAACTACAGACGTAAATGTTTCAGGTTCTGTGCAATACACTCCTGGAATTGATATCGTCTTACAGGATTTCCCTAAACAGCTTAGGAAATCATGGCAGGACGCTATGGCAAAGGCAACATCAAATGGTGCCGACGAGGATTTGGAATTGCCTTCAAAGTCGTTCTTCTTAACCTCTGAGATGATTACAGCCTACAACATTAAAGAGGATTGGTATTTCGATAAAGAACGTTCTATGTTGGATAAGCGTGTTATTGCGATTGCACCAGTAGCACGGTACTCTATTGACGCGACACGGCCTTCGAAGCGAGGTGATTTAATTGTAAAAAAATTTGACAATACTTATACAATTTCAAAAGGAAATGCTAACTTGAACAATGCAGTAGAGCTTGAAATGTTCTGGTTGTATTTTCCGCAGTTGCGAAATGTGTTGATCAACTACTATGTGTACAACACCCAAAACGATGCACAGTGGATGTCATTTGATGATTTCTTTTGGAAGCGCCAGTTTTCTGCTCAAATCTACAGAGTAACCGACGAATTTGATCGAAAAATAGAAGATTATCGTTATGGTGTTGATGCGCTATATGAAGCAGCAAAAGTTAAAGAATCTATGCGGAATTGGGAAACCGATCTATGGCATTATTAAATAAAGGTTTGATTTTAAAAACCCCGGCTTCCGTCGGGGTTTTTTTTTGCATTTCTTCCGCCATTTAAGTATTTTTAGCAAAAATATGTAGCATGAAGCATTTTACCCTTATCCTTTTGTCGATATTCCTATTTGGCTATTCCTTTTCACAGAATATTGCTGCCCCGCAATTCCACCCTGGGGTGTTGATGTTTCAATTGAAAGGGGATATCCGTCCAAATTCCCAGAATCTTAAACAAAAAGATCCCAACATCTTTGCCCTGGAAGAAGCCCTGCAAGATTACCCCTTTTTAGCGGATATTTTTCAAAACGCCCATGTTACGCGCCTTGAACGTCCTTCTTACTTTACCTACAAGTCTTCGTTAATGAATATTTACCGTATCTATTTCACGGATGACACTCACATCAACGAGTACATGAGCCAGCTTGAAAAAGTCGCCGAAGTAATGTATGCCGAGAAAGAACCCATTTACTCCACCGGGTTTATTCCGAATGACCCCAACCATACTGGAACTGATAAATGGTATCATACCTTAGTCGGATCTGAAAACGCATGGAATATTACCCAAGGAAATAATCAAGTAAAAGTGGCAATCGTTGATAATGCAGTTTTTGCTACCCACAGCGATTTAACCACCTTTAAACAATACGATGTTGCAGATAATGATAATAATGCAACGCCGCCTTTAACCTATTCGCAAGACCAAGGATGGTCGCATGGCACCCACTGTGCTGGTTTGGCCACCGCAGACATCAATAATTCCATTGGTATTGCGAGCCTTGGAGGAAATGTGGAGCTTATTGGTGTAAAATGTACCCCTAACGGTGCTACCTCTTCTGGTTCCGTTTACTTTGGTTACGAAGGGGTTCAATGGGCGTGTGCAAATGGAGCGCATGTCGTGAGCATGTCCTTTGGGGGGCCTAGTCCTTCTCAAGCATTTCAAACCCTCATTAATGCCTATCCAAACGTGGTGTTCTTAGCTGCAGCTGGCAATAGCAATGTGACCACCTTAAATTATCCCGGTGCCTACAACAACGTGATCTGTGTAGGTTCAGTGGATGCCACCGATCAACGCTCCAGTTTCTCCAATTATAATGGCGCCACACCTTATGTAGATATTGCCTCACCAGGAGGGTATTCCAACGGAGGGTTATTGAGCACGGTTTATACCTCCAACGGGAACGGGT
>Ga0214917_10002719_pt1 | contig 21261 bp, 18 predicted proteins | sample LL_1208_BB_MetaG_FD_177983 | JGI IMG/M metagenome (GOLD analysis project Ga0214917, IMG submission 177983) | Freshwater microbial communities from Lake Lanier, Atlanta, Georgia, United States - LL_1208_BB | ecosystem: Environmental > Aquatic > Freshwater > Lake | place: USA: Georgia | collected...
ATCTGGCGGCAGAGCTCGGAGCCGATCGAACCACCAGCTCCGGTGACGGCAACCACCGACCCACGCACGCCCGGGCCAAGCAACTGGGGATCAGGCGGCACGGCATCACGGCCTAACAGCTCCTCGATCGCTATGGGGCGGAGGGTGTTGATGCGGGCCGTGCCGCTGGTGATCTCCTCCAAGGAGGGCACCTGCAGTACCGACACACCCAGTTGCTGGATGTCCTGCACGATGCTGCGGCGCTTGCTGCGGCTGAGCGACGGCATGGCCAGCAGCACCTGGCTCACCTGGTGGCGGCTGAGCAGCTCGGGCAACAGCTGTGGGGCATGGATGGCGACGCCGTCGAGCTCACGACGCCAGAGCGCAGGATCGTCATCGATGAACGCCACCACGGTGTGGCTACGAGCGAGTCGCAAGGCAGCGGCCAGCTGGGCAGCGGCGGCACCGGCGCCGTAGATCACCACCTGAGGCCGATTGGTGCTTGGGGTCTGGTTGGCCCGGAGTAGCAAGTCGCGAAGCACAAAGCGCGTGCCACCGGTGAGGCCAGTGAGTAAGAGCCAGAGCAGGGGCCAGCTACTGCGGGGGGGCATCTGCACCGGCAGAAGGGTGCCGAGTAGATACACCAGCAGCACCACGGCAGCATTGCGAGTAGCTACCGCGTAGAAGGCGGTGCTGCTCACGTAGCGGGTGAGGCCGCGGTATTGGCCGGTGAGCGCGTAGACGCTGAGGCCGACTGCCCACAGCGCCGGAAACAGCCAGAGGCTGGCTCCTAGAGGTGCGCTAAAGGGGTGGGCCGTGCGCAACCAGAAGCTCAGCCAGATCGCCAGGGGGATCAGCAGCACATCGGTGGTGCCTAGCAGCAAGCGGCGGCCTAGGGGAGGGAGCTCCATCAGAGCGCTCCGCAGTGAGGCGGGTCTTCGCATCAGGCCAGGCATTCAGGATCTAGTGCTCTTGGGGGGAACGGGGAGGGAGGCTGTCCACCGGATTGATCCATAGGGGAAATCTCGGAGCCAGCGGGGTTTGGGCATAGGGAATGCTTTGGCCTGCAACGAATCAACCCAGCAACAACAGCTTTACCAGCCAAGAGCGTGCACAGGGCGAGGGCGCACCGGAAGGTGTTCACCTTGCCGGAGGCGAGAAGCATGGATCGCCATCAAACCCACGAGCTGTTTTGCAACAGGCGCACCATCATGCAGCGCTGGTGGTCCTGACCACCAAAGAACACGGCGAGCACCTGGACTTCCCGCTGCTCAACGCGTGAACGAAACCAAGTCAAGGCACGATCAAGGGCCAGGTGGGGAAGACCAGGGAGGAGAAAATCGTGTGTGATTCTCCACGAAGAGGAGCTGTGGCCAACCGTTCGGCCGCGGTGATGATAGCCTCGATGCGCTCCTGTGCATGGCACTGGGCCTCCACCAGTGGTTCTCCAAAGCCGGAGTAGGCCTATGTCAAGTACTCGGTGATCAGCACGAGATCGTTGGTCGCCTCTACGGCGAAGACCACCATCCTCGAAGACTCACTCATCCGAACAGCTCGGCCAGCCAGGCCCGAAGTTGATCGGCAGAGATAAAGGACCGATTGGCGCGCTGCTGCAGGAGGACAAGGCCTTGCTGCAGCAAAGCACTCACGGTTGAGAAGCGACCAGCGTCTACCAAAGCTTTGGCAAAGGCATGCTGATCTTCCGAGTGCGGCTGACTAGCACCAAGCGGTCAAGAGCCCGGGCCAGGTGCAGCCGCCCAACCGCAGCCTGAAGGCCGCGTTGGCTTGCCTACACCCCCTACACCCCACAATCCGCCCGTTTGCGGGCAACAACCTGGGGAGCCAGCCAAGCGCCGGTGCTCCCAGTGGCGCGCCAGAGGGTGAGTCGCAGGGCATCCCGAAGAAACTTGCGGTGCTCGCTAGGGCTGGGGGTAGGCAAATCGGCCGGACCAACGCGAATGCCCTGGCTGCCAAGGGCAATGCGGGCGAGGACTACGGCGCGGGCGGTGTGATCAGGATCGGTGGCAATCCACACCCGGGCAATGCGGGGCGAGGGCTGGTGGCGCAACCAGTGGGCGAGGGCGGTGATCTGGGTAGCGGTGTCGAAGCCCTGCAGCAGTTCGGGGGTGGGCTGGGGTGGCGGCGTACTTCTGGGGCAGCGAATTAACAGGTGGCGAGGCGGCTGAGACAGCGCTTGGCCGATGCGATCGGCTGCGGCAAAGCGACCTGAGCCCCCATCCAGCACCACCACCAGATCGCCACCAGGGCCAGACGTGGGAACCGGGGAAACAAGCGGAACAATCGAGGGCCAGGCCAGCCACAGCCCTGCAGCCGAAGTCCCAAGCAAAAGGACAACCAGCACTTGGTGACGCTTCTGGCCAAACAGCACTACCGGCACGCCCGCGCAACAACCGTCCGCACAGCGTCGGCATAGCCGGCCATCTGTTCAGGGGTGATGGTGGGGTGGACGAGGAACATCAGGCTGGTGTCGCCGAGTTCGCGGGCAACAGGCAGGCGCTCGGCTGGGGCCATGCCTGCATCCTGGAAACACTTTTCGAGGTAGATCTCGCTGCAGCTGCCCGAAAAGGCGGGATAGCCAGCCTCCGTGATCTCAGAGAGGATGCGATCGCGGCTCCAGCCGTCAGCGAGGGCATCCGGCTTCACGAAGGCATAGAACTTGTACCAGGCATGCTCGATGCCATCCGGCGGAAGGGGAACCCGCACGGCGGGCAGATCGCCCAGGGCTTCAGCAAGCAGCAGGGCGTTGCGAGTGCGGGCGGCAGTCCAATCAGGGAGGCGCTGGAGCTGGATGCGGCCGATGGCGCTCTGGAGTTCGGTGAGACGGAAGTTGGAGCCGAAGCGCTCATGGAGCCAGCGGAAACCAGGGGGGTGCTCGCGGCCAAACACGGCCTCATGGGTTTTGCCGTGGTCTTTGAAGGCCCACATGGCATCCCAGAGATCTTCACGGGAGGTGGTGACCATGCCGCCTTCGCCAGCGGTGCTGAGGATTTTGTCTTGGCAGAAACTCCAAGCGGCCACATCGCCAAAGCCACCCACTGAGTGGCCGTTGATCCGTGCACCATGGGCTTGGGCGCAGTCTTCGATCACGGCGATGCCGTGGGCGCGGGCCAGATCGCAGATGGAAGGCATGTCTGCGGGCCAACCGCCCAGATGCACCACCGCGATCGCCTTGGTGCGGGTGTTGATCAGCGGGGCGATGGTGGCGGCGGTGATGGCGCCGGAAACTGGATCAACATCAGCAAACACCGGCTTGGCAGCCAGCAGCACGGCACTGGAGGCGGTGGCGATGAAGGTGCGCGGGGTGGTGATGAGTTCATCGCCTTTGCCCAGACCGATGGCAAGGTACGCGGCCGAGAGGGCCAAGGAGCCGTTGGCCGTGGCGATGGCATGGCTGCTGCCGCACCAGCGGGCGTACTCGTGCTCGAAAGACTTGGTGTCCTGGCCGGTCCAGGTGTTCACTTTGCCGGATGCGAGCACGCGGGAAGCGGCTTCGATTTGCTCGGTATCGAAGTGCGGCCAGGGGGCGAGTGTCACGGGCGAAGAAACAGGAATCAGGGTTAGATCAGGGTCTGGGCAAAACACGGGCCGGAACACCAACGGCGGTGACACCATCTGGGAGATCACGCACAACAGAGGCACCGGCCCCGACGGTGACATCGGAGCCGATGCACACCTGCTGAATCACAGAAGCGCCAATACCAATCCAGCTCCGGGAACCCACCTGCACCTCACCAGCTAAACGAGCTCCGGGACAGATGTGGACGCCATCAGCAAGCTGAGCGTCGTGGTCGACGCTGCAGCCGGTGTTAAGGATGGCACCGACACCGATCGTGGATAAAGACTGCACGGCCGCCTGGGCAAAAACCACCGAACCAGAACCAAGCCGGGCTGACGGCGACACCATGGCAGTGGGATGGATCAGCACAGGAACTGCATAACCTGCTGCATCAAGTTGCTCAATCCAGTTCAGGCGAGCTGTGGCGTTACCGAAGGCAACTGATGCTGCAGCGAACTCTTCACGGTGGATGAGATCAAGGGCAAGCGCCAGGGGGCCAAGAACGGGGAAACCGAGCACGGAGGTCAACTGATCGGTGCCGCTGCAGCGATCGTCGAGGAAGGCAACCTCTGAGTAATGACCACTTGCTAAGGCCGTTTCAGCAACGACCTTGGCGTGGCCGCCAGCCCCAAGGATCAGCAGAAGGCTCATTGATCAGAGGTGGTGCCAGTGAATGGCGCCATAGTGGCCTCACCTGCGGCGCTGATGCCCTCGCGGCGGAGGACTTTCCAAATGGTGATCAGGAAAATGCGCAGATCGAGCTGGAAGCTTTGGTTCTGTACATACCAGACATCAAGGCGAAACTTTTCCTTCCAGGAGAGGGCATTGCGGCCGTTGATTTGAGCCCAGCCACTGAAGCCTGGCTTGACATCGTGGCGACGGGCTTGCTCAGCAGAATAAAGGGGTAGGTACTGCATCAGCAGGGGCCGCGGGCCAATAAAACTCATCTCTCCACGCAGGATGTTGAGCAGCCCAGGGAGTTCGTCGATGGAGGTACTACGTAGCCAACGGCCAAAAGGCGTGAGCCGCTGAGCATCTGGTAGCAATGCGCCGCTGATGTCGCAGGAATTGGTCATAGTGCGGAACTTCAGCAGCCAGAAAGGCCGGCCAAGGTAACCAGGACGCTGCTGGCGGAACAGCACCGGTGCGCCCAAACAAAAGCGCACAGAAAGAAACACAATAAAAAGTAGCGGCGAAAGAAGCAATAATGCAAAAAAAGCGGCCAGACTATCAGCAGAATGCTTGTAGAAGCAGTATGGACGCAAAGCAAAAAACATTATCAAAAAGAATCTAAAAGAAAAGGAATGGCCTGCTACAAGGAGCCAAGGACAAGCACAGAAGGAAGGAAAACAAAAATGCCATAGGATTACGAAAATCTGTGCAAAAGAAAAGTCTCATTCAAACTGTGCAAGTTGACAGAAAACATAGCCAAACTGACGCACACCCTGAACCAGGCCCAGGTGATTTGTGTAGTAACTTTTAGAATTACTGCCCAATCTCGCCAAGTCTTGGTCGAGCATGGAAGCTAGTTTATCAGCAGCATTTGCCAATGCCTCAGGATTATCAGATTCGGCAACGATACCGCCTTCAGAAAGGCGAACTAAATCAGCTGCATCCCCATCAACAGCCATCAGCAAAGGCTTACCAGCTGACATATAAGCCTGGGTTTTGGAGGGTATAGTAATTTTAAACAGTGGATCCTTGCGTAGGTGTACAAGTAGGGCATCTGCCTCATATAAGTATGAACCGACTTCGGCCATGGGCACAGCCGGCAAGAAGACCACATTATTCAGATTTTTCTTTGCGACTTCCGCCTTAAGCGCATCAACCTCTACGCCACTACCAAGCAATACCCAACGTACACGGCTGCCACGTAATTGCAATAGCGAAGCAGCACTTAAAACCGTATTTAAACCTTGAGCTTTACCCATATTGCCGGCAAACAAAATCCGAAAATAACGTTTCGCTAAAGGATATTCAGCTGGCAAAGGACCCGCAATCTGTGCTAGGGAAGCCTCGTCGGCCCAATTATAAATAACGCTAAGCTTAGATTCAGGTACACCACGTTCGACAAGTAGACGCCTGAACCCTGGCGATAACACAACGATGTGGTCTACGCGACGGTAGACCCAACGGCAAACACGACCAACTAATCGCAACGCCATGACACTGTTCAGCATGCCGGTGGCCCGAAGAGTGTCTGGCCACATGTCCTGAACGTCGTACACAACAGGTATCCGACGGAAAAACTTGATCAATACGGATGCTATGCCAACCGTAAGGGGCGGGTGGTAGGCATACACTACGGAAGGAAGTCGGGCGCCAAGCACCCCATAGAAAAAAGCTGAAACTGAAAAACTAACATAATTGAGAATCCGCCCGATTACTGATTGGCCATGGCTTGGGAAAAGAGGGACCCTGGTAATCTGAACTCCATCAATAACTTCACGCTGAAGCAACTTTATTCTGTAGCCAGGGTAAATAGCACCACCAGGGTAATTGGGAAATCCAGTCAAAACCTCCACCTCAAAGCCCTGGCGCACTAACTCACGAGCAAAAACAAGGCCCTTAAAGGTTGGCTCTGGATCAAACCATTGAGTCAACAACAACACACGGAGCTTGGCCATAAAAAAGAGGATTTGTACTAGTACTTTTTCCAGACAACACGGTTAACGTAATCGGTATAACTATGGATAATGCGCAATACCTTTACGCTTACGTTTGGCATGCTGTAGTCGGCCACTGCATGAATGCCGTGTGGGTTGCTGCGATCGCTACCTCGGGGCTGACTAGCCAAAATGGCTAATCCCTGCCGAATGCGATCAATCTCCAAGCCAACCATCATAACTGCAGCTTCTTCCATACCCTCAGGACGCTCATGAGCCTCACGTAAATTCAGCGCCGGAAAGTTGAGGATACTTGCTTCTTCATTTATAGTGCCACTGTCGGATAGCACAGCTTTGGCATGCAGTTGTAGATGGTTGTAATCATGAAAGCCAAGGGGCTTCAGCAGTCTCACCTGCGGGTGAAACTTGGAACCTGCACCATCAATGCGATTCTTAGTTCGCGGGTGTGTACTCACAATCACGGGAATGTCGTGCTCATCCGCTAAAGCATTCAGAAGAGCAACAAGCTTTGTAAAATTTCGATCAGATTGAATATTTTCTTCACGATGAGCACTCACCAAGAAATAAGCTTCAGGAACCAGCTCAAGCAGCTGAAGCACGTTAGAAGCATCAATTTGTGTCCGATAGTGCGACAAAACCTCCAACATGGGGCTGCCAGTTTTTATGACCTGATCAGGTTGCAATCCCTCTCGCAGAAGATAATCACGAGCAATCGAACTGTAGGTAAGGTTTATATCAGCAGTGTGATCAACTATGCGGCGATTGATCTCCTCAGGGACACGCATATCAAAACAACGGTTACCAGCTTCCATGTGGAAGATTGGGATTTTACGACGCTTGGCTGGGATTACCGAAAGGCAGCTGTTAGTGTCACCCAGCACTAGCATGGCCTCAGGCCGTTCATTAGCCAGTACTGCGTCAACCGCCGTTATCAGGTTTCCAATGGTATGAGCTGCACTAGTGCTGCCCTCAGCACTATTCAGAAAATAATCAGGTTTGCGAACACCAAGATCATCAAAAAAAATCTGGTTAAGTTCGAAGTCATAGTTCTGGCCAGTATGGACTAGCACATGCTCGCAGAACTCATCCAAGACAGCCAACACGCGGGAAAGCCGGATGATTTCGGGCCGAGTTCCGACTACAGACAAGACTTTAAGTTTGCTCATGGCAATCCTATAATTACAAGGGACATGTAAATGTATCTGGACGCTGCCGGTCAAAGACCTCATTCGCCCAAAGCATCACAACCATTTCTTCAGTGCCTATGTTGGTAATGTCATGGGTCCAGCCGGGTACGGTCTCCACGATCTCCGCATTATCCCCGCTGGTGTCAATTTGATGCGTCTCACCACTTTGTACATGGCGGAACCTAAATCTAGCTTTACCTTTGATCACTAAAAACTTTTCTGTCTTGGTGTGATGGTAGTGACCTCCACGCGTAATGCCAGGGTGAGCAGTGAAGAAAGAGAACTGGCCGCAATCAGGCGTCTTGAGCATCTCCACAAACACACCGCGAGTATCACCGTGCATCTTGGCTGCATAGGAAAAAGACTGGACAGGCAAAAAGCTAACGAAGGTCGAATAAAGAGCCCGTAAGAATCCAGTGCCAACACGCTCTATCGTCAACGAATCGCGGCTTGCAACAAAAGACTCAAGCAGGCCGGCAATCTCACCTACCGTAGTTGTGTAGAGCGGAGCAACGGTGGCAAAGCCAAGCGGGTCCAATACTGGGTTAGCACCATCCATAAGCTTGATAAAGCTTTCAATCACATCATCGACATACACCAGAACCATAGACGCAGAAGGGTCGTTAATGTGTATAGGAATGCCACGTGCAAGGTTGTGGCAGAAGGTTGCCACTACAGAATTATAATTTGGTCTAGACCATTTGCCAAAAACATTGGGGAGACGAAAGATAAAGGCAGGTGAATCATTACGTTGAGAAAAATCATGCAACAGGACTTCGGCGGCAAGCTTGCTGGCTCCATATGGATTGCTTAAAACTGCTTGACTGGAAGAGGCATAGAGGATTGGAATCTTACGCCCTGAAATCCTCATCTCATCCTCAACTGCAGCTATGAGTGATGAGGTGAAATCGGTGTTACCTATGAAAAAATCCTTTTGGTCCTGCGACCGGTTAACTCCAGCCAGATGGAAAACAAAGTCGACGCCATGCATATGGTCGCGAAGTTCGTCTAGGCTATTAGATCTTGTGAATGAAACTACATCGAGACCCTTGCGATCATAAAGGAACTGAAAGAGATTCCTACCAAGAAAGCCATTAGCGCCACTTATCAGGACTTTCACAGCTTCAGCCCTCTTCAACAGAGACTATATCTCCAGATGCAATCCTCTGCATTGCGACTAACTTGAGCAAGAGATTCTTCATGCCCTCCAAGTCGAGTCGTTCTGTGTTGTGCGAGTTATAGTCATCGCCATGAGCGGAGTGAGTAAGCTTTTTATCACCTTCATCAACGAATTTGGCATAATTTAAATCTCTTGTATCGGGTGGTATGCGGTAATAATTGCCCATGTCCTCGGCGCAAGACATTTCCTCCCGGCTTAGCAGTGCCTCATAAAGCTTCTCTCCATGCCGTGTACCTATGGTGTGGATTGGGTGGCCGGGCTTGCCGATTAGTTCAGACAGGGCTTTAGCCAAGGTCTCTATAGTGGCAGCAGGAGCTTTTTGCACAAAGATGTCACCATTTTTACCATGCTCAAAGGCATATAAAACTAAATCAACTGCATCATCGAGTGTCATCATGAAGCGAGTCATTGACGGATCTGTAACGGTTAGCGGCCTGCCTGCAAAGATTTGATCAACAAACAAGGGGATCACAGATCCACGCGACGCCATCACATTACCATATCGAGTCGCGCAAATAACTGTGTCCTGACTATTGCGAGATTTGGCGACAACCACCTTTTCCATCATCGCCTTGGAAATTCCCATCGCATTGATTGGGTAAACCGCCTTGTCTGTACTAAGACAAACTAGCCTCTTTACTCCGCAGGCAATTGACGCTTCGAGTACATTCTCGGTGCCTAGGACATTCGTCTTAACAGCTTCTAAAGGATGAAATTCACATGAAGGGACTTGCTTCAATGCCGCAGCGTGGTAAACATAATCAACTCCACGCATGGCTGGGAGCAGAGAAAGATAGTCGCGAACATCGCCGATATAGAATTTCAATGAAGCACTATTGTACTTTTTGCGCATATCATCCTGTTTCTTTTCATCTCGACTAAAGATGCGAATTTCGCCAATGTCAGTATCAAGGAATCTGCGAAGGGCGGCATTACCGAAAGAGCCAGTTCCTCCGGTGATTAGAAGAGTCTTGTTGTTAAACATTGTTTGGCTCAGTTGAGAGAATAGAAGAGGAGGCGGCACGACATATTATGGCCTTCTGAGCAGGATTCGGATAGTTTATTAGGACGGCACGATAGGAGCCCTTGAAGACAAAAAGACTGCCAGCGCAGGCGCCAACAACTCCACACTCGGCGAACAAATCTTGAATATGCTGATGGGAACCCGCACCACCCAAAATACTGAGGGGAACAGATAATACCTGATGCATTTTTGAAGCAAGATTAAGGTCGTACCCATTCATCTTGCCATCACGATCAATAGAGTTAATTACGATTTCACCGGCGCCAGCTTCCTGCATTGTTCGTGCAAGCGCAAAAGGATCACCCACTTGAACCTGCTTGCCATTGCGGGTACGAACTTCATATCCAGTAGAAAACAAACCAACTTTTTTGCGAACATCGAGCACCACTACCACGCTTTGCTGACCAACGGACTCAGCAATTCGCGTAACCAAGGACAAGTCATCAAATACAGCGGCACTCACGGCAATTTTCTCTACACCAAGTCCAATGATCCGCTTGGCCTGCTCTGGAGTTCTTACCCCACCTCCATAGCAGAGTGGCATTCTACATTCCGATGCTAAGCTTGCAATGATCCGGTAATTAGGTTCCACGCCATTGACTGTAGCATCAATATCAAGTACAATGAGTTCGTCAACGATTTTCTCATTGAATATCCTGACAGCATTTATGGGATCGCCAACATACTTTGGGCTCTTGAACTCGACGGTCTTTACTAAACCCTCTTCGTGAAGCAGCAAGCAAGGTATTATTCTGGGTCGTAGCATCTTAAAGCTCAGCAAAGTTTTTCAAGAGTGTTGCACCCCAATGATGGCTTTTTTCAGGATGAAATTGGACACCATAAATATTGTCTTTATGCACTGCGCAATCAAAAGAAAAGCCATAATCAGCACGAGCCGCCACATTGCTGACGTCAGCGCAGTCGAAATAGTATGAATGCAGAAAGTAGAATTGGGCGTCAAATTCTATGCCTCTGAAGAGAGGTGAGTCGTGAACCGAAACAACGTCATTCCACCCCATGTGAGGCATCGGCAAAGAAGAGAATGAAGGAGTTGAATTGAACTTGCGAACGCGAGCATCCAGCCAGCCAAGGCCGGTTCGATCCCCCTCTTCGGAACAAGATGCGAGAATTTGCATACCTACACAAACACCCAAAACTGGTACTTTGTCAACGAGTACAAGTCGTTCAAGTGGCTGTCGAATCTCGCAAAAATCAAGCAACTCCATGGCATGGTCAAAAGCACCAACACCAGGAAGAATTAGCTTTTCTACTTCTCTCAACTCCTCTTCATTCGTAGCGAGAAGTACTTCGACACCCAGACTCTTATACATTGCCAAAAAGGCATTTATGTTTCCTAGGCCATAGTCAAGAATGTGAATCATCGGAAGAGCCTTCTCTCTAATCCGAGCCAACGCATGACATTGGCGCCAGCACCAATGGCCCAGCGCTTATTTTTGTAGTCTCGAAAGGTCTTATTCTCACCCTTAAAGATATCCTCTAGCTCAGATACTTGAATGCCTAGCTTACTCGCAATGTACTCAAACTCCTGCTCAAGGAAATGCTCATTCATCTCTGGCCTCGAGAGCCTGTCCAATGCCTCATCGCGGGTCATTTGGCCAGTCATGATTAGACTTGAAAAATGAGCACGTCGTTTCTCGAAACCAAACTTACGCGGCAACCAATAGTCCTCATAGAAACGCGTAAAGCGAGACTCATGATGTTTATGTTGGAATTTGGTCCAACCAAAACGAGAGGCAAGCTCAGCTTCAGCATCCCGCTTGACGTATTTGACTAGGTTAAGTGGCTTGACAATTGTCATGCCTAGCAATTTCTGGTAGATCAACTTATAAGTTAAAATATCTACCAATGGGAAGGTCTTCAATTTGCGATTGCCAAATTTCCTGTGAATATCAGAAAATAGCAATTTATCAATGCCGGGATAGCCGCCCCACTCTTCCGGCTCTCGGCAGCACTCTGTTGAGAAGTTAGCTCCAGTAATAACATATTTAATCTTATTCTTGCGTGAAAATTTATATAGAGCGGAAAAGAATGCCGCGTCCTGGGGCAAATCTTGGTCGGGAATCTGTGACTTCAGAAATGCAAGCTGTAGATCCTTCATTTCCTCCCAATTAACTACTTCGGTGTAGAGTTCAAGACCTAAGCCATCAACGAGTTTTTCGATGTTGCCGACCGCTTGATCTGTATTCCAACCCGCATCGACATGAAAAAGCAATGGGCGTAACCCCATCTTTTCCTTGGCAATATAAGCAGCATAGGAACTGTCAAGCCCCCCACTCAGGCCAATGATGCAGTCGAATGCCTTACCACGGCCCGCAGCTTTTATGCGATCCGCCAAAGCGCAAAGTTCTGCTGAACCTATCGTATCAGTATGCCAGTTGGGTTTAATATTGGTATCATAGTTTTGACAGTAATCACACAGTCCTTCGGCATCAAACGTGATATTTGGATCGCTTGTATCCATAATACAGCGCCTACAAGAGGCATAGTTCACAGCAATCATGATGAAGACCCTCCAGAAATTTGGTTTCGAGGAAAACGATTGAAATAGAAGAATGCAATCCAGAATAAACCTCCAAAGCTAAGAAGCATGGAGAATACAGAACCATTGGTCAAGATAAATGCCATAGGGAAGGACACTAATAGCACAAAACGATGGTCAAAGCCTTTGGAGATACGATCAAGCGCAATTAGCCAAATGGACAAAACAAAGCAAACAACAAGAATGCCTCCGGAACCAGCTGAGGCTATGCCGTCGGCTGCAAACAAATTTGCATTCGAATTACTCTCTAGACCAAGAATATTATCCGCAACTATATATCCCAATTGAGGCCATTGAGGATGATTCAATAAGACGCTAGGCGCGTCAGCTAAAGAATCCAAGCCTTTGACATGATCCCAATAAGTGTAGCCATATTTTGAGAACGTATCAGAATACTGCCAGAAGAAGGCACCTGGGGTAGCAAGAACTCGCATCACAAAGTAAAGTGAAACTAGGTCAAAAATTTGACTACTCTCAGCAAAGAAGGCCGCGAGTAAAACTAAAAATGCCAGTGCAAGAGTGATCCAACAGACGTTCCACTGGGTAAACCCTTTGGATAGAATCAAAGGATACATCAGAGCCATGACGAGAGGAAGAAGCACTAAGGTTCGCTCCGCTGTCACACCAAACATCAAGGCAAAACTAGCGAGACCAAGTAAACGATAACGCATTTTATTGAAGATTATTCCCAATGCGAAGACTGCAGGCGCAAAAACATAGCTAAGATATGTCTGGGCATATGCTTGTGCAGGATTTTGACTACGTCCGGCTTGTCTTTGTAGATAAATGTCATCTAAGCCCACAAAGCTGATGACGTCTTGAAAAGAATACAGGATAAATATAAAGAAAATCAGGCAACAAATAAAAAGAAATCTATGGGCGAACAAGCCGACTTTGAATGTTTGAGATAGCAAGCGTCGCGAAGGCGCAAGAGCTCGAGTAGACAATGCTACGCAGACAAAACCGAACACAAATGCAGTCAATTCGTCTCCATAAACACTAAGCGCCATGGGCTTAGTCGCCAGCGTTATAGTAATAGATGGCAGATATACAGCTAGAAAAAGCACAAAAATGATCAGGCCAGATGGCCTTGCGAAATTAAGAGGCAGCACTAAAGCCACCACTGAAACCGCGGCCACTAAATAAATCCATTCCCCAGGTCCTAACGGTGAGTACGGAAAGCCCCAAAACTCTTGTGTGGGATGAAGATAGATTTTGTGAGCGTAATGCAATGATAACGCATAGAAGAACGAGCAGATAAGAAAGGCTGCACGAGCGAATTTAGGAGATCTAATTCCATGCCTCAGCCCCAACCCACTAATTGAAGTCGTGCTGCAGCCATTCTCAAGCATAAAGACGGGACGCAAGCTTCCGGTAATCCAACAAGCGGGCAGCAATTGCCGTGGAATCAGAAGACATGTGAGGCAAGCGCTCAGGATCGGCCACGGCAGACAGGAGAGCCTCTTCCATTGTGCAGTGTTCGCCAACCAGCCAGCCATTCCCATTAATGTAGGGCTTATGGCTCGGAACATCATCGAGAATAACCACGCATCTACAACAAAGACTCATCTGCATAGTTGCTGATTGCGTGCCGGGCTGTACATACACATCGGCAGCACAAAGAAGATTCCGAAGATCATTTGGAGACTTCCAACCAACAAACTGTATTCTTGAGTCCTTCCGAATCACCGCTTCGGCCTCAGCGGCAACATCCCGCTGAAGATGGCCAACCAAAAAAAGCCGGATGTTACTGTTATTGATTCTGGTAAAAATCTTAAGAGTCTGGAGCACTTTTTTGGACGCATCCATCTTCCCTGTCTGAATGAATAAAATATGTCGGTCGCACAATTGGTACTGCGAGCGAGTCGATGATCTAATTCGCGCGTACTCGCTGTCATCGAAGACAAAGCCTCCGAGCGGATAGAACTCGATCTTTTCGGCAGGCACCCCGTAAAAGTCACGCACAAAGTGGATAGTATCAATCGATATACACAATATCTTCTCAAACGCATCCATCGTATATCGCAAAAGGCTGCGATAATAGAAGCGGTGCAAAATATTGCGAGAAATGAAGGAACGCGCACTATTGTTGAAGTCCTCATGGCTGTCTGCGAACATCCTGACCGCAGGATTTTTTTTCTTGTAGGCTTTGGCTGTTAACAACTCCCATCCACACAGCGAATGGAAGAGTATTACATCTGGAGATTCTTTTTCAAGAAGAGACAATATATTTGGATGGATTCTTAGCTTTCTCATTATTCTTTGTGGAAGCCATCGCCTATATGGCACCCGTATCACGCGGGCTCCCTCTGTACCCACATAAGAACAAGGCTTCACATAAGTAAGATCCATGTCTTGACTATAGGTCTCGGTGGAAGCGATAACTAGTACGTCATGGCCATCCAAGACATTCTGGCGAACTAATTCATTTTCTTGGTATGCAAAACCGTCAATGAAAAAGTTAGAGACACAAAGGTGGACAATTTTCACAAAACAATTGCCGAAGGACGATTGGGATCGTTGCGCAGCCGCGCACGAATGAGTACCTGGCGATACTTTGAGGTGTAGGGAACTTGCAGAGAGAACGGACGGCCTAGCAAGCGTTTGACAATATTTTTACAAAGCTCAAGGAATCCATCTATACGAACATAATCGACACTTTCGATATCAAACCCCGCTCGATCTAAATAGCCTCGCAGGTGCTTTTCCCCCGCAAAAACTAAATGATCAGGAACGCCCAGTTCGCCGGGAAAATCAATACGTCTGTTCAAATCAGCAAGATTTCCCGTTTCTAGGTAAAGCAAGCCATTGACCCTCAGGTTTGTCGCCACAATAGACAAGAAGGAGTGAAAATCTGGTATATGAGAAAAGATGTCTACAGCGGATATGACATCTGCCTCTATCGAATGCGGTGTGAGATATTCGTTGGTTACATGGAGGCCCATAGAAATGGCCTTCTCCGCCTTGACCGTCATAGGCTCGTAGCCACAAATCAGACTACCTGCGGGAACCAGTGTAGAAACCGCCTCAAGCACCTCACCATAGCCACATCCAACATCAACCCAGGTTATCGGAAAAGAATCCTTCCACACATCGGCGAAAAGAATTCGAAAGATTTTTCTATATTTTTCTATCTTTCTAGGTATGCGTTTTGCCGTTACGTTGAGATCCAATGTCTTATATATACCACTACGAACGGCCTGATCAACACTCTCTTGAGATGGGATAGGACTGATAAATAGCAAGTCACATCCCTCGCAGCGAACGACTGAAAAGCCTAGCTCTTCCGCCCATTCCTTATGGTTTACACAGGAACAATAAGGGCATGGAGTTACTTGCGTTTGAGTTTTTGTAGTCATGTTCATTTCTGTATTGTATAGAAGCCGAAATTGAACTCCCTAGCTGAAAGGGATGATGCATAAATAGGGTTCTCACATTGCAATTATTATCACTTTGGCGGCAAAGGTTTAGGGGGTGAAGGCGGCGCACGCATGCCGCCCAACACTACTCCTACATTACGATACGAAGAGTACCCGGTTGGCTGTAGTTCCACTCTTATGAAAAGGCATGATTTTGCTGCGATCTGGCGCAGCCTTGGGAATGGGTGGCTCGAAAGGCTTACAGCGGGAATAGAAAGGCGGAAACTTTCTGGGTAAAGGTGGCAGTGGCGCTACTGGATGACCTGCTTCTTGCAGATGAGCTGCAGGCGGTGGCCTTCAGGGTTGACGAACTTTAGTTTAACGCGATTACAATAGCTGGGACGCAGGCTAATATCACAAACTAGATGATGGATACCAAGGCTCAGCTCGCGTATGGCAATTTGGATTGGCTCCTACAAGGCATGCAAACCAGAAAGCAACATTAGGTCAAGATACAATCAAAACAAATTTGAACTCATCAATTGATGAAATGGTATAAACCCTACGAGGATTGAGAGCTGGGCAGCTACTTTTGCTTAACTTCCAGAGAAACATGAAGAATGAATCCGTAGCATGCATAACCAAGAAAACTTCCTGCTGAAAAGGCAAGAACCGAAATCTCAAAACCCAAGCCGGCTAAAACCGCAGCGATCAAAATGCCAAGTCTCAATATTGCCTGCGCAAACTGAGAGAGCAGCTCAAGTTGATTATTCTCTGACACAATGAAAGCCATGCTAAGTGTCGAGATCGTTAACTGCCCAATAAGCAAAGGAGATAACATAGGAATTATATGACTGACATTGACCCACTGCTTACCCAGGATGAAAAGAGCAGCAGGTGCGACAACAAGGGTCATTGAAAGGGAAAGAAAGATTCCCATCGCCAGCAACATAAGACCAGCTTTCCTAACAAAAGGGCCTAGAGATCCAAGGCGCCAATGACAAGAAGCCTGGGCAAGAAACACTTGGGACACAGAGCTCCCAACAATTCCCACTGGGAGGAGCACCAGCCTTTGAGCTATTGCAAGCTCACCAACATTAGCAGCTCCAAATGCAGAGGCAAAAACAAGAGTGGGCAGTTCAATGCCAATCATATTGACTACTCCCGCCGGCGAGCTATAAGCAGCAAAATGGCTGTACTGCCGTAGCTTCTTTAAAAGGGCGCCGGGCATATCTTTTTCGTCACGGCCAAGCATGGCTACCGAGCGACGCAAGAGTGGAATAAAGGCAGAGCCTTGGCTCACGATCTGACCAAGTATCAATCCAATATTACCCAGCGGCGCAATCGCTAAACTCGTCATAACTCCAAAGATACTCTGGCTAAACTTCGACCTCGCCAGCAGGCCGAACTGTCTGCGCCTTATCGCCCAGTAGCTTAGCGGCTGATATATCCCATTAAGCAACACACCCAACGGCAAAAACCAAAGGAGAGGTTTCAACTGCGGCTGCTGCAGCCAACCCACTAACTGGCCCCCCAGCAATGCCACCCCTAGAGCAGTGAGTGCCGTTGAGATGCCCACAAGCACAAAGCAGAGCCACACCAGGATGATCGCATCGTCGTCATCTTCCGGCAGCGCGATCGCCAGCTCATAGCGCAGGCTGCTCACTACATTCAGCAGCCCCAGGATCGACGCAAACGTGGCCAGCACTCCAAAGCTCTCCGGCCCATACAGGCGAGTGAGGATGGGTGCAGCCGCCACTGCAATCACCTGACTGCCGGCCGTTCCGCCAGCCAGCTTCAGCACATTGCGGACTGACGCAGACTCAGGCCTGAAGCGCTGAAACTTCTTCGCAATAGTTTTGAGCAAAGCTCAGTAGTCCAACGGCAGATGTACCGTGCGCCCGTCCCGTGCCGAGCGGTAGGCGCCAATCAGCAGCTCCAGGCTGCGCAGGCCCTCGCGTCCGTCACATAGCGCCTCTGCCTTGCCCTGCAAGGCATCCAGCACATTCGCATAATAGGGAGGATGGCCAAAACCATACACACTGGTGGTGGCATAGCTGGCCTGCTCGACTTCAGCGTCGTCTGGGCTCTCATCTGCAAAGGCCCATTGTTCAATCTTATTGACTGCAGGCCCACCGATTCTCACCGTACCAGTTTCGCCCAACAGAGTGATTGAGCCCTCCAGGTTCTTCGGATAGGTAAGCATCGTCACGGCCATCGTGCCTAGGGCTCCACTGCGCCAGCGCAGCTGTAAGGCGGCGGTGTCCTCCACCTCAATGTTGCGTCCAAGCGTTGCAGTAGAAGCGCTCAAACTTTCCACCGGCCCCACCAGCCAATCGAGCAGGTCCACGTAGTGGCTGGCCTGGTTCATCAAGGCCCCGCCATCAAACTCCCAAGTGCCGCGCCAGTTATCCTGGTCGTAATAGGTCTGCGGCCTCTGCCAAAACACATTCACTGCCACCATCGCCAGCCGCCCAAAGCGGCCGGCTTCCACTTGTCGTTTGACTAACTGCAGGGTGCTGTTGAAGCGGTTTTGCTTGACCACAAACAGATGCACACCGGCCTGGTCGCATGCCTTCACCATCGCTACCCCATCCGCCCAACGGGTCGCCATCGGCTTCTCAGTACACACATGCAGCCCCGCCTCAGCCGCCGTGATCACCTGGCCCGGATGCAGGCCACTGGGTGTGGCTAAAACCACCAGGTCCACTGGAGTTGTTCCGTTCTGGGCGGCAGCTATCAGATCAGCGAAGCTACTGAACTGAGACGGGTTGGTGGCAGCTCCTGGGAGCTCTACAGCTTGTTCAGTAATCAGATTCTTGGCTTGCTCCAGCCTCTCGGGCTGGGTGTCACAAATAGCGATGAGTTCGGCCCGATCATGGTGGGCGGCGATCGCCTTGATGTGATTAGCGCTGATCCTTCCGCAGCCCACCAGGGCGATTCGGATGCGGCGATCAGTGATTGGGTTGATGGGATGAAGCATTGAAGAAGGCCGCCGGCAAAGGTCGATAGAAAGAAGAATTTTTGGTCAAAGCGTGAGCCCCAACCATGCTGACGCGTGCACCAGAGATCAGGCCCGCACGATCTGGGCGCCCGGGGTCAATCGCCCGCGCGTGTCAATCAGCAGCTGGCTGTGGGAGGCGATTAGCTCATAATCAAAAGCATCGTGATCGGTGGCGAGCACCACCGCATCAAACGCGGCGAGGGTCTCCTGCGTGAGGTCAACGCTACGGAGGGCAAAAGTATGTTTCCGCATTGGAGGAAAGCTCGCGAAGAAAGGGTCGCTGTAGTGCACCTCAGCACCCTTGGCCCGCAGAAGCTCCATCACCTCCACCGAAGGCGACTCCCGCATGTCGTCGACATTCTTTTTGTAAGCTATACCCAGAACCAGCACCTTGCTGCCCTTCAACGGTTTGCCCAAGTCATTGAGCGCATCCATCGTTTTCTCGATCACATAGGCCGGCATGGCCGAATTGATCTCCCCTGCCAATTCAATGAAGCGCGTGTGCATCCCGAATTCCCGCGCCTTCCAGGTGAGATAGAACGGATCGATGGGTATGCAGTGGCCCCCTAGGCCAGGCCCCGGGTAGTAGGGAACAAATCCAAAGGGTTTGGTGGCTGCAGCCCGGATCACCTCATAGAGATCGATGCCCATCCGATCAGCGAGGGGCTTGAGCTCGTTCATCAAACCGATATTCACCGCCCGGTGGATGTTTTCCAGCAACTTGGTCATCTCCGCGGCGCGGGTACTGCTCACCGCCACCACTTCACTGATCGCCTGCTCATACAAGGCCACACCCACCTCACCGCAGGCAGCCGTGCTGCCCCCCATCACCTTCGGGATGTTGGCCGTATTGAAGCGAGCGTTGCCGGGATCTTCGCGCTCCGGCGAATACACCAGAAAAATATCCTCACCAACCGTGAAGCCCCGTTGCTCGATCAAAGGCCGCAGCTCTTCCTCGGTGGTGCCTGGATAGGTGGTGCTCTCCAGGCTGAGCACTTGTCCGGGGCGCAGATGGGGCAGCAATGCCGCCATCGTGTCGCGGATGTAGCTCAGATCGGGCTCTCGGTATTGATTCAGCGGTGTGGGCACACACAGAATCAGGGCGTCGGCATCTGCAGCCCGGGCGAAATCGGTGGTTGCCACAAGCAACTGTTGCTGCTGGACCTTCGCGACCCGCTCACCATCAATGTGCTGGATGTAGCTGCTGCCCTGGTTGATCGCATCGGCCTTGGTCTGATCGATATCAAGCCCAAGGACCCGGTAGCCAACTTCGGCATAGGTGAGCGACAGGGGTAGCCCCACGTAGCCGAGGCCCACAATCCCGATCAAGGCCTGATTGCTGCGCAGCTTCTCGAGCAACTCAGCCTGGATGCCTCCACTGGGAGAGGAGTGAATTGAGGAAAGCTGACTCATGCTGCTGAGGGAATCGAGATGGATTGAGAAATACCGGCAAGGGCGGAAACAACACGGTCTTGATCCGCGTCGCTGAGCCAGGGGTGCATGGGCAGGCTCAGTACCCGTTCGCTCGCGGCCAGGGCTAACGGAGTATGACAACCGTTGCTGCAATGGCTGTGCTGACACCTCAGCGCCGGTTGCTGGCAGAGCAGGGTGGGGTAGTGCACGGCCGTTGGGATGCCCTGCTCCTTGAGCGCAGCCTGCACCACCGCTCTGTTTTCCACCTGCACCGTGTACTGGGCGAAAACGCTGGTGTTGCCGTCAGTGAGCTGCGGAGTGGTAGTAATCCCGGTTTCATTGAGCTTGAGGCTGTAGGCCGCACCAATCCGGCACCGGGCCTCCACTTCTTGCTGGAAGTTGGGCCATTTGGCCAAAAGAATCGCGGCCTGAAGCGTGTCGATCCTTCCGTTCACGCCGATATCGCTATGGAAATAGCGCCGCTCCTGGCCGTGCCGGGAGATGCGCCGCATCCTGTCGGCCAATTCAGGATCGTTCGTAAAACAGGCTCCGCCATCGCCATAGCCACCCAGGGGCTTGGAGGGAAAAAAGCTGGTGGTGCCGATCGTGCTCAGGCTGCAGCTGCGGTGCCCCTGCTGGGTACTTCCGAAGCTCTGGGCGCCGTCTTCAATCACCGGCAGGCCATGCCGATTGGCAATTGCATTGATCGCCGGGAAATCAGCCGGCTGCCCGTACAGGCTCACCGGGATTATCGCCTTGGTGCGAGGGCTGATCGCCTGCTCGAGCTTGGCTGGATCGAGGTTGTAGCTGGCCGGATTGATATCCACGTACACCGGCGTGGCGCCAAGAAGGGCGATCGTTTCCGATGTGGCAATGAAGGAAAACGGTGTGGTGATGACCTCATCGCCGGCCCTCACGCCCAGCGCCATCAGGGCTATCAGCAGGGCATCGGTGCCGCTGGCCACGGCAATGCAGTGGTCCACGCCCACATAGGCCGCAAGCGTGTGCTCCAGCTCCTCAACCTCCGGGCCGAGGATGTAGCGGCCGTGGTTGAGCACCGCGGCGATGCGGGTATCCACCGCCTCCCGAATGGTGCGGCCGTCGGGCAGCCGTTCCCGCTGCTGCGCTTCAAGGTCAATAAATTGCATGAGATTTTCAGTGCTGGCCGTTGAAAGGAGCTCGATTCACCAACTGTTCAGCCAGGGAGCGGGCGGTGGTCCACTTGCCACCAAAAACAGAGAGCAAGCGATCATCCCGTTGCACATCCGCCTCACGGCTAGCGCTGGAGAGATCAGCCCTGCTGCGCACGATCGGCCGCAGGCCCGAAAACCATCGGCCCTGTTGTTGAGCA
>Ga0214917_10002720_pt1 | contig 21260 bp, 9 predicted proteins | sample LL_1208_BB_MetaG_FD_177983 | JGI IMG/M metagenome (GOLD analysis project Ga0214917, IMG submission 177983) | Freshwater microbial communities from Lake Lanier, Atlanta, Georgia, United States - LL_1208_BB | ecosystem: Environmental > Aquatic > Freshwater > Lake | place: USA: Georgia | collected...
GTTTCATTTAAAAATGTTACTTGAAATGGATGTTGTTCTGTTGTAGGGTTTGTTTGTAAAACTCTAGTTGGGTTATTTGTCATGGTTGTACTCCAGTTAATATTATGCTTTTTTGTAATAATCCACTATTCATAGTTATAGTTAATTTTGCTATATCATAACTAGTTATATTTGGATCATTTGTATAATTAACATATATTGTTTTATAGTTTTGACTAGAAGTTGAATATGGAGTGCTATTTGTAAACATTCCTGTAGAATTTACATTTCCAGTTAACTTGACGTTATTAAGCACAAGATCATCATTTGTTTCAAATAAATTCCATAAACCTGAGAATGGACGATTTGCTAAAACTCCAGTCATTTGGATTTGTGTTAATCCATTAAATCCAGAATTAAAGTATCCAGTAACATAAACTTCTTTATAAATTATACCACTATATTCACTAGTTGGAGTTAATGGAACATAATAACTAACTCCACCATTCAAATAACTACCAGTAGATAATCCTAATGTTCCAGTTGAACCACCACCAATAAGTGAAGTTAAATTACCAGATTCACCAGACAATGTAGATAAAATTCTCATCTTCGTAGAATCAATATATTCAGATATTATATTATAATCTCCAGAACCAGAATTAATAATATTACTAAGAGTTTCTAAAGAATTAAAATAAATTGGAGGATTAAATCCATCAGAAGTATTGTAAATAAATGCAAATGAAGTGTTATTTAATTGATTTGCAACAGTAATAACATCTCCTTGAACTGGACTATTAAATTTTAATAAACCAGTTGCATTAATATATCCAGTAGTTACAAATTGTTCAGCACTCGCAACACTTCCAGTTACTAATTCATTAAATATATATAATCCAGTATTTGAAGTATATGCAAATCCAGTTAATTTTCCACTTATTTGACCAAATCCCGGTAAATTATATCTAAATAATGGATATTTCTTGATTAATCCTTGAGCTAATACATATGCAGTTTCTTCCATATATCCACTACCATTTAATATGACTGAATCTGCTGTATAAGTGTCTGGTGGACGACCTCCAAAACTTACAGATCTTATTACTGTATAATTTGTAGATGCTGTGCCAGATCCAGTAATTAAATATGGAAAATCTTTTAAGAAACTTACAGTATTAGATCCTGTATCATAAAAATAATCAGAGAACGTTGTTATTCCGCTAAATACATTACCATATGTTTCATTTCTAAATCCATAAGGAGGATAAATGATTTTACCAGCAGATCCTATTATTGAACCATCTACAGGGTACTCTAATATATTATAAACTGGCGCAATATTTGCATCATTAATAGGATTTAATGTTTTATAACCAGATAATTCACCAAAAACATGCCCAGATCTAATAAGAAATCCATTAATATCTGTTTTACCAATATCTTGGCCAGTAATCAATCCAGTTATTGTTTCAAGTAAATTAGCGAAATAAGTTGAATTATAAATTTCATCAATACCAGTATATGTTACAGCTGGCGTTGTAAAAGAATAGTCTGAAAATAAAGTAATATTTTTTACTACTAATTTATTTTGTATTGAATTAATGTATATATTTTTTATTTTTAATGTATCATTAACAAATTTTTGTGGAAGAACAGCAGATTGCGTTCCTGATATTAAAACTCTAACGTATTTATATGTGGAGTAGCTCATAATGATCTTTCGTTATAATTTGCATATCCCAAATTAGTAACATATTCATTTAATGTTAATGTATATGTTCCAGAGGTTTTATTATTTTTTTTGTCTTTTTGTTCTTCTCCTGCGCCAGCTTGACTTGGAGTATTTGCATCACAATTATATTCCAATATATCAATATATCCACTTCCACAAAACTTACCACTTTGTCCATTTGCAGGATAACATTGATAACTGACATCTCCAATTGTACGAGTTTCAATGAAAGTATCTCCAGTTAATGCATTTAATATATCTCCAGTAATATTTTGGGTAGTTTTAGTTTCTTTTGTTGTACTTATTGTTATATCTTTAATTAATACATTTAATTCTGGTTCAATTAAATCATATCTAATTTCAATATTAGATTCATTTGGATTATCTTGATAAACATTTGTTGGCATATAATCTTGAGAAGATATAATCGTATCCCAATTTTGGCCGTCATTAGAACCCTGTAATTGTACAATTTTTGGTACTTGGAACATATCAAATCCACGTCTATCAACTAATCTTAATCCAATATCGTATTGACCAAGCTTACCACTATTTAGAGCAAAGAATTCTACTTCGCCAGAATTTTTAACTCTTCCTGATAATAATCCACCAATTTTATAATATGGAGTAGAGGAATCTAAAGTTGGTATCCATGTTGCATAACCAGTATAAGTTAAATTATTATTTATTAAATCTGTTAATTGTTGAGCGCCACTAAAATAATATCCACCATTGTTTTCAATTGAGTATGTAAATGTATATTCTATGCCAGTTTTTACTGGTTCATATTCAAAGATTTTCTTGAAGATATTTTTGTAATCATAAGAATAATTATTAAAGTAAAATTGATCTCCTTCTAGTAAATTATCAATCTTTACTGATCCAGAATAAATAGAAGAAGCATATTTATTTTTAATATCACTCAAAGATAAAGTATCTAAGAAATATATTCCAGTATTAAGAGAATTAATTTCTGCTCTTTTAGCGTACTCTGGAGTTAAAGATACTCCAGAATATTGTATACAAGTTATTGTATTTAATGAAAATTGTTCTTCTTGAGTTGGTTGGCATAAACAACATAAAGATTTCATTCTAGAATCAATAACTAAATCATAATAGTTTTGTCCTGCGCCAGTATAAGTTAAATAATTTTGGAAAACTTGAAATGGAAAAGCTTGGCTGTTAACTCTAATAAGCGAATATCCACTTTCTAAGTATTCTAAACTTTTTGAACATAAGGCAGCAATATTTGCATAATTTCCCTCGCAAATTGAATTTGTTATTTGCTGATTACCACAAGCTACTGTTGCACCAATTTGTTCTGAGAATGATAATTCTGGATAATCAAAAATTCCAGAAGTAAATGTTCTTAGCTTCATAGTAAAAGCTTTTGGTTTATTATAATTTACAGAATAAAGACCAGAACCAAAAATTGGTTCAATTGGATCTAAATTGTAACTTGCCCAAATAACATCATTAGTATCGCAATTTATATCATAATATGATAAATCTTCCAAAAGTTTAACGTATATATTAGATATATTTGTATAATTATTGGAACTGATTATTTTATTTAAACTTGCATTTAAAAATTTATTTGATGTATCTGGCCCATAATCAAAATATCTTTCTTTACCAGATACGACTATATCATATACTCCCGGATATAAACCTACAATAAATCCATAATTATTTCCACTAATATCTTGGCTTTTATTTGAAAAATCTTCTGATAATACCAAAGAATTTCCAGAATCATAAATATTTATAATAAAATTATTTAAATTTGATAAATTACATCCCGATTTATCACCAAGCGCATCTATTCTAAAAAATCTTGGATAATTACCGGTACAATTACAATTCGCATTTTCTACTTCTAGTTTTAATCTAGTTTGATTATAATTTGTTAAATTAAAATTAACACTATCTTGTGTATAATTAAAATCTTCTAAATTATGTATAATTTGTCCACGATTATTAATATTTTTAATAATATTGTATTGATTTAATATATTTTGAAAATTATTTATTTGTCCAGTAGGAAATATTTGAGTATCAGAAATCTTCATTTTCATTATTGCTGGTTCTTTTGGACTTTCTTCGTAATAACCAGTTTTTAATACATAAGCATTAGCATCTATGAAACAATCATATGGTTGAGAATTATCGTCTCCATAAAGATTATATTCCATTAATAAAATATGTTTTTCTCCAGATTTTGGAACATTATCTACGCACTCGGTGCAAAGATTTGTTGAATTAATTTTATAACTTTCAGGAAATTTTTGTTCAGTAATTTTTTCTACTAAACCACTATTTTGTACTACCCCAGATAATAATCCGCTCCATTTTAGTCTTAGATAGTTCATTGTATTAGTCATTGATGAGGCGCTTAATAAGCCATTATATATTAAAATCTCACAAACATTTCCACTTAAACCTAAATGAATACCAGAATACGATTCTTTAATTTTTTGCTCAAGATTTCCAGTAAATATAAAACCAGTTGGAAGAAGATGGCGATTTGATCCAAGTAATATATCTCCACTAAAATTATAGTCTGCTATGGTATCAACAGTTGAACTTGTTGAATTTAAGTAAGTGCGCAAGCTTGCTCCTACTCCAATGTATCTTATACCTAAAACATTTATACCACTATTCATATATGGATTATTAATAATAGGACCACTAGGTAGACCAACCTCAGTAGAATTTGAAGAAGAGGTCTTTACAACACTTCCACTAGCTAAACTTGACGCAGAAACATTAGTAAATTTTGAGCGAAGTAAACGATTATAAAATCCTGTTGTTCCATTTTCAACAATAAACATAGTAAACTGGGCGGTTGGTTTAAAGTCCGCTTGATTTAATCCAGTTATCATCATACAAGAATTATGATTAAAATTTATACTAAGATTTGGATAATTTAATTCTTGATTTAATTCTCCATACGATCCTGTAATTCCGAAAGATGGTCCAGCATTTGGAGCGGTTAAAGCATCATATCCTTGATATATATTATTTGTTGTAAATATTTTATAATCTATTCCACCATCAAGAAATCCACTAATTTCTCCGGTATCACAAAGATTATATTGAAAATTATTATTAAGTAAATATGGAGAAGTTGTATTTGAAATAGCATCGTAACTCGTACAAATTCTAATTAAATTTCCTAATTCACCACTTTTATTTGCCTTGATATTTAAGCCAGTTACACCCCTTAAAGTAGACGTAATCCCACTGCCAAAATATCCAGAATTAATAATTGCATTTAGAGTAATAATTGAATCAAAATAATTTGGAGACTCATTTCCCGGAGTAGAACTAAATTGACTAGTAATTGTTGATCCAAATCCAGTAAAATACCCAGTAACACTAAAAGCATCTCCATCTATTGGAGAGTTATAAACCAATATACCACTTGCATTACTATAGTAACCAGAAATATAATATCCCGTACTTAGTTCATAAGCAATTGCATCTCCAGCTTTAACAAAATTAATATCATCTCCGCTTCGAAGAACTTTATTTTTCCACAAGATTACTTTATTTGGGGAATCACTATATAAACTTTCTGATATAACATATGAGTCTCGGTCAGATGCGTCTAACCAACATACCAAAAATGCTCTATTTGTAATAGTAGAAAGTGATTCTTCAATACCACTACTATTAATTCTATTGAAATATGTTTCTCTTAATATTTTTGGAGAAGGATACGGAGTTTTTATATTATCTGAATCTAAAATATATTTTGCGGGATATGTATAAGGCTCAATTCCTTTATAAAGACCAGAATATATTTCTCCAGAGAATAAATAATCTTCTATAATTGGAGAAGTATTAAACTGACGACTTAAAAATATTTTTTTCCCAGTAATATTAGGAATATATCTAAAATTAGATGTTTGATCTGATCCCCATGAGATTTCATCATTATTTTTATTAAAATTTTTTAAACTCGGACCATTTAGATTTAAAGACTGAACAAAATAAGGAAAATAGTCTTTATCAAAAAGTTTTTGACCAGCTTCAATTTCATTTTTAATTACTTCGACAACATTTAATGGATCTGTATCTAAAATATTTCCAAAATGATAAGAAATATAAGTTCTATCGTAAATTCCTGTTTCAAAAATACGTTCTTGATTAACGTTATCTTGATTTTTTAATAAATTATAAGAGTTATATCTTAATTTAATTTCTCCAGTTATACTACCTTGACCACTTCCGTTACAAATAGATTTATAATATCCTGTATTTAATATAATTTCATCTATACATCCACGACATGCTCTATTTAAATTTGTTGGAGTTCCACTTAAAAGATATCCTTTATCAAAAAATGCAAAACCTCCAGTTCCGCTTGAATCAATTGGTATACCAGAGTACCCTGTAAAACCATTTAAAAATCCTGTATAAATTCCTTCATTTCTATTTCCGTAAGAAGAAAAACTATAATATTTTATTATAGTATAAAGTTCTTGAATTGTACTCCATTGATTTAGATTCCAAGTTGTTAAATTGCTACTATCATAATCTGTATATGGATTTTTATTAAAATATAATTTATGTCCAAAAAAATTTATATATCTTATTCCAGTTTCGTTTCCACAGCATAAATTATCTATACTTTTATTAATTTTTATTACATCTTCTCTTATTGGAAGATTATATACGGTATCAGATTTATTTTCGCCATTTTCTTTACTATAATATGGTGAAAGATGAGAAATAAAAGATATTGAGCCAAAATCTGGCATATTATAAAAATGTCGCCCCTGAGTATCAGTAACTGGATTATGCTCTCTATCAAATTCGATATCTGTTATATACTCTGCTCTAGGTAAAATATAGTTTTTCCCATCATGGTATGCACCAAAATGTAATGAATATATATTATACTTATTATATATATTTACCATATACCTTTTACCTCATATGATTACACAATCATTATGTGAATATTCCTTGTGATATAATACCTATTTTCGCAGGACCACATACTTTAAATAAAATAGGAAATCTTTTACCAGTATCTACAATTGTAAAACTTATTTCTCTTTCGCATAATGAGTTTGGACATGTGCTATCTTGAACTAGAATATGAGTATTAAAATTACCTTCTAATTTTGGTTGACCTGCTATATTAGGTGAAGAAAATGATAATCCAGAAGGTAAATTAGTTATTGATTTTATTGATAATGCACCTATAGTTCCACATGAATAATTTGCGCTATTTCCTGTATAAAATCCACCAATTAAATTATTTAAATTAATATTAACATTATCTCCTGTAGAAAATTTAAATCCTGACATTTTTACAGGAATACCATTACAAGTTGAAACTTGATCAATATTTGCAAAGATTTTATTTATTTCATCGTTAGTTAAAACTGTAAATTTAACTACTTTATAAGACATTTCAAATTGATTCTTAAGTACGAAAATTGTATTAAATATTCCACTAACTGTTGGAGTTCCACTAATTTCTCCTGTAGAAGAATTAATTGATAAACCATTTGGTAAATTTGTTGCAGAAAAAGCTGTTACATCTCCTTCATATTTAAGTTTTAAATTAAAACTCTGTCCTAAAGTAGGAAATTGGTTTGAGGTAGTAAGAATAATTTTTTTCATATAATATTTTACACAGATAAAGCAATTGGATTTAAATCGTATGGTGTAGATTTCATTTTTATAGAAATTTTATCCATAATTTTTTTATCATATTTTTTACCCATAAGATGAGTATAATCTAATTCCAAATCTTTTTTAATATTAAAAATATCAATTAAATATGTAATATTAATATTTTTTATTTTTGCTGCAATTGCTAAATTCATTTGTTCTATCATGCACGTTAAATGAGAATATTCATCAATTATATTTTTGCCTTTATTTTTTCGTGCCCATAAATCATAAAAATCTTTATCATTAATCATCTCTAAAACGAAATCGCAATAATAATTTATAAAATTTATATTATTGCCACCAAATATACCCATATTTAATGGCCAAATTTTTTCATCTCTTTCTAAAACTTTATTCCAAATTTCTGGTATTTTTTCGTAGGTATTAAGTACATGTTCAATATTGTATACCCCAATTATATTTTTCTTTGGGTTTACATTTTTATCTAAGCCTTGAACAAAAACTTGTGAATTTAGAAAATTTTCTGGCAAAGGTTTCCATAAAAAAACATCTCCATCTAAATGTAAAAATGGACCATATTTCGCAATTTCTTTATATGCATAAATTTTTCCCAATGCCCAAATTTCTTTAAAATTTGGAATATTATTTAATTTTGTAATAATATTAGTAAAATTAAAATCTTTAAAAATCTTTTTTCCATTATCATCAGTTATTAAATAAATTTTATTTTTTGGATAATTTTTTTTAATTAATTCAAAAGAAAGTCTCCACATATCTAAATTTAGATTATCTTTTATTCCAGAACTCCAAAAACTATAACATATATTCATATTATTAAAAAATCATCAACTAGATTGTACATCTTTTTTACATTGTGGGCATGTGATTTTTATTTTTGGGCGATCTTTATAACCCGTATCACACTCTGTTGTTACGTTTTCAGTTGTGCATCCTCTTACTTCAAGTTCTGGACAAGTACATTTGCAGCCTTTACTTCCAGAATTACCAATTTTTTTCTGCGTAGTTTCGCACTTACAATCTTTCCCTCTGGTATCGCACCATGCTCTAGCGTAAATATCTTGATCTTGTTGCGGGCACATTTCGAATATAAACTCTTGCGTGGCACTACCTCCGTTCATATCGATTTTAATTGTTTTCGTTTGACTCTGACGAGAATAACCAGCATAAATTTGAACTGTAACATCTACCGGTATATAGCTTGAACCTTTTCTTCCGCACCATTTTCCGCATGCACGAAGAGCTACGTTTACTTTATAAGTCCCATTATTTCCACATACGCAATTCTCAAAAACACCATTATATGTTGGAGCGCTTTCTTGACTAGCAGTAATTATAGATAAATTAATACCACCAAAATAATTAGGTGTACCATCACATTCTCCGGGTCCTCCACTTGCACCACCAAGTCCTCCCGCTGCTCCTCCCGGACCTCCAACGGCTATTGGTTGATTTGGAGCGCCACTTAGCAAAGGAAGAGATATAACTTGATCACATGGAATTAATATTCTTTTACCACTAGGAATAACAGTAAATTGATTTTTTATATTTAAATTATTTAGTTTAAAACTACTTGCAAATAAATTTCCACCGCCAACATTTGCAATGTCTTTAAAAGTTTCAGGAACAGCTTCAGTATAATTCAAAGAATCATTTACAGAATAAACAACATTTGTTATGATTCCAGAATTTAAAAATAAATCTGAAAAGTTTTTAATAATTTTATTTTTATCTTCAAAAGGAAAATCTAAACGATTTGTTATTAAATTAACCTGCTTTATTGCGGCACCTGTCCATTTTAATGTAGGAATTATTTTTAAAACATTTGATAATCCAGTCCTTGTATATGGAGATGGATTATACCAGTTTGTTAAATTATATGTATTGATGTCGTCATATGGCTGAAAAGACGGATTATTTTTAATGCTGTCTGGCAGCCAAGGAACAGCATATTCATATTCTGAAAAAAATCCAAAAGGCGCTTGATTTCTTTCTGTAATAGATTCGTTATCAAATGGATCTCCACCACCAACATTTAGTTCCTTTGTTGGATCTGCGTAAGTATGGTCTCGCGTCATGTATAAACTATATGGGCCATTGTAGCCAGTTGCAAAATCATGACCAGAATAACCTTTTTCATTATAAAAATAATTTGCTACTTGATGATATCCACTACCATTTTTCATAAAACCACTTAATCTTGGATTTTGTATAGTATAAAAATCAAGATAACTATTATAATTAGTCATATTTGTATCAAGTATATTTAATATTTGAATTGGACGACAGCAACATAAATTATATATATTTTCTTCTGTATTTTTATGTATATATTTTCCACGAAGCAAATATTCACCAGTGTTTAATCCGGTGCAAATGGAAATTGATTGATTTTTAATTAATTTAACAAAATTACTTTCATAAATTCCGCTAAACCCAGTTATTACTTTTTTATATAAAATAAATTTATACAAACTTTGTTTTGCAGGATATTCTGAAACATAATTATTATTATTTGTTAATGTAAAATTATATTGTTGTGTACCACTTTTTGAACCGCTAATTTGAAATTCCATCTCAGAAAAATAACTTTGTCCATCATCTTGCTTTCCAACAACATTTAATTCAAAATTGTTCATCCAAGATGTTGATAAATATGGATTTATTTTTTCTGTTGCGCCAGAAAATACATGCTCCCAAATTCCATCATTTCCACAATCTCCGAACAACCCACTAAAGTAACCACTTCCACTAATATTTTGACCAGTTAAAGAAATTCTAGTTCTAATGTCTCCACTATTGCTCAATAAATATTCTAAACTTTCATTATTTAAATTCTTTAATTCAATTACTCCTGTTGGTCTGATTATCACAAAATTTAAACCCGTTGGAGTCATAGGGATTATAGACGCTTCATCACAAAGTTTTCCTGTTATTCTATAAAGATTTCTTCCAGTCACAGAATATGAAGAAACTACAATGCCTGTTGGTATTTCTGATGTAGCATCACAAACATCAAAGAAAGAATAACCTGTATACGTTCCAGAAATTCTTCCTTTTAATAGAAAATTAAATTGTTCCTTTTTACAACTTATAATATTTTGCCATCCAGTTATAACTTTTTCATTTTCAGAAATTAGAGCTTGACCACTTATATTATTAAATTGTTTTGTTATTTTATAATAACCTCTTTTAAAGTTTATGAAAAATTGTGGATCAACAATACCTGTTTCAATATTTCCAGTTGCATATCCTGTTCCTAATAAAGTAAATGGTGCGCCAGTTATATCAACATTAAATGATTGTGGCGTAAAACTAAAAGTTTTATCTGTATATTGACTTGGATTTAAAGTTACATTTTCAATTAATCCAGTATATAATACAGTTTTTATTGAAACTGCATTTTCAAGTATACCAGTAGCTAACACATCACCCAATATATCATCATAAGCCATTCCAGAACCAGCTAATCCAGTTACATTTGCAATTAAATTTCCACCACCAGCATAAGGAACATATCCAGAAAACTTTTGGAAAACATAACCACTTCCGCTGATGTCTGGGTATATATATCCATTTCCTAATCCTGTTCCAGTTATGGAATAACTATATTCTACTTTTCCAGTAGCAATAAATGGTAAAGTTGCATATACTCCACTTAAATTTGTTACTAATGTATCATCAAATGATACTCTTTCTCCAGAAAAAATTGTTGGTGAAATAATTTGAGAAAATAAAACGCCAGAACCAGTTAAGAATCCACTATATAAACCATCATAAGTTCCAGAACCAGTTAAAAATCCCGTTATGATTCCTGTAATACCACTTAAATAATCTAAATTTACTTTAACTGAAGCCCCAGTATAATTTCCATAACTAATAATAAATTTTTCATTTAAATTTGGATATATAAGTATTCCACTTACGGCACCAGATATACCTGTATCAAAATTATCTAAATTTGGGTAAATATCCAAAAATGAAAATATTCGATTTATAGTTTGCCCACTTGTATTTATATCATAATTTATATTTCCAAAATTTGTATAAAAAGTTGCATTAAATGTATCTTCTATAACATTTAAATTTCCGCTATTTGTAATTACATAATAAATTCCAGTTTGATAAAAAGAAATTGGTAATCCAGAAATTGAATATAGATCTGTTTTAGTATTTACTGTAGCATCAAAAATTTTAACTTCTAAACCGCTATTTATATTTGTAAATTGCCCAGTTAAAATAAATGTATCGGGTACTGTTGCTCCAGTATCAAGATTTTTAATTCTTTTTGTAAGGATTTTATTTTCTAAAATTGCGGCCTGACCACTTATATTTAAATTAACTTCTAAATTACAATCCGTAGTTTTTATAATAAAATTATTGAAATTATAACCAGTATATTCTTGGAATAAATAAATTGGATTTGAATTAATGTATAGATTTTGTTTTCCAGAACCAAAAATATTTTTAACATTTACGCTGTCATCTAATGTATATCCATGGATAAGATTGTTGTTTTGATCGTATATTTTTCCATTAAAACAATTAAATATTACATTTTTATTTCCAGAAATACCAAATGAAAATGAACCTAAATAATTATCTGGAGTAAAAGAAAAATCATAACCAAAATCGCCAGTCTGATTTAAGAAATTTAATGTTTTTTGTCCAGAGATTATCATATAACGGATTTTTTACTTTTACTCATTTGAGAACTATTATACATCGTTTTGTTTTTAATTACATCTAGAGATTCTGTTTTTGCAAAAGAATTAGAATATGAGATATTTGTTTCTGTGCCATTATTTGTTATGTTTACATTTAAGCTTTCTAGTCCTAAATCTAATTCTTCTCTAATTGTATTTGCAAAAGTTGGTATTCCTTTTAACATAAAAGAAATTTTTCTTTGAGGTTTCGTTTGATTAAAAGTCAGCGCTTTATTAAATCTATCGTGCACAGCTTGAATTCTTCCGTAATCTACTTGACATCCATTTCTTCCGCCAGTAAATACTTTAAAATCTTCGTCCGTTATATTATAATAATTTAAATCAAATTTCATAGTATTTTCTTTTAATGGATCAATTGTACTATCATTTATTGTAAAAACAGCTTTTGGTACGTAAATTTCTTTATTAAAATTTTGAGATATTGCTACTTTATAAGTTGGTTTTCTATCTTTCAAAAAATCATCGCAAGGATCTTCTGGATTTTCATATTCATTTTTTTCTGGTGGTCCAATCGGTACAGAATTTGGTGGACAATAAATATTCAAAAAGTTATCAACTTTTAATTTTAAACATGTATCATCTAACAAACCTAAATTAACATTTTTTCCTTCGATTACTTTTTCTTGTTCTTGTTGTACTTTTTTATCTAGTTTATCTATAGATTTATCTGTAGGATGAGCCGCCTCTTCATAAGTTAAATTAAATATTCCCGGAACTATAGCATAAACTCTAGTTTTTCCAAGTAAAGCATTTTCTGACTCTTTTAATTTTACTGATTTATCAATTCCCAAAAATTCATATACGGTATTTCCAACATCTGGCTTTCCATCGCTTCCATATAAAGCTAAACCATAATCTTGATATGTATTCAAAACTGGTTCAAACGCACTAACCTCATCAAGAGTTGGAAAAAATTTAGGTTCACGCTCTACAATGATGGCTGAAGATTCAAGGTTAGGTAATGATTCGCTTAAATTATTTGGAGAAAATCCAATTTTATCAAACTTTTGATATGAAGCTGGGGTTTTAGTTAGAATTGGAGCGCCATTGACAAAATCAAATTTATATCCTTTAATTGTAACCGAACCCTTTGGGCTTGCTGGATTAAAATCTTTTGGTATTTCTGTTGTGGGCGGCGCAACAGTTGAACCTAAAACGCACCCTACATAACTATTATCTTTAAATTTATATTTGTGAAGCGGAGAAGTAGAAATAGTTTCTTTTCGAGAAAGTACAGTACCTTGACCATCTGGAGAATCAATTTGAGTATTTGTTTTTACAAATTCTTCGTCTCCGGGAATAGAACACATTCTTAAAACTCCTTCTCTCAAATAAAATCTTCCAATAGAATCAAATCTTAATTTTTCTTCTTCTAAAATCTTTGCTTGTGCATCTTCATCTCTATATGCTACAATAAAATATCCCCCTTTCTTTTCGAATAAATCTCGATCCTGTTCACTTGAAATACCATTTAAAAGTTTTCTATATTGTTTTTGCGCTCTTAAATTATTTGCTTTTTCTGTATTATTAGCTTTTATTGCTGCTTGTAATTCAGCATCAAATTCTGCATTAGTTCCTTTATATCCACTAATAACTTCAATAATAGCAAAATTTCCTAATTCTGGCATGTTTTTATCATTACCATTTAGAAAAATTCCAGTCTCTTGATTTTTTGCTCCTTTTCCTAATTGAAATTTTTGTTTCATGGCTGCCGCATTTTTACAATCTGTTATACCATATATCCATCTAAGCCAATAAGCTTCTCGTAAATATGGAGAATATGCTCCTAATATTGTACCGACTGTATCATAAAAACTATTAAGATCTAATTTAAGGGCTTTTTCTTTTCTTGCGCAGAAAACTGTTCTCTTAGATTCTCCATATAAATCAAAATCTGTGATTGCAGGAAGTGATATAATATCAGTTTTTTGACAAGTATAAGATTTTTTTTCACCATCTCTTTGATAATGAGAAATTGCTCCTCGTGTGGTTGTATTTTCTATTGAGACTTCTTCATCTTGTGATATAATCTTAACATTTGTATCAGAATTTAAATTACCTACTATAAAATCTTTATTAATATCAATATCAGAAGTTAGATCTTTAAAAAAGATTTGATTTTGTTCTGGATCATAATAATGACTTAATCCAAATTCTGCAGACCATTGATCTAACACGTCTCTAAGTGTTCCAACATATTCTTTAAGATATGAATTTAATGATGATTCACCAATTCCATTTGGAGTTTCTATTTTTATTCCTTTATTAGATCCATTTACGGCAGTAATCAAATCTTTAAAAGAATATGCGACATCGAAAACTCTTGCTGAAGCTAATTCATCACATCTACTTTTATATTTATCAGCGGGACAATTTGGACAAGGATCACATGGATCTAAATTAGAAACTTCATCAAAAGTTAATGCGCCATTTTTATCACTATCACAAGGATGCAATAATCTTCCTACTATTATTAAATTTTTATTTACAGAAAATTTTTCACTAAACTTAGCTCCATCTCTTTCTACTTCGGCAATTGATCCATGTCTTTGATTTAATCCAATATATATTTTGTCTAAAAGAAAACTTCCGTCTACAAATTCTACTTGTAATAATTTTCCGCCCTCTGTTGATTTTTTCTCTGAATATTTTATAGGATACATTTTTAATGTTAAATTTCGTCCTATTTTAATAATATTTGGTATTAAGACAGATAGATTAGGAGATAGATATTCCCCAGTTTCGTTTACTATACTTACTTTTAATGTGCTTGCTGAAGCTCCAAATCCGGGCGTATAATCTATATTATAAATATATCCATTTAAATACTTATTACTACCATTAATTGTTATTTGATCTATATTTTTAACTACTGTTGGCATTATTTATTACCCTCTGGGGCTATTAGAATATTATATATTCCAGTTAGAGTATTTTCAAGAAATACAGGCGTACCAATATTATCATAATTTGATGCTTGAAAATATTGATTTTGATCTAATTTTACGCCATTTAAATATACAGAAAATGCATTTTTTGCGTATTTAGTTGGTAAATTATATATATAATTATTATTTCCGCTTAATCTTATATAATCTAGTATAGAATCATATCCTACGATCAAACCCGTTGTTAAAGCTTTTCCTGATATTTTATATGTAGCATTATTGCCACTCCAATAATAATCTACTCCACTAGCCAATTTTTGACCATTTAGATATATAAAATCCTTATTTCCTGTTATTAAAAAGTCATTTCCAGTATATTGATTACTAATAACACCAGTTTTATTAACATCTAGATTTATAAAATCATTAAGATCAAAATTTCCATGAATATATTTAAATTTATCTATAACAAAATTATAATACCCTGAATTTTCTCCAGAATATACTTGCAATATTCCATTTGAATTAATTGAAGAATTATTAATATCATAAAATAATCTAAAAGAATTTTTAACACGATTAAATTCTAAATCTTCATTTAATAATATATCATTATTTTGATCAAATTTAAATGCATAAACCTCAACAAAATCTTCAATATCCAAAGGTGTATTTACAATTACTTTATCTACGCCAAGATTATTTAAGTAATTTAAGTCTTTTTCTAAAGATATATTTTTCTGAAATAAATCATTAGATTCTTTTGTCACAATAATTGGAGAATTTATACCAATTGATGGATTTCTAAATTCTAAAATTTCTGATTTAGAGATATAATTTCCATTATTTCTTATTGAAAAATAATAAGTATAATTTTGAATTTGTCCTACACTCGCTTTAGCTTCGTTTATAATACCAGAATATGAAATATTATTAGAATCATTTATTGTTAAAGTAGAAGTTTGTATACCCGTTCCAGTTAAACCAGTAACAACATTTACTAATCCCGATTGTATTCCTGTGATACCAGAAGTTAATGTTAAATTAAATCCTGTTCCGCAGAAATTAATTACTTCTTGAAGATTAAAGTTGATATACCCAGTAACACCTGTACCAGAAATAACTAATTGTGTTCCAGTTATAGAACCAGTTTCTCCACTAAAAAATGTATTTAGTGTTCTAGTATAGGAAAAATTTTGAGAATAATAACCCGTAAAAAATCCTGTGGCAGTATTAGTACCGGCAGAAATTACTCCAGATATCTTTCCAGATATTTCTCCCGGAAAATCAAAAAACATGTAAGAATCTAAACAATTTCCAATTATTCCACTAAATGAATTAAATGATACGCCAGTTTGAAATGGAGTTAATCCAGAATATAAATAAGCTTCGTCAATATTTGTATATGAAATACTAGACGTGAATCCATAAATAAATCCATTGACAAGATAATTAATATACGCAGAATTTAAACTATCTTGCATAAAAACAAATTTATCAATGTTACCTACATAATTTTTACCAGAAAAAATATCTAGCGACTTCCCCGACCCAATTAATAAAGAATTAAAATTTCCCTGATCATCAATTGTTCTAAATTCTTGAGCAGAAAATTCTTTTGATACTGGATCGTAAATGTTTATATTTAAACTAGTTTGATTTTTAATTAAACAAACAATATCATTTGTTGAAGCTTTGGCGCTTGTTACTAAAAATGTAGGGCCATTTTTTTCTGTATCGTAATATTCATAATAATAATTATTATAATTTGTTAGTCCAAAGTTAAATCCACTATATGATTTTATATTATTTGCTAGTCCCGAATTTATAGTTGAAATTAATATTGCATCTCCTGAACCAGTTTTATTGTGACTTATAAAAAAAGAAAATACATCATTTTTTAAACCAGTCGCATTATTTACAATAACGGCATTTTTTCCATTTAAATTCAATAAACCATTAGATATTGTACCACCAGTAACTCCTACTATATTACCAGAATAATATCCAGAATTAAATGAATTATTTTGAGTATATAATAAAGAATTAAGGATTTGACTATCAGTGAAAAAATAATCTATCTTATAGTTATCAGTAACTATTCCTAAATTATCCAAAAAATAACTAAAGTTATTGGCTGACATCCTTTTACCTTTATTATATTTACACTAAAACATATATTTTATGTTAGGGCTGGATAGAAAATTGAATCTGTAAATAAATTTTGAGTATCTTCACAAGTATATTGAAAAGAGAAATTTACAAGATTTGATTGTAAATTCAAAGATATATTTTGACTATCTAATATTAAATCCTTAAGATTTCTCAAATAATTTGATACAATCTTTTGATTTAGAAATTCTTTTATTTCATCTTCTATAATTGGTTTAGGAATAGAATTATCTATTATGGCCGAACCATCTATTGATATTGTTTTTCTTCTATTATAATTAATATTTTCTATATAATATCCACCTTTATCGTCTAAGATTGCAGATGATTTATAATTTTTAATTGCTGGATTAATTTTAATTGAATAATTAATATCTACAAGATTTTTATATGTTTTTTGTATATCATCATATTCTTCATCAATTGATATTTGTGCGTTATTTTGATCATAATTTATCGTTCTAATATTAGGTTTTGTATTATAAGTTTGTTTAAAAATACCTGTATTTAAATTTAATAAATCATTAATTTTATTTGTAGTCACATTAAATTCTGTATTAAATACGCCACTAACATTATTGAAATCTAAATCTATTGTTGGCATGACTTTTCCATTAAACTTTACTGTTTGAAAATCTGTTAAAAAGTCTCTTTGAATATCTATATTGAAATCTACCATTGTATTTGAATAAATTCTACCATCATTAGAATAATTTTTTGTAAAATTCAAGATGTTTTGGTTATTTTTATAGTTAAAATTTAAACCTACTAAATTAAAAGTTTCCAAATCTGCAAAAGGTTTTTGGGTTAAATCTACATCTGACACTCTTGTTTGAAGTTGAGAAAAATTATAAGTTCTTCCGCCCTCAACAGAACCATTTAAAGTTAATTCGACGTTTCCATCATCTATTCCAGATTTAACATTTATTGTATATCTTAAGACTGGGCCTCCTCCGCTTTGATCTATAACATAAGTTTCATTTATGGCGCAAGTAGCATCTAATGGATTAATTTGCTCCCTTTGAGTTAAAAGAATCGGTGAGGCTATAGAACCATAATAAAATGGTCCAAAATTTGATATATTTCCAGTAAAATTATTTACAAAATTTATAGCATTATAAAGAGCATTATTTACTCCAGAAGTCCTAATTCCTTGTGCGGAAATATTATGCGAAATTTCTATTTTTTTGTCTTTTGTTTCTGAAAAGCTAATTTCTCTACTAACATTTTTAACTCCATGAAACATAAAATTATTTTTGCCATAACACTTTAAATTTAAAGTATATGGAACCATACCAATATAATTCGCTCCATCAATAGAAATAGAATCTATATAACAACATTCATCAAATATTGTTCCAATTTTAATTCCTGTAAAAAATCCGCCAGTAAATCCAGTTAATAATTTATCAACTTTAGTTTTTATTTCTGTAAAAGATTGACCCGTGATTTGTCCATTAAAACTATATTCAGTTTCTAAATGACTATATGCCCCATTAAAAACAGAGTTTAAATTTTTTGTTACGTATGGAGTAGTACTTATTCCACTAAAATAATTATAATCATCAAATTTTATATCTAGAACGCTCATGTTAATATATAAATTTATTTAATTTAAAAGAAAAATCATTTCTTTCTCTATAATCATTAAAGAATATAAACGAAGCAGTCCCATCAAATTTTTTATTTATGGGATCAAATGAATAATCTACGCCCTCTAAATATGTATATCTTGTGTCGTCTTTATTAAAATATTCTTTAACAATATTTTTAAATTTTGTTTCATATGCAGATATATTTGAATTTAATCCAACAATACTAACTTTTATTGCTCTTTTTCCCGGTTTAGCTTGATTTGTACTTTGAACTAATTGTTTTCCTTTAATTGGGCCAAGTCCGGGAATCTCAAAAGTATTCGTAAAATGCACGGCAAAATCTTCGGATATTGTTACTTCTACATATTTAAATCCAGATTCTTTTGCGGCCTCATCATATACTTTTTCATTAGAATATTGATGGTTAAAATTTAATGAGCCTTCAGTTATTTGACATGTTAAACTTGAATTTATAAAATAAAAATTATTTAGATTGCCAAAATTTAAAAAACTTATAGAAGGTATATTTGTTTTTTTAACTAGACCATTAGAATTATTTGAGTAAGAAATTTCATATTCATTTGCATATATATCAAATGCGTCTTTAAATTTTTTATTTGTACTACTTAAGTTTTTACTTGTTTTGCCATATCCTCTATAATTTCCTTGTTCTGATATTTTTGAAAATCCCTTCATATCTTTATCAATATTTATTGTTATGTTTTTAATAACATCTGAATATTTTAAATCGTTTGAGTAAGACATTGTATAATTTATTTTACCTAAAAATTTATCAGATATTGTACTTTGTTCAGTTGGTAACGTTTTTAATGTTGTTGTTAATCCTGCAAAATCAGCAAATGAATTTAAAAATCCTTGACATCTATTATATGATCCAGCAATTAATGAATTATATTCTGCCAAAGCATTTGCGTATAAATCTTCTTTTACTCCCACAATTTCACCGTCTTCTGTAACTGTAATAACACCATTATTGCCAATTTGAACAGAAATTCCCGTTGTAATTGATGCGTTATTTATTAAATTAGAATTATAATCAAATGTCTCCTCTAATGAATATGTTCCTTTAAATACGTCAAATTTTTCATTATAATATTTTCTTTTTAGATTATCTGAATATTTATTCCCACCAAGCTTTGTTAATGAATACTTATTATTTCCTAATAATCCTGTAGCTATAGTTCTTGCAGAATTAACTAAATTTGAACCAGTTTTATTAAAAAATGTTAGATCAACGGTATGACTAAAAGAGTAATTTTGATCTTGAGAAATATCCATTGAAAAACTATCTGATATAGATTCTACATCTTTTAAAAGATATCCTGTTAAATAATCTTTGCTTCCACTAAGTGCATCTTCATAATATTCAAAAGAAATATTAAAATTTTTAGTCAAAACATCTTGATTTTCATCTTTACTGAAATTAATTGAATTTAATTTTGCGTTTTGATAATCTATACCATTTATATTTAAAGTAATAAAACCATCGAAACCAGTACTATAATAGTTAATTTGATTCCAAATTCCACTTACATCTCTTTGATTATTTAAACTTAGTAGTCTTCCATCTAAAGATATAGAATTTGTATTTCTTAATGAAATTGTTGATTCAGAAAAAGTAAATGATCTATCTAATCCTAAAATTGTTGGATCTTCAAGAATAATATTCATTGTTTATGCAGAAGGAGTACTGACTACGGATCGTCCGGGACCTTGAGGAACAGCTTTTGGAGGCTGTGGAACTCCGCCTTGTTGATTTTGTAATTTTCGTACTTGATTTTCAAGTTGTCCCTGAGCTGCTCTTAATCCTTCTATGGTAGCTTGGGTATTTTGATCTGGAGCAGCATTTATGGTTATTGCGCCACCTACATTTACTGTAGAATTACTGTTTCTTGCTAAATTGTCTTCTGATATTCCTGCGTTACCTACTGGAGATTGAGGTCCATATGTTATACCTGCTGCAGAACCTATATTTTTTGCCCCTTGACTCATCATTGATAATCCATCTTTTAAAAATGTTTGTAAGCCTGCGTTAAAATTTAAAACTCCTTCTGTAAGCATTTCTCCACCTTGATACATAACATCATATGTTTTTTGTCCTGCGCCCTGTACAGCGCTAACCGCACCAGCTCCAACATCATATGCTTTTTCACCCACACCATACATTGTATTATATACTTTTTCTCCTGCACCCCTTACAGCGCCAACCGCACCAGCTCCAACATCATATGCTTTTTCACCCACACCATACATTGTATTATATGCTTTAGATCCAAGATCGTATGCTTTTTCACCCAAACCGTACCCAAAATTATAAAATCTGCCTCCAAATGTTTGAGCTTCTCCATATGGTGTAGTTTCTGGGGTTTGATATTGATATTTTTCATCTGTTTTAGGAGGAGTTGTAGGAGGAGTTTTAGGAGGAGTTGTAGGAGGAGTTGTAGGAGGAGTTGTAGGAGGAGTTGTA
>Ga0214917_10002721_pt1 | contig 21257 bp, 35 predicted proteins | sample LL_1208_BB_MetaG_FD_177983 | JGI IMG/M metagenome (GOLD analysis project Ga0214917, IMG submission 177983) | Freshwater microbial communities from Lake Lanier, Atlanta, Georgia, United States - LL_1208_BB | ecosystem: Environmental > Aquatic > Freshwater > Lake | place: USA: Georgia | collected...
CTAGCGGCTTGCCATTGACTACCCAACGACCTGAACCTGGAACTAAACGAACACGAGCAACCGCTTCTTTACGACGACCAACGCCACCACCAGGTGCGGTGATTGCTTTACGGTTGGTTGCAGCAGCTGGAGTGCTTGAGCTGTATGAGGTTAGCTCTTCTTCGTTTTCAAAGTTCTCGTTAGACATTTATCTCCTAATTACTTAACGATTTGGGAAACTTGCTTGAATTGGAATGGCTTTGGATTTTGAGCAGCATGTGGATGTTCTGAACCTGCATAAACCTTTAACTTAGTAATTGCAGAGCGTCCTACATGATTCTTTGGCAACATGCCACGAATCGCTTTTTCAACTGCCCTAGTTGGGAACTTCTCAAAAAGATCTGCATAAACAGTTGAAGTCATACCACCTGGATATCCAGAGTGTTGGTGCGCAAACTTTTGAATGTTCTTTGAACCAGTTAATACAACCTTGTCAGCGTTGATAATTATTACAAAGTCGCCCATATCCATGTGTGGCGCAAATGTTGCTTTGTGTTTTCCGCGCAATAAGTTTGCAGCGTGTGTAGCAAGGCGACCAAGTACAACATCTTGTGCATCAATGATGTGCCAATCACGGGTGATCTCACCAGCTTTAGGTGAAAAAGTGCGCACGAGGTTCTCACTTTCTTAAATAAGGATTGTCCCGAATCGGGTCATTTCCAGAAGTCGTAGATTACCTGCGACCCCATGTTTGGGTCAAAACCGAGCCTGAAATTTCAAGATTCTGACTCCTCGGCTGAGGTGGATTCCATGTAACTGTTGTATCTGGTCAAATACTCAGATTCGGCTGGATATTCAACTGAAATCAGTGTTAATCCCTTTGCCGGAAAGACATAACTATCTGGAATTCGCACCTTATCTTCCAATGTTTTTAACATCCACTCTGGCGCAAATCTCTCTTCACCTACACAAACTGCAGCGCCAACTAAATTTCGCACCATGTTATATCTAAATGATTCTGCCTTTACGGTGGCAACTGCATAATTTTTCGCATCCCGCATCCAATCAAATTGCAGAAGATTTCTGATGGTGGTTCCGCCCTCGCGAAACTTACAAAATGCAAAGAAATCATGTTCACCTAATAAAAGTTTTGAACCCTGATTCATTAAATTGATATCCAACTCACGAAACCACTCTGCGCTGTCGTATCGATCAAGTGGTGGTGTAACTCGGCCGCCATCGAAAATCTTGTATTTATAGGTTCGGGCGCTGGCGGTAAATCTGGCATGAAAGTTTTTAGGCGCATAAACAACTGAGCTGATGCGAATATCTTCATCAAGTAATTGATTTAATCGAAAGGCAAAGTTTGTAATATCAGTTTTTTCTGGAACATCGGTATGAATAACTTGATGTTCGGCGTGAACACCTGCATCCGTCCGGCCGGCAACAATTGTGGCGATATTTGATTGGGTTAAAACGGTAAGTGCGTGTTCAATTTCCTCTTGCAAGGTTCGTTGATCTGGTTGTTTAGCCCAGCCAGAAAAGTTGGTGCCGTCATAACTTAAATCGATTCTTAAACGACGAAACCCACTCTCGGGATTGAGAGTGGGTTCGTTCATAATTATTAATTTAGTTGAGTTAATTACTCAGCTTTCGCTGCCGCTTTTTTTGCAACCTTTGAATCTGATTTCTTTGCTGGTGCACCTGCTTCAACCATCTCGATCACTGCCATAGGTGCGTTATCACCTTTGCGAGGACCGATTTTTGTAATGCGAGTGTAGCCACCATCGCGAGATTCAAATCGCTTTGCAATATCCGTAAACAATGTGTGCACAACTGATTTATTTGAAATGCGAGTCATAACGCGACGACGTGCAGCAAGATCGCCCTTCTTTGCATGAGTGATTAAACGCTCTGCTAGTGGACGAAGACGTTTTGCCTTCGCTTCTGTTGTAGTTAACTTTCCTTTTTCAAAAAGTTGTGCGGCTAGTGTGCCCAGCAATAATTTCTCATGTGCTGGTCCACTTCCGAGGCGTGGGCCTTTAGCTGGCTTTGGCATTTGTCTCTCCTATGCTTCTTCCACGTCGACAAGATCTTCATCATGCTTGCCGTAATTTGCGTGCTTAGTTGGATCAAATCCCACTGGGCTATCTTTTAATTGCATGCCCATTGATTGCAGCTTTGCCTTTACTTCATCAATAGATTTTGAACCAAAGTTACGGATATCCATTAAATCTGCTTCAGAACGTGAAAGTAATTCACCAACTGAGTGAATTCCTTCGCGCTTTAAGCAGTTGTATGAACGAACAGTTAGATCTAGATCTTCAATAGGAAGTGCCATGTCAGCAGCTAGTGCTGCATCTTGCATGGAAGGTCCCATCTCAATTCCTTCTGCGTTCACATTTAATTCACGAGCTAATCCAAATAATTCAACCAAAGTCTTACCAGCTGATGCCATGGCATCTGCTGGCTTGATTGAGCGCTTTGTTTCAACATCTAGAACTAGACGATCAAAGTCGGTGCGTTGTTCAACACGAGTTGCTTCAACTTTGTAAGTTACGCGAAGCACTGGTGAATAAATTGAGTCAACTGGAATACGGCCAATCTCACCTCCAGCTTGCTTGTTTTGCACTGCAGTGATGTAACCACGGCCGCGCTCAACAGTTAGCTCAATCTCAAACTTTGCCTTTGAATTTAATGTAGCAATGTGAAGATCTGGGTTGTGCACCTGCACTCCTGCTGGAGCTGCAACATCGGCACCAGTAACTACACCCTCGCCATTCTTGCGAATATAAAGAAGTGAAGGCTCATCATTATCTGATGCAAGAACAAGGTTTTTGATGTTAAGAACGATCTCAGTTAGATCTTCCTTTACACCTTCGATTGTTGTGAACTCATGCAGAGCACCATTTACTCGGATACCAGTTACAGCTGCACCTGGGATCGAGGATAAAAGTGTGCGGCGAAGAGAGTTACCAAGGGTGTAGCCAAAACCTGGTTCCAATGGTTCGATGATGAACCGAGAACGGTATTCACTTACTACTTCCTCAGTGAGGATGGGGCGTTGTGCAATCAGCACTATTTTCCTCCGTACGTCGTGGAAGACCCTCTATTTGATCTTCCGGTTCTGTTACTACTATTTAATTTTTACTGCTCTAAAACTTTTGCACCAAATAAGCAATTGATTACTTCGAGTAAAGCTCAACGATTAGTTGCTCTTGAACTTGAGTATCAATAACTGGGCGGGTTGGAACGCTGTGAACAAGGATTCTCATCTTTGAGCCCACAACCTCCATCCATGCTGGTACTGACTTCTCACCAAGTTCAGCACTTGCGACGATAAATGGCGTTGTATCAAGTGATTCTGGAACAACATCAATTACATCCATTGGTGTCACGCGGAATGATGGAATATTTACCTTTTTACCGTTAACAAGGAAGTGTCCGTGTCGCACCAGTTGCCGTGCCATATCTCGGCTCTTTGCAAAGCCTGCGCGGAAAACAACATTGTCTAGGCGAGTTTCGAGAAGGATTAAAAGGTTTTCACCAGTCTTACCTTGTAAGCGGTTTGCTTCTTCGTAATATCCACGGAACTGCTTTTCAAGCACTCCATAAATACGTGCGCACTTTTGCTTTTCGCGCATCTGTAATAAGTACTCAGAATCCTTTGCACGAGCTCGGCCATGTTGTCCTGGTGGATATGGACGTGATTCGATCGGACACTTTGGTCCATCGCACTTAGAGCCCTTAAGGAAGAGCTTTACTTTTTCGCGACGGCAGCGTTTGCAATCTGCACCTGTATAGCGAGCCATTTATTTCTTCCTTCCTTAAACTCTTCGTGGTTTCGGTGGGCGGCAACCATTGTGTGGTGCTGGAGTTACATCTGCGATTGCTCCAACCTCCAAACCAGCGGCTTGTAATGAACGAATTGCAGTTTCCCGGCCTGAGCCTGGTCCCTTAACAAAAACATCTACCTTCTTTAAACCATGCTCTTGTGCTTTGCGAGCAGCAGCTTCTGCAGCCATTTGTGCAGCGAATGGTGTTGATTTACGTGAACCTTTAAATCCAACTTGACCAGATGATGACCAAGAAATTACTGCACCACTTGGATCGGTGATTGAAACAATGGTGTTGTTAAAGGTGCTCTTGATGTAAGCATGTCCGAAGGCAACATTCTTCTTATCCTTCTTACGTGCTTTAATCTTTTTTGGAGCTGGCTTAGCAGCTTCCTTAGCTGGTTTTGCTTTAGCGGTGGCCATTACTTGGTCTCCTTCTTCTTACCAGCGATTGCAACACGTGGACCCTTACGAGTACGTGCATTGGTGTGAGTACGTTGTCCACGTACTGGCAAACCTTTGCGATGACGAATTCCTTGATAGCTTTGAATTTCAACTTTGCGGCGGATGTCGCCAGCGATCTCACGACGAAGATCACCCTCAATTTTGTAGTTAGCTTCAATAAACTCACGAAGCTTTGCTAACTCTGGTTCCTGTAAATCTTTAACTCGGGTATCTGGTGAAATACCAGTTGCAGCAAGTGTTGCTTGCGAACGAGTAAGACCCATTCCGAAGATATAGGTGAGTGCGACCTCCACCCGCTTTTCGCGAGGAAGATCGACACCGACGAGACGTGCCATATTTCCAACCTGTTTCTTTTATCCGAAAGGTCCTCCGCAATGCCTCCAACATTTTTCTTATGTTGGCCTCAGCCCTTCGGTCCGAGGGTCTTGCTTGTTTAACTTTTTAAGTTAAACCAACAAGTCGCATCACGCGTTTGCTACTGCTTTTAATTAGCCCTGACGTTGTTTGTGACGAAGATTCTCGCAAATAACCATTACGCGACCTTTGCGACGAATGACTTTGCACTTGTCACAAATCTTCTTCACGCTTGGCTTTACCTTCACGACTAACCCTTCTTCACTACTCAGCTGTCAGTTGTAATTATTTAAAGCTACAAATTACTTGTAACGATAAATAATTCGACCTCTGGTGAGGTCATATGGACTAAGTTCAACAATCACTTTATCTTCCGGCAAAATACGAATGTAGTTCTGTCGCATCTTTCCACTGATATGTGCTAAAACTTTGTGACCATTTGTTAACTCAACTCGGAACATTGCGTTCGGTAATGCTTCAGCAACAGTGCCTTCGATTTCGATAGCACCATCTTTCTTGGCCAAGCGATACCTACTTATCTGATCTTTATTGGGTTTACCCCTTGCGAGGCAGGAGGGTTAGTTTAAGCGTGGGGGTAAAAAAAGGAAAATCGGCCTTACAGCGACCAAATTTGAGCGGGAGATCCAAGATCTAATCGACCTAAATGACCCACACCCATCAAATCTGCTGGCCTTGATGTAACTGAATCAATTGCATCCTCAAGTCCAACGCCATACTCCCACATCAATTGCAATGATTTATTTAATGTACCAACTCCGCCAGCTAATGTGCCATCCATTCTAGTTGCCCTGCCATTTTCAACTTTAATCTCAATTTCACCAAATGGGTAAACACCATCGCCTAAACCAGCTGCAGAAACTGCATCATTTGTCACAATAAAACGACCGGGACAATCCTTTAGTGAATCAATAACCAACTGCGAATCTAGATGAACCTCATCAATAATTAATTGAATAATTACATCATCACGCTCTAACGCTACTTGCGCTAATCCTGGTTCGCCCTCAGATTTTTTCTTCATGGCATTCCATAAATGCGTAACTGTTTTGGCACCGGCATTAAAACCGGCATGCGCCTGCTCAGCAGTGGCGTTGGAGTGGCCGAGAGAGACAACAACACCGGAGTCAACTAAGAATTTAATTAGATCCAATGCGCCAGAAAGTTCTGGTGCGATCGTTACTTGTGAAATCTTGCCAGCACGCAAGAAATCTCCAATAAAATTTAAATCTGGAGTCTTTATATGATCCTTTGGATGCATTCCCGATTTTGCTGGCGAGATGAATGGTCCCTCAAGATGGGTACCAATAATTTGTGCTTCACCTGGCAGCGGATTTTTCCTAACCTGTTCAATTAATTTCAGGGCAGAAAGTGTTAACTCTTTTGGTCCAGTAATTAATGTAGGCAGATATGCGATCACGCCATTTTGATAAAGGGATTTAGATAATTTACGAATCTCATCTGCGCTTTTTGCTGCCAAGAGATCAACTCCGCCATGGCCATTAACTTGCAGATCCACAAATCCAGGGATTGCCATTCCAGCATCTCCAGCTGATTCGCCATAGGAAGATAATTTTGAATCACTCACTTTAATTCCACCATCTACCCACTCATTATTTATGTAAGAACGGGATGTAGCAAAAATTCCTTCAGATAGAAACATTTAAATTGTTTGAGTTACTTTTAATAATCCAACTGGTGCATCTGGATTTAATTTATTTTTAATCGCAAGTGACATAGCAAAATGTTGCAATACAACACTATCTGCAATAACTGCTTCTGGTTCTGACAGTCCAGTTGCACCACCAATACTTTCCTCACCGGAGTTGAGTGGAAAACCTGTACCGATCCAGTAAAGATGTTTGGTAATTTCACGAATTCGATTGACGGTAGTTTGCATTGAATCAATTGCTACGCCAGCAGGTGCCGTGAAGATAACTCTTGAGTTTTCGGTAAGTGATGAGATTGGTCCGTGCAGATAATCTGCGGATGAAAATGAAGCTACCGGAACCTTTAAAGTTTCTTGAATCTTTAATGCACACTCTTGGGCATTGGCGTAAGCAAAGCCGCGGCCCATCGTGGTGATACCAAACTTATGTTCAAACTTTTCAACCACTGATTCAACATGTTGTAAATCATTTACCGATGCCTTTGTTGCGATAATTAACTTATCTAAGTTAATACTTTCCTTTGCCCACACTGAAACCAATATGTAAGAAAGAAGTAATTCGGCAGAGTAACTTTTAGTTGCTGCTACCGCTTTTTCATCGCCAGCCTCCAAATAAAAATGTAAATCTGTGGCTTTAGCTAATGGACTATCTGAATCATTGGTAAGTGCGATGCTTTTTGCACCTCCCGCTTTGGCAGCTTTTGTATAAGTGACGATATCTGGTGATTGTCCGCTTTGCGACAACCCAATAACTAAGCAGTTGGTAAATTTAAGCTTGCTTTTATAGATGGTTACAACAGATGGTGATGCTAGTCCACATGGAATACCAATTTTGGTTTCAATCAAATACTTTAGAAATAATGCGGCGTTATCTGAAGTTCCGCGGGCAACCAATATAACTGAATCAATATTGTTTAGTGAAAGTGCTTGGATTTGATTTGTAATTGCAGGAATCTGATTGGATAATTTTTGGAAAACTGATGGGATTTCTGCGATTTCAGATCGCATAATTTCACCGAGATTTGTACTCACTGCTCTACTTTACAACCAATTTATAACCTCTTAAAGAAGCTCAGAAATTTCAATTCCTAGCCGGTTTAACTCAGCCATACCGCCATCAATTGCCGTTAAAACAAAGGGTTTGCCATCTGGTGCAATTGCATATGTGTGTTCAAAGTGTGCGCCCCGTGAATGATCTTGCGATACAACTGTCCAATCATCACTTAATACCTTTGTTTTTTCACTGCCACGAGTAATCATCGGTTCAATTGCAAGTGCCATTCCAGGAATTAACTCTGGCCCATTTCCTCCTTTGCCAAAATTCAAAATGTGAGGTTCTTGATGCATTTCACTGCCAATGCCATGTCCACCGTATTCACGTAAAATTCCATACTTTCCTTGTGAATTAATGTAATGCTCTACCGCTTCAGAAATATCAGTTAACTTTGCACCATTTACACCCGCTGCAATTCCACGCCACATTGACTCTTCACAGACATCCATTAATTTCTGATCAGCTGGATCAACATTTCCCATACCAATTGATATTGCAGCATCACCATGCCAACCATCAACAATTGCGCCAAAATCTACTGACAAAATATCACCATCTTGCAAGGCTCTTTTATTTGGAATGCCGTGTACAACCTCTTCATTTACTGATGCACAAATCACTGCTGGATATCCGTGATAGCCCTTAAATGATGATTTGGCGTTGTATTTTTCAAGTGAGCGAACTGCTAGTAAATCTAAATCAATGGTAGTCATACCAATTTCAGCACGATCGCGAATCATGTTTAAGGTATGTGCAACAACTAATCCAGCTTTACGCATCGAATTTAATTGTTCAAGAGTTTTAATTTGAATTGCCATGATTACTACTTTGTTAAAGATTTAATTGCTAATTGCGTAATCTCTGAAACATCACCAAGTGCAGAAATGCTCTTCAATAAACCAGCCTTGCGGTAGTAATCAATAATTGGCGCAGTTTGCTCTGTGTAAACCTCAAGGCGACGGGCAATAACCTCTTCTTTGTCATCTTCGCGTTGATACAATTCACCTTGGCAAGCATCACAAACTCCAGCGACTTTAGGTTTTTCAAAATCAATATGGAATGAAGTAGAACAATTGCGGCAGGTACGACGACCAGATAATCTGCGAATAATCTCTGAGTTCTCAATCTTTAGCTCAAGTACTGCATCTAGTGGCATAGATTTTTCCATTAATATTTTATTTAATTCATCAGCTTGAGCTGTATTTCTTGGAAAACCATCTAATAAAAATCCATTAGCCGTATCTGCTTGACCTAATCGATCGCGCACCATTTCATTAGTGACTGAATCTGGAACCAATTCTCCCTTGTCCATGAATGCTTTTGCGCGCTGACCAAGCTCAGTTGAGTTTTTGATATTGGCACGAAAAATATCGCCGGTTGAAATATGTGGAATTGAATAATGTGCAGCTAAGTGAACTGCTTGTGTTCCTTTACCAGCACCTGGTGGTCCAACCAGGATTAAGCGCATTACTTCAAGAACCCCTCATAGGAACGTTGTTGTAATTGAGATTCAATCTGCTTTGCAGTATCTAAACCAACGCCAACTACGATCAAAATTGCAGTTCCGCCAAATGGGAAGTTTTGTGAAGCTTGGAAAACAATTAAGGCAATAATCGGAATGATTGCAACAAATGCAAGATACAGCGCACCTGGTGCAGTGATTCTAGAAAGTACATATTGCAAATACTCAGAGGTTGGACGGCCAGCACGAATTCCTGGAATAAATCCGCCGTACTTCTTCATATTCTCAGCTACCTCATCTGGGTTGAAGGTAATTGCTACATAGAAGTATGTGAAGAAAATAATTAGTAATGCATATGTTGCAACATAAATTGGGTGATCACCCTTTACTAAATTCTTTGAAATCCAGGTAGCCCAACCAGCATTTGATCCACTGAAGTTAACAAGCAGTGATGGAATGTAAAGTAGGGAGGAGGCAAAGATAACTGGAATAACACCAGATTGGTTTACCTTAATTGGAATATAGGTGCTGGTGCCGCCATATTGCTGGCGACCAACTTGGCGCTTTGCATATTGAACTGGAATACGACGTTGTGCTTGCTCAACAAATACAACTGCAGCAACAACTAAAATTCCAACTGCTAGTACAAATATAAATGCAAACAATCCCTTTTGTAACTTGATTGACCAAAGTTGGCCAGGGAAAGATGCCGCAACAGATGTAAAAATCAGAATAGACATTCCATTACCAACACCACGATCGGTAATTAATTCACCTAGCCACATAATTACTGATGTACCTGCAGTCATTACAACAATCATGGTGATGATTCGAATTAATGAGGTATCAGGAATGATTGGAAGTGAACAGTTAGAGAAAATTCTTCCTTGAATACGAGCTACCGCAACTAAACCAGTTGATTGCAAAATCGCTAAACCAATAGTTAGGTAACGTGTGTATTGAGTTAATTTCGCTGTACCAGATTGTCCCTCAGCTTTTAACGCTTCAAAGCGAGGAATAACAACGGTTAACAATTGAACGATAATTGAGCTGGTGATGTAAGGCATGATGCCAAGTGCGAAAACACTTAAGTGCAATAGTGCGCCACCGCTAAATAGGTTGATCAAACCAAATAAACCACCAGTATTTGCAGTTTTAATGCACTCTTGCACATTCACATATGAAACACCTGGAGTTGGCACAACGGAACCAAAACGGAAAAGTGCCATGATGGAAAGTGTGAAGAAGATTTTGCGACGTAAGTCAGGAGTCTTAAACGCCTTACCAAATGCTGATAACAAAATCTTCTCCTTTTAAATTGTGGTAATTAAAGAGTTTTAGCTGATCCGCCAGCTGCAGAGATCTTTTCAGTTGCAGATTTTGAAAATGCGTGCGCAGCTACTGAAACCTTCACTGAGATATCGCCATTTCCAAGAACCTTAACCGGATAACCCTTACGAGCCACACCCTTTTTAACTAGATCATCAACAGTTACATCGCCACCCTTTGGGTAAAGCGCATTAATTGTTGAGATATTAACTGCCTGGTACTCAATACGCTCTGGATTTTTAAATCCACGAAGTTTTGGCAAACGCATTACAAGTGGAAGTTGACCACCTTCGAAGCCGGCACGAACAACGTTACGAGCACGTGTTCCTTTACCACCACGACCTGCAGTCTTTCCCTTTGATGCTTCTCCGCGACCCTTACGAGTCTTCTTTGTTTTTGCGCCAGGAGCTGGACGTAAATGATGAACCTTAAGCACCATTGTTATTCAACCTCCTCGACAGCGATCAAGTGACGAACGGCGTAAACCATGCCACGAATTTCAGGACGATCTTCTTTCACAACAACATCACCGATTCGCTTTAATCCAAGTGAACGCAATGTGTTTCGTTGATCAGGTGGATTACCAACCTTTGAACGTAGTTGTGTAACTTTTAAACGAGGCATTAGGCACCTACCGTAACTTGAGCTGCAACTAAGCGAGTTAACGCTGCAGGTGCAACATCTTCTAGAGGACGGCCACGACGTGCCGCAATTGCAGTTGGGTTTTCCAACATACGAAGTGCAGCAGCGGTTGCGTGAACCATATTTATTGGATTTCCAGAACCCAAAGATTTTGTTAATACATCGGTGATGCCAGCACACTCAAGTACTGCACGAACTGGACCACCAGCAATTACTCCGGTACCTGGAGATGCTGGACGAAGCAAAATAACTCCGGCAGCTTTTTCACCTTGTACAGGGTGAGGAATAGTTCCATTTAGTAATGGCACTTTGAAGAAATTCTTCTTGCCATCTTCAACTGCTTTCGCAATTGCTTGTGGAACTTCCTTTGCCTTTCCATAACCAATTCCAACCATGCCCTTGCCATCGCCGACAACGATTAAAGCGGTGAAAGAGAAACGACGTCCACCTTTAACAACTTTAGCTACACGGTTGATGAAAACTACCCGCTCGGTGTAAGGAGATTTTTCCTTTTGGAAATCACCATCTCGACGTTCGCGCTTTTCGCGACCACCCTTAGGACGCTCATCTTTATTTGCAGCGCGAGTGGTTGGTGCAGATGTCTCAGCCATTAGAACTCCAATCCATTTGCACGAGCACTTGTTGCAACTGCTGCAACACGTCCGTGGAATTTATTTCCACCGCGGTCAAAGACCACTGTTGAAACTCCCTTTTCCTTTGCCCGCTTAGCGATTAACTCGCCAACTTGCTTTGCCTTTGCGGTTTTATCGCCAGCAAATGTACGAAGCTCCTTTTCCATAGTTGAAGCTGATGCCAAAGTCTCTGATTTTGAATCATCAACAATCTGTACGAAAAGATGGCGAGCAGAACGAGATACAACTAAACGTGGACGCTCTGGTGTGCCAACTACTCGCTTACGTAAACGGAAATGACGGCGAGCGCGGGCCTTTGTCGCAGAGCCCTTAACGACTTTTTGTCCGATACTCATTACTTCTTACCTGTCTTTCCTTGCTTGCGGCGAATCTTTGCGCCTTCCAGATGTAGACCCTTACCTTTGTATGGATCTGCCTTCCGTAATTTTTGAATCTTCGCAGCGGTTTCGCCCACTAATTGCTTATCAATTCCGCTGATAAGAATTTCAGTTGGGGAATCAATTTTGAATGAGATTCCTTCATCTGCTTTAAATGCGATTGGGTGGCTGTAACCAAGTGCAAACTCGAGATCTTTACCTTTTGCAGCTACCTTGTAACCAACACCGACAATATTGATCTTCTTTGAGTAACCCTTGGTTACGCCTTCAATCATGTTATTGATAAGTGTTCGTGACATGCCATGAAGTGAACGCGCTTCGCGTGTTTCATCTGGACGTGTCAAAGTAAGTGTTGCGCCATCTTGCTTAATTGCAATTGGCTCACGAAGTACATGAGTAAGTGATCCCTTTGGACCCTTAACTGAAACGCTCTGTCCGGAGACTGAAACCTCAACTCCAGAGGGAACGGTAATTGGCATCTTTCCAATACGTGACATTTGATTACCACACGTAGGCGAGAACTTCTCCGCCTACACCTTTCTTATTTGCTTGCTTATCAGTAAGCAAGCCCGAAGAGGTTGAAATAATCGCTACGCCTAATCCACCAAGCACCTTTGGAAGTGATGTTGATTTTGCGTAAACACGTAATCCTGGTTTTGAGACACGGCGCAAACCGGCGATTGAACGTTCACGGTTTGAACCAAACTTAAGATCTAAGACAAGTGTTTTTCCAAAGCCAGCTGCATTGTTTTCAATGTGGTAGCCAGCGATGAAGCCTTCTTGCTTCAAGATTTCTGCGATACGTGCCTTCACTGATGAAGATGGCATTGCCACTTTCTCGTGATAAGCAGAGTTCGCGTTGCGCAAACGTGCCAGCATGTCTGCGATCGGATCTGTCATTGTCATTCTGTTGGCCTTTGGCCTTTCTCGAAATGGTTTCCGTTATTTAACGGACCTACTCCGTAGTTGATTTTGTGGGTGGTATTTACCAAGAAGCTTTCGTGATTCCTGGAAGTTCTCCAGCATGTGCCATCTCGCGGAAGCAGATACGGCAGATGCCAAATTTTTGATAGACCGCATGAACGCGACCACAACGTTGGCACCTTGTGTAACCGCGAACCTTGAACTTTGGTTTACGGCTAGCTTTTACCTTTAGTGATGTCTTTGCCATTTAGTGGTGCCTCTCTTAATTTTCCCGGAAAGGAAAGCCAAGTGCTTTTAACAGCTCGCGGCCTTCTTCATCGGTTTTAGCGGTAGTAACTAAAGTGATATCCATTCCGCGAGTGCGATCAATCTTGTCTTGCTCGATCTCTGGGAATACAACTTGCTCAGTTAAACCAAATGTGTAATTACCTTGGCCATCAAATTGCTTTGGTGACAAACCGCGGAAGTCGCGAATACGAGGTAATGCGATTGAAAGTAAACGATCTGTGAACTCCCACATACGATCGTTGCGAAGTGTTACGTGCGCACCGATTGGCATACCTTCACGCAATTTAAATTGCGCAATAGATTTACGTGAGCGAGTTACCTGCGGACGTTGACCAGTAATAATTGCGAGATCGCGAATTGCGCCTTCAATTAACTTTGAATCACGTGCTGCTTCACCAACACCCATATTTACAACAACCTTAGTAAGTGTCGGAATCTGCATTACATTCTTATAACCAAACTTTGACTTAAGAGCTGGTGCAATCTCTGACTTATAACGTCCCTTAAGACGTGGAGCTAAATCGGTAGCCATTTTGGTTACGCATCCTTTCCAGAGCGACGTGAGATGCGAACATTTCTGCCTTCATCATCTTTACGAGCACCGATACGAGTTGCTTTGCCATCGCCATCTACCAACATCACATTTGATAAGTGAATTGGTGATTCCACGATAGTAATTCCGCCAACCTTCACGCCACGCTCTGTTGTTGACTCTTTGGTGTGACGCTTTACGCGGTTAACACCTTCAACAAGGACACGTGACTTAATACGGTCTATAGATAAAACTGTTCCGGTTGTTCCTTTATCTTTGCCGGCGATAATTTGAACTGTGTCGCCTTTACGAATATTTGCCATTTTTATAGCACCTCCGGAGCTAATGAAATGATTTTCATAAAGCGCTTGTCACGAAGTTCACGAGCAACTGGTCCGAAGATACGTGTTCCGCGAGGTTCACCATCTGGCTTTAAGATAACTGCTGCGTTCTCATCAAAACGAATATATGAACCATCTGGACGACGGCTCTCTTTTACGGTGCGGACGATTACAGCTTTAACAACCTCGCCCTTTTTAACCTGGCCACCTGGAATTGCATCCTTAACAGAGCAAACAATGATGTCTCCGATACCTGCGTATCGGCGTGAAGTTCCGCCAAGCACACGAATGCAAAGTAATTCCTTTGCGCCGGTGTTGTCAGCTACGCGTAAGCGCGACTCTTGTTGAATCATTTTTTATTTTCCCCTTGCCGACCCTGTTATTTGGCTTTCTCTAGGATCTCAACTACGCGCCAGCGTTTTGTCGCTGAAAGTGGTCGAGTTTCCATAATTAAAACGCGATCGCCAATACCGGCTGCATTACTTTCATCATGCGCCTTTAATTTGCGAGAGCGAGTCAAAACTTTGCTGTAAAGACCGTGCTTAACGCGATCTTGAATTGCAACTACAACAGTTTTATTCATCTTGTCGCTAGTTACGATTCCTTCACGGGTCTTACGGAAACCGCGCTCTTCTACTTGATTACTCATGCAGTTGCTCCAATCCCGAGTTCACGTTCACGCAGTACTGTGTAAATACGTGCAATCTCTTTACGAACTGCAGTTAGTCGGCCGTGGCTCTCTAATTGACCGGTTGCTGCTTGGAAACGAAGATTAAATAACTCTTCCTTTGCCTCGCGTAGCTTCTCATTCAACTCTTCAGTTGAATTAGCGCGTAATGTTTCAGCGGAAACTGTTGACATTAGAACTCCTCACGACGTACTACTCGGCACTTCATTGGCAACTTGTGCATTGCACGAGTCATTGCTTCAGTTGCAATAGTTTCAGTAACACCAGAAACTTCAAACATCACGCGCCCTGGTTTTACATTTGCGATCCACCATTCAGGTGATCCCTTACCAGAACCCATACGAGTTTCAGCTGGCTTCTTTGTTAATGGACGATCTGGATAAATATTGATCCAAACCTTTCCACCACGTTTGATATGACGAGTCATAGCAATACGTGCCGCTTCAATTTGGCGGTTAGTTACATATGCAGGCTCCATTGCTTGAATACCAAAATCTCCAAATGCAACAGTTGTTCCACCCTTTGATTTACCAGCACGCTTTGGGTGGTGTTGTTTGCGGTGCTTAACGCGACGTGGAATTAACATTTTTAGTTAGCTCCTTCGGTTGCAGTTGTAGTTGCTGCCTCTGCTGCGCGAGCTTCAACTGTTGTAGTTGTAACTTCACCGCGAGGTGCACGAGGTGCACGAGGGCCACGATTTGGCTTAGGAGCTTTTGCTTCAGCTAATGCTTTAGCGGCACGCTCTGCACGAGATTCAATTACCTCGCCCTTATAAATCCAAACCTTTACGCCCAAGCGACCAAATGTTGTGTGCGCTTCAGCAAATCCATAATCAATATCGGCACGAAGTGTGTGCAACGGAACGCGACCTTCGCGGTAGAACTCAGAGCGAGACATTTCTGCGCCACCTAAACGTCCACCACATTGAACACGAATTCCTTGTGCACCAGCCTTTAATGCAGTTTGCATTCCCTTACGCATTGCGCGACGGAATGAAACACGTGCTGCTAATTGCTCTGCAATTCCTTGAGCAACTAATTGCGCATCAGTTTCTGGATTCTTTACCTCAAGAATATTTAATTGAACCTGCTTACCAGTTAGGTTTTCTAGATCAATACGAAGCTTGTCTGCCTCTTGACCACGACGACCAATAACAATTCCAGGACGTGCTGTGAAAAGATCGATACGAACCTTCTCGCGAGTACGTTCAATTTCAATCTTGGAAACGCCAGCGCGCTCCATCTTCTTTGCCATCAATCGACGGATTGCAATATCTTCCTTTACATACGCACCGTACAACTTGTCGGCATACCAACGTGATTTGAAATCAGTTGTAATTCCCAGGCGGAAGCCGTGTGGATTTATTTTTTGACCCATTTACTCGGCCTTTCCATTAGTATCTTTAGAAGCGACAGCTGTCTTTTTAGCAGCAGCCTTCTTTGCTGGAGCCTTCTTAGCCACAGCCTTCTTTGCTGGAGCCTTGTTAGCAGATGCGACTGGAGCAACTGAATCAGCTGCCTTGCTTTCAGTAATCGCAGCACCCTTACGTGAAGAGTTAAAACGAATACGTGGCTTTTGCATTTGGCTGGACTTCAAATTTGGATTCGTACGGAAGTTTTTATCATCAGATAAAACGACAGTTACTTGTGATGAACGCTTGTTAATTGCAAAACCGCGACCTTGTGCACGTGGACGGTAGCGCTTCATAGTGAAGCCTTCATCAACTAATGCTTCGATAACCCAAAGCTCTGAAGCATCACGAAGTGATGGATTCTTTTGCTTTGCATTTGCGACAGCTGATGCAATTAATGAGTAGATAGCTGCACCAAGTTCTGGTTGGTTAGCAAATTTCATCATATTTAATGCGTTATCTGCACGTTGTCCGCGAACTAAGTTCACAACTCGACGTGCCTTTTGTGGAGTCGCACGGAAGTCGCGCAATACAGCGCGAGTTACCAATGCTGATGAAGTAGCAGTACTTGTATTACTCACGAACAACCGCCTTTCCATCCGCCTTTACGTGACCCTTAAAGGTACGTGTTGGTGAAAACTCACCAAGCTTGTGACCGATCATCGCTTCCGTTACGAAAACTGGAACATGCTTGCGACCATCATGAACTGCAATGGTGTGGCCGATCATCTCTGGAGTGATCATTGATCGACGTGACCATGTCTTAATAACATTTTTAGTGTTCTTCTCGTTTTGTTCATTTACCTTTTTAGATAAATGGCCGTCCACGAAAGGACCCTTCTTCAAACTACGTGGCATTTGTAGGTGGCTCCTTATCGCTTCTTATTTGACTTGCGTCGACGGACAATTAAAGAATCACTAGCTTTTTTCTTACGTGTGCGCTTTTCCGGTGTTCCCCAAGGTGAAACTGGGTGACGTCCACCAGAAGTTTTTCCTTCACCACCACCATGTGGGTGGTCAACTGGGTTCATCACAACACCGCGAACAGATGGGCGCTTGCCCTTCCAGCGCATACGTCCTGCTTTACCGTAATTACGGTTTGATTGTTCTGCGTTGCCAACTGTTCCCACAGTTGCGCGACAACGAACATCAACATTGCGAATTTCACCTGATGGCATACGAAGTTGTGCGTACGGTCCATCTTTAGCTACTAATTGAACTGCAGATCCGGCAGAGCGACCAATCTTTGCGCCACCACCTGGACGTAATTCAATTGCGTGAATCATTGTCCCAACTGGAATATTGCGAAGTGGCAAGTTATTACCAGGCTTAATATCTGCAGAAGCTCCATTTTCAATTGCAGCACCTTGTACTAATCCATCTGGTGCAATGATGTAACGCTTCTCGCCATCTGCGAAGTGCAGCAATGCAATTCGTGCAGTTCGGTTTGGATCGTATTCAATGTGTGCAACCTTTGCAGGTACACCATCTTTATCATTACGAACAAAATCAATTAAGCGGTAAGCGCGCTTGTGTCCGCCACCTTGGTGACGCATTGTTACGCGACCAGTAGCGTTGCGGCCACCTTTGCTATTAATTGGGCGAACCAATGACTTCTCTGGCTTTTGACGAGTGATCTCTTCAAAATCAGGAACGGAAGCTCCGCGCTGACCAGGTGTGGTCGGCTTCAGATTACGCAGTGCCATTTTTTATATCCTCTTTTCCGTAAGTCCCAATCTCCTTAGGAGACTGGTCCTCCAAAGATGTCGATGCGGTCGCCGGCAGCAACGTGCACAATTGCACGCTTTGTATCCTTGCGCTTTCCAAAACCAAGAGCGGTGCGCTTGCGCTTACCTTCACGGTTCATGGTGTTAACGCTTAATACCTTTACGCCAAATACCTTTTCAACAGCGATCTTGATCTCTGTCTTATTTGCATCCGGTGCAACTAAAAATGTGTACTTGTTTCCATCTAGAAGTGAGTAAGACTTCTCTGAAACAACTGGAGCTAGTAGAACATCGCGGTAATTTTTCATGCTGATACTCCTACTTCACTCTCACGAGCAACAGCTGTTGCTCCCTTGCCAGTTACTGGACCTGCAATGAATTCGCGAAGTGCGTTCTCTGAAAAAACAACATCATCTGCTACTAAAACATCGTATGCATTTAATTGATCATTCACGATTAAGTGAAGATCCTCGGAGTTACGAAGTGAGAGCCATGCTGGATTCTCGCTGCGAGAGAGAACCACCAATAAATTTTTGCGATCTGAGAATTGACGCACTGCAGAGATTGCTGCCTTTGTGCTGCCAACCTCGTTGATTGAAGTAACTGCATGTAAACGATCACCACGTTGACGATCTGACAGAACACCCTTAAGTGCTGCTGCAATCATCTTCTTTGGTGTGCGTTGGTCATACTTACGAGGTACTGGACCGTGTGCAACTCCACCATGACGTTGGTTAGGTGAACGTGTTGAACCCTGACGAGCACGACCTGTTCCCTTTTGCTTGAAAGGCTTCTTTCCACCACCAGAAACTTCACCGCGGTTTTTCGCTTTATGGGTTCCGGCGCGAGCAGCTGCAAGTTGTGCAGTTACCACTTGATGAATTAACGGCACATTTGCCTGCACATCAAAGATATCTGCAGGAAGATCAATTGAACCAGCTGATTTTCCAGTTGGATCTTTAATTTCTAATTTCAATGACATTATGCACCAGCCTTAATTGAAACATTTTCGCCAGCAGCTTTCTTGGCAGCAGAGCGAATGAACACAATTGAGCCGATCGGGCCAGGAACTGAGCCACGTACTAACAATGTGTTGTTAGTAGCATCAACTGAGTGAATTAAAAGATTTTGGGTTGTAACCGTGTCAACGCCCATGCGACCCATCATGCGCTTTCCTTTGAAAACACGACCAGGTGTTGTTCGGTTACCAACTGAACCAGGCATGCGGTGCTTCTTATCGACACCATGTGATGCACCAATTCCAGAGAAACCGTGGCGCTTCATAACACCAGCAGTTCCCTTACCCTTTGATGTTCCAGTTGCATCAACAATGTCGCCGGCAGTAAATACATCTGCCTTTAACTCTTGACCAACTGAGTAACCATCGGTGTTTGAAATACGAAGCTCTGCAACTTCAAGACGTGGTGTAACTCCTGCTTTAGTGAATTGACCAGCTTGTGGCTTAGAAACTTTGCGTGGCTCAACTGCACCAAATGCTAATTGCACAGCTGTGTAACCATCTTTTTCCTGTGAGCGAATTTGTGTAACAACACATGGACCAGCAGCGATAACTGTTACTGGCACAATTTTATTTTGGGCATCAAAGACTTGAGTCATACCCAGCTTCTCGCCCAGGATTCCCTTGATAGCGGAGCTTTGTGATTGAGTAGTTGTCATTTGATTTTCCCTTAGAGCTTAATCTCGATGTCGACGCCAGCTGGAAGATCAAGACGCATCAGTGAATCAACAGTTTTAGGTGTTGGATCGATGATGTCGATTAAGCGCTTGTGGGTGCGCATCTCGAAATGTTCGCGGCTGTCTTTGTATTTGTGTGGAGAGCGAATAACACAGTAAGTGTTCTTCTCTGTAGGCAGCGGTACTGGACCTGCGACAGTTGCACCAGTGCGCTCAACAGTTTCGACGATCTTCTTCGCCGAGTTGTCAATCACCTCGTGGTCGTAGGCCTTGAGCCGAATGCGGATCTTTTGTCCCGCCATTTTGCTTCTCCTTTTTTTTCTTTACTGCTATTGATAATTCTTTTTAAAACTTTTCTTAAGAAGTTTGGTTATCCCCGAGCTACTTATTCAGCGGCCCGGGAATAATTCTTCTTTTACTCCTTTATTAATTCTTTAGTAACTTACTTAGAGATCTTTGTAACGCGTCCTGCACCAACGGTGCGGCCACCTTCACGGATCGCAAAGCGAAGTCCTTCTTCCATTGCAACGGGTTGAATCAATGTAACTGTCATTGATGTGTTGTCGCCAGGCATAACCATTTCGGTACCTGAAGGAAGAGTTACAACACCAGTCACGTCAGTTGTACGGAAGTAGAACTGAGGACGGTAGTTGTTAAAGAATGGTGTGTGACGTCCGCCTTCATCCTTTGAAAGGATGTAAGCAGATGCTTCGAAATCGGTGTGTGGAGTGATTGATCCTGGCTTACATACCACCTGACCACGCTCTACATCTTCACGCTTTGTTCCACGAAGAAGAAGACCGACGTTCTCGCCTGCCTGACCCTCATCAAGTAACTTACGGAACATTTCAACGCCAGTAACGATTGTCTTTTGTGCATCTGGACGGATACCAACGATTTCAACTTCTTCGTTAACCTTTACGATTCCGCGCTCGATACGACCTGTTACTACAGTTCCGCGACCAGTAATTGTGAATACATCTTCTACTGGCATTAGGAATGGCTTATCTGTTTCACGCTCTGGTTGTGGAATGAAGCTATCAACAGCATCCATAAGTTGCATTAGCGCCTCAACCCACTTGGCATCTCCTTCAAGAGCCTTAAGTGCTGAGATGCGAACGATTGGAGTTGTGTCGCCAGGGAACTCATACTTGTTTAGAAGTTCACGAACTTCCATTTCAACAAGCTCAAGAATTTCTGCATCATCAACCATGTCTGACTTGTTTAGGGCAACAACGATTGAAGGAACGCCAACCTGACGAGCAAGTAGTACGTGCTCCTTAGTTTGTGGCATTGGACCATCAGTTGCAGCTACTACAAGAATTGCGCCGTCCATTTGAGCAGCACCTGTGATCATGTTCTTGATGTAGTCAGCGTGGCCTGGGCAGTCCACGTGTGCGTAGTGACGCTTCTCTGTTTGGTACTCGATGTGCGCGATAGAGATTGTGATACCGCGTTGACGCTCTTCTGGCGCCTTATCGATTTGATCAAAATTCATTAACGGGTTTACATCTGGATACTTGTCATGAAGCACCTTAGAAATTGCCGCAGTAAGAGTGGTCTTACCGTGGTCAATGTGACCTATGGTGCCGATGTTTACGTGCGGTTTGTTCCGCTCAAACTTCGCCTTTGCCACTTTGTCCTCCTGTTGTTAGTTGTTAGTTTTTATTTCGGATTTTCGCTTCGGTCGTTGCGGTATTACTCGCCGCGAACCTTCGCAATGATTTCTTTCGATACCGCTTGTGGAACTTCGGCATACGAATCAAATTGCATGCTGTAGCTCGCGCGACCTTGTGTCCTGCTGCGAAGATCT
>Ga0214917_10002722_pt1 | contig 21242 bp, 17 predicted proteins | sample LL_1208_BB_MetaG_FD_177983 | JGI IMG/M metagenome (GOLD analysis project Ga0214917, IMG submission 177983) | Freshwater microbial communities from Lake Lanier, Atlanta, Georgia, United States - LL_1208_BB | ecosystem: Environmental > Aquatic > Freshwater > Lake | place: USA: Georgia | collected...
CAATATTGGCTTGGAAATCAAATTGCCGACAACAGTGTGACATATAAACAATTTATCTATTTAGAAGAGGGAATATATAATTTCTCTTATAAATCGTTTAGGAGACAAGCAATTGCGAATAATGTTGCTAGAGAAACGCTAACACTTACGTCTAGTATATTATACAAAAACGGATCAGAACTAGCAACTTCTACTACACCTACGATAACCCATACTAGTTTCTATAATCATAATCAATCATTCACTGTAACGTCAAAAGGTGTATATATCATAAATTTTTATTTCATTAACACATTAAATACTGATTTAACAATATTTTTAAGTGGAGTTAAAGTAAATCCAATAAAAATGCTAACGTCTGCCTATTCAAATGCGTCGAATCCTACTGCATCAATTGATTCGCGTATGGCATTGGTTGAAATTCATTCAGGAAAAGTTGAATTAACAATACCTCCATCAAATTCATTCTTTAATACAACCATGTATAAGTTAAATAACAGTGCAATTTCGTTTAGCAGTCGCCCATTGTATATGCACGGAACCCGGAGTTTAACCGGGTTTAAAATTAATGATGTAGATATAGGAAATTATTTTCAGCAGGCAGACCAACTTGATGGCAGTTACGGTTATTGTTTTGCAAATAATTATAATTATGACCAAAATACAAACATTAACAATATAGTAACTTTACGAGATTCGGGTGCTAAAACAATCTGGGCAGAAAACAGTGTAAATGGACAAGACCGCCGTAGTTATTGGTTATATCACACATTTAATTATTCCGGTTCAGATACTTCTGGAAGGGTTCAAGCACTAGTAGATGACTTAGGGACCATATATTTGAACGATGTGTTAATAACATCAAACGTTTATGGGGCTTACTATACATACACAACAGATGTATCTTACACATATCCATTCACTAATTTACGACAAGGGTTAAACTACATTAGAGTTGCTGTCAGGAATGTGCTTAGCGCACCTAATCCTGCAACATTTATAGCAGCGTTTTACGATAATGCAAATACATTGGCAATAACAAACCAACAGTGGACTTGGTCTAAACCAGTTGATTCGTATCAAAACGACGCTTCGTACAATGATGTGCGTGGATGGTTGCCGTTTGTAGTCAATTTAGAATTGAGAGGGACTATACAAAATCCATTATTACCATTGAATTCTTCTACTATATCATCTTATGTATTAGGGGCACCGTCAGGAGTTACATATAGTAATATTACAACTCTTGGAACTTACAACCTTTCGAGTTCGTCTTCGAGTAATTTCAACATTCTCGTAAATTTACCACCAGGATATGTAGCAGGAACTTATACTGGGTCGTTGACAGTTCAACAATCGGTAAATTTAGATTTGAGTAATACGACTATTCCATATAGTGAATTAATAAATGGAAATATTCGGAATTACGTAACTGGTGCTCCTGTAGGTACCACATACACAGTATCATCTACATCAACACCTGGAGTTTACAACCTTTCAAGTTCGCCTTTGAATGATTTCAACATTATTGTTCATTTACCATCTGGATATGTGGCAGGAACTTATACTGGGTCAATAACAGTTACAAATGTTGTTAATCTTACAATGAATGCAAATATTGGTAGTAGTCTTTTACCTATTAATGTGTCAGATTATGTAACCGGTGAACCACCTGAAACTATATTTAATCCTTCGCAAATTAATGACTTAGGTACTTTTTCATTTTCAGATATTACAGTTACATTACCAGAAGGATACGTGACTGGTGCTTATTCTGGCAATGTAACTGTTACTGCGTCTCCACCTACTGCTACAAGCCTAAATACTATAACCCGAATTAATGGAAATGCTGGAACTTCGAAATATCCAGGAATTACTGGTTACAACGCATTGTATATTACTTCTGGTACTGGAACTGTGAATTTTTATAAAGGATATACTATAAAAAATATATTCTTGGTTGGAGGAGGTGCAGGAGGTGCTGATGGTAGTTTAACAGTAAAATGTGCACGTGGTGGGTCAGTAAGTTCTAATGATATTACTGTTTCAGGAAATAATATATTATATATAACTATCGGTTCAGGCGGTGCAAGAAATGCTGCAGGAAGCAATACAACTTGTTCATTAAACGGCACTACATATACAGCATCCGGTGGAGCTGCGACATATCAAACAACATCGATTCAAGGTACAATGTATACCAATAATCTATACTATGGAGGATATGGAGGAGGCGTGGGTTCTTCCGCTTCACTCGGAGGAGGAGGAGGAGGAGGAGGGAACGGAAGTACCAGTAATTCACTTGATAGTATTGGCAGTGCAGGCGGGTCAGGTGGGGGTATAAAATCTGGGTTGTCTGGAGGTTCAGGCGGAAGTGGTTTAGCTAACATCGACGGCAATCCTGGTGCTAATTCAACTTACGGAGGAGGAGGAGGAGGAGGAGGGTCTTATACGGGGAGTATTTCAGACTCTGGAGGTTCAGGCGGAAATGGATCGTCTGATACGTTAACTGGTGGCAGTGAAAATGGTAGTGGTAGTGGAAATGGTGGTGGTAGGGGCGGTGGAGGAGGAGGAGGAGATGGTGGAATAAATACTGGTGGTGGAGGAGGACAGGGTGGTTTGGGTGGTACTAATACAAATGGAAAAGGTGGCACTGGCGGTTCTGGTATCGTTATTATTCTTTACCAATAAACATCTGGAAACACAAAGGATTGTGAGATGATAAATGCCGGAGAAACGACCATAGATCTGTTTCGTAGGTAGAATATTATCCATTAACATTATTTATTTACATAAGTAAACAAATAATAAAACATCATTCATTTGTCGCCTTTCTTACTTTTTCTACTTTTATTCTGGGACAATTCCGGAGAGAGGATGTAACGAAGTCATAACGAAGTGAAAGAGCGTAGGAATTGGATTATGAATGCGAAGTGTCGGAGAAACGCATACGGTGTTTTGTAGGCATAATCTCCGGAATTGTCCCAAATTTCACAACCCACTAAACAGGTAATCCGTCGTCCCCCGTTGTTCATTCTTCTTAATTTGCCGATACACTTTGTCTATATTTTCCACCACATTCGCCAACACCACTTTATCCGATACAATCTCCGTTGCAGGATTCACCATCTCCGTCAGTAATTCCACTGCCATATACATCACATATCGCCGTTTCTTCGCTGTCGCCGTGGTATATTTCACCTTAAAAATATCCAACAGTGATTCCATTACCTTTTTTATGAACATATCCGACCGAGCTTCACAAGACTCCATTATAGCATCCCAAAGCATCCAAATCACATCGCCCCTATACTTTCTATCATCCACGTAATCCCGATTATCGCACCGCACCATTTGTTTTCTTCCCCGACAAACCGTCTCAAATTCAATCATCCACTCTATCCAGTAACAACACATCGTCATATTCCTCGACGCCAACTGATACGCAAATTCATTCACAGCAATAAATAATTCTTTCGGGTCACCGCGTTTCCGGAAAGCACCGCACGCGTATTCCGTCGACGGCGCTTTCAGTCTATCCGTCATCTGTGTCATATCAAACTCTTCCTGTCGCTGTATCTTGACCGCCTCGAAACTCGGTTTCCGCTGTGAAAGTGTCAAATTACATATGACTTCCGCAAACACTTTACGTATTTCCGGGTTATTACGCAAATGGAGTTCGTTCGTATACAATCCTTCACCGACTATATTCTTGAATACTTTGAATCTAGATGCTACGTAAATCGGCATCTTCGGATTCCCTAAATGGATATGTTTTGCCATAAAATGGAAAATGTTCTCCCACGCATCCAAGAATTGACCCGCACAAACCAATTCCGCACACCAATAACACGCCTGTTCTATCCTGCCTTGAATCATATTCTTCAACATCTGATTACGGACTTCCGTCTTTTTATATCCGGAAAATGTAATGCCTTTAAAATCAGATAAAGACCGCACGTCGTCAATATCGCACAACCTCTGTAATTCCATTTCTATATCATTATGTCTACAAAACGCCGTAGGCGTTTCTTCGGCACTTCGTTACATCCTCTCTCTCCGGAATTGTCCCAGTGCTTGTAGTCGTCTTTGGTCGCTACGCTCCCGGTCGCTACGCTTCTCCGTAAGATTATAGCAATTCCATATTCGACAATTCGCGCATATATCGTCTGCTGCTCGTCTCCACAAGCAATCCATTCGCATAAATCCCATAATTCATATAATAATCGTCATTCTGTAACGCAAGATGATATATCGTGAATGTACCCGATTTGTCGTATATTTCTGCCCTCTCGTCTACGCACGCCGGCAATCGGTATTTATCATCTGTAATATAGATTTTTCGATTCACCTCTACCGTTTTTCGACGTTCATCCTCATTCTTAAACCCATCCACCAATATAGAATGGCATCCTGTGAGAATCAAATCCTCGTTTGTCATCTCCGGATAATTCCGTTTTGTGCATTTATACAGGCGATTTTTATGCCTATCCCCCTCCGCATAATTATTTCGCATTACAGTCTTCCCTATCATTTCTACTGCAACATATCCGTGCTTTAATGTCTTGACCAGCATTCCTCTCCGAATATTCTTTATTGACACATACTCCTCTTCGAACAAGTCTTTGTTAAAGCATAAGATTCGTGCATTCTCCCCAAAACACGGTATTTTCGGTGGATTGTTGTTTGGTGCGGATATGAAATACTCTACCAGAGTCAAGTAATTGAACGCATAATTATTCGTATAGTTGTCGCCCGGATTCAATAGTATTGACTTGGAATCACTCAATGTGGAAATCCCCGAAGTCAAATTACCATTCATGTAAACACGGAGAGGTAGATTCCCACTATCCGCCGCATAATTAAATGTATAATATGGACTCGACAAACTACCCGTTCCAACCGTCGATGTGGTCAATATATACGATTTGTAAAACGCCAACCACGGTCCCACAATCGGGAAAAGTTCGACATTGTTAATCGCCAACTGACTATACATTCGATTTCCACTTGATATAGCGGTTCTGCCTCTCCCTATCTCTATAACCGACCAATCCATATAAGAAGTAGAAATCACATCTGTAATCAAACTACCCGCAAATGTCCATAATCCCGTACTTACCAAATAGTAATAGAAACCGACACTAATTGTCCCGTTTTCATTTATATTCGCATTGCATATATAAAGAGTGTTTGTAGGGAATCGTACACCATAACGGTCTTCGAAAGATACTTCAAAGGTTTTGAATCCGGACCCCGACACATCGTTCGTATAACTCTCGATTACCAGTGTCCCGGCATAATTTACATAAGCAGTCACATATTCATATCCAGTAGGTGATGAAGAGTTAGAAGGACCTTGTAAATACATAATCTGACTGCAATTATACGAATGCTGATTCAACCAAGTCGACGAGAAGTCGCGAATTTGAAATGCCACATTCAGAGAACTACTTACGATTTCATTTAATCGAACTAAGAGAGGTGTTCCGGATGCTTGTGTTGAAAACACATTTCCAGTAGTATTTGACGCCACAATGTAGAATTGCGTCGGCACATTAATTGTCGGAATAACGAGAGGAGAAGAAGACACACCCGACCCTACCAAGGAAACGCCGTTCAACGAATAGTAATAAGTCGGTAGTGGATTACTAACGGCACTTTGCGTGAACGAGACAGTTAGCTGATTGTACCCAGACACTATGTTGGTTATTGTAGGAGCACTTCCGGCATATTCAGGAGTCGCAGAAGATGCGTCGGAAAATACATTACCAACAATATTGGATGCGACAATCTGGAAGGTCGTTGTAGCAGAAATATCGGTAATTACTAAAGGAGAGGACGAGACACCAGATCCTAACAAAGTAGAACCATCAAATGAATAATAATACGTTGACGCAGGTGACCCCACACCCGTCTGACTAAATCCGACAGTCAATTGATTCGTTCCAGGGGTAATTGCAGTAATAACTGGCGCGGTTCCCAAGAAATTCGGTGTTCCAGATGACGAATCGGATGGCACATTCCCAACAATATTGGATGCGATCACATAGAATGTTGTTGTGGCAGAAATATCTGTTATGACTAAAGGAGAGGACGCTACCCCAGGTCCTAATAATGTGGTCCCATCGAATGAATAATAATAGGTAGGTGCCGGAGACCCCGAGACACTTTGACTAAATCCGACAGTCAATTGATTCGTCCCAGGTGTAATTGCAGTAATAACTGGATTGCTTCCTACCACATTCGGTGTCCCAGAAGACGTATCTGAAAATGCATTCCCTGCCGAGTTCGATGCGACAATTTGGAATGTCGTTGTAGCAGAGATATCCGATATCACTAAAGGAGAGGATGAAACACCGGTTCCTAATAGCGTTGTTCCGTCCAATGAATAATAATAGGTTGGTGCAGGAGACCCCACGTCCGTCTGAGTAAAGTCCACGGACAATTGATTCGTCCCATGTGTAATTGCAGTAATAACTGGATTGCTTCCGACTACGTTCGGTGTCCCAGAAGACGCATCCGATAATGCATTCCCTGCCGAGTTCGATGCGACAATTTGGAATGTCGTTGTAGCAGAGATATCCGATATCACTAAAGGAGAGGATGAAACACCGGTTCCTAATAGCGTTGTTCCGTCCAATGAATAATAATAGGTTGGGGTCGGGTCGCCTAAATCACTTTGAGTGAAATCAACCGTCAATAAATTGGTACCAGGTGTAATTGCAGTAATAACTGGATTGCTTCCTACGTATGACATTTTTTCTGGTTCTTAAAATCTTCGTATATTATTATCTAGAGAGGATTCATCCTCTCCATATAATACGATATTATGCATTACATTCTACTTACGAGACAGATCTATTGTCGTTTCTACGTAGAATCATCCAATTACTTCGTTAACACTTAGTAATTGTCCCAATGCGATATTATGCATTACGAAAAATCAACTACGAGAGGATAATGGTCGGAATCGTATTTCCCGCAAAATTCATCGTATCCATGATATACGAAAGCGGATTTTACCTTATCCAACAAAAACGGCGTTACTAGAATAGAATCAATCATAGAGAATTCATTTGCAGTACTTACACAATCTACATTCTGGTCCCACCAATCACTAAATCGTTCGACTTGCGGTATTTTCTCTGCAACTGTTTTTAATTCGTATTTTCCTCTATATTCCCCGTCGAGTCCTTTCAATATATCAAGAACACGAGAGGTCGGCATATTACGATTTGCATCCAATACTCGTCCATCAAAATCATTCAAATCGCCTAAAACAATAACCTCTCCACTAGTCGACATTAAATAGTCAACAATAACGTTCTGTATAATTTGTGATTGTGCTTCTCTTTCTGCACATCTGGTAGCGTCTTCTGGATAAGCAAGCAAATGTAATCCTATAAAGAGCGTCGGACGTCCGTACAAAGTATATTCTGTGATATAATGCTTACTGACACCGACCGTTCCGCCTTCTCCTACGTATCCACACATTGACCCTTCTAATGGGTATTTCATCTTCTCTTCAGTTCGCATTAAATCTCTATTCGGCGACCATTTCGTTAATAATCCGACATTCTGTCCAGTGGCAGTATCGGTCCCTTTCTTCAAATACGTCTGATATGTTTCCCCATCTACAATGCGGTTACGTAGCAAATTCAGTTCATCACACCCTTCGACTTCACAAATATTGATTATATCCGGTTGTAATTCAGAAACCACTTTTGCTACATACTGAAAATGTATATCCGCTTCTGTCTCATTCGCCCACGTACATCCAGAACCGGGACATTTCATAGGTTCATAGTAATCCATAAACAACCATTCTGCGTTGTACTGAACAATACGGAACCCGGTTGTTTTTGCTTCTCCGATAAAAGAAACTGCTGGACATTCGGTGTCCGATTTACTACCTAATATAGACAAAACAGCAAAAACCGCAAAGAAAATAGGGAATACCATTTTACAATAGCAATACATTTGGTACGTTCGTAGGCAGAATCCTGTACAAATGTTTCGGTCTCATTTGCTGTACAAATGTTTCGGTCTCATTTGCTGTACAAATGTTTCGGTCTCATTTGCTGTACAAATGTTTAGGAAAAGGTTCCGCATAATGTCCCATTCCCTCTAAATTACTACTAAATGCATTATATGAATTCGGACGATTCCCCACATTCCCAGCAGAACATATCCAGAACTCCGGGTCATTATACCCATTTCCAATCGTCCTAGGTAACGTATTTATATGTTGCCGTGTAGTCCAAAAAAAGTTGCCCGAATAATGAACGGGATACTTATCTCCATTATAATAATTGCAACCGTATGTGTCGTATTTATTCAATGTATCCTCTGCATCCCGCCACTGTTCAATATTCCAATAAAGAAGCAAGTTTATCCAATCAATCACAAACGGTTCTTGGGGAGTATCGAACCACCGAATGCCTTTTGTGTGTATATAAAAATATTTTGTATGCACCGGATCCGTATTTTCTGCCTCTCGCATATGTAACAAAGTAGGTCGTTCATATTCTGCCGGGGTTCCTAAATATACGATTCGTATCTTCTCGTAAGAATGAATCATTTGGTCATATTCGCCGAATTCTGTTAATACGCCACACCGTATTTCTTTTGCAGCATCATATAATCCCGACTGCATAATCGATTCCATAATCATATGAAATGATTTCCGCCAATTTCCTACTTGGCAAATATGAAAATACCCTATAATGGGCGACATATCAAATATAAACACTTCTCATAATCTGATTTCGTTCTTCTTCCGTGGAAGCACACATATGTGCGAATACACAACCATCCACTTTATCCGGATACGCTTTTATGATACAATTCAGCAAATACGGATCGTGTATAATATATTTGTCCTCTCCTATTTGCGGCAAAATATATTCATATATGGTTTTCTGTTCAAATGGATAATGCGTCCACGGTACTGTATTACGTAGATTCCAGACGGTTTCTTCGCACACCAATGCATTGCGATTCACGAATTTCACACCCGTATTAATCGGAAATTGACCCCACCCGCCCCTCTCGTGAAAAAGATGGTACAATATGTTTTCGTTGTCCAAGTCGATAATGTCTTCTACTTTTGCAAAATAATTATTTACGTATACATCGGAATCAACCCATACGAACCATTTTGCGTCTGGGTATACATGACTCGCCTTCCGTATACTAACACATCTCCTATAATGCAAATTCTTGTAATCCTTATCCGCACCTTCTGGTTCCTCTTCGTCATAATAGAACTTGTATCCGCGAAGTTTCGTATACTTCTCAAATGTTGCGCGCGTTTTAATGGCGAAATATGTTTTTCGCGGATAATGAGAAGAAACAAACACGATTTCGCAAGGTACTACCATTATAACGACGTTTTATACAATTCTAAATAAATATAAACGCATATATGCAATAAATGATAGAACATCATATTTCCAATATACACAACAACAACAACAAAAATGAGCGAAATTTTCAGTTCTTTGCAAACATTAATGGTAGACCATATACGTCTGTCTCTTATGAACCAAATCCAACAAAACCGCAATGCAAGTATATCACAACTCATATTTCTTGCCCTTATTGTGGGAGTCGTTTCCTGGTTTTATGATAGCGTATCGAGTAGCGACGGGAAAAATAAGTTTATCGATTTGTATGTTGATTGGAGGTCCTACATATATAGGAAAAACAATATTTCGTTCGAGGGTAAACATGTAATGAGCATTGACAATTTCAGTAGACGTCCTCTTATTGTATCAAACACATTCTCCAAGAATTTCCGGGCAACGCTTTTCTATATCTTAAAAAGAATCGACACGTTGAAAGACGTGCGCGAATTAAAGGAGTTTGCGACGAATATAATAAAAGGCGAGCATTATGAAGAGAATGGAGACGACATTAAAACGATCTTCACCGTTTCTCAGAGGTTGCCTTTTCTTATCGACGAAGAGAAAGAAATATATTGCATTGTGAGAGAGACCGGAGAACAAAAAGGCGAAGAACCCACGAATACTATAACAAAGATAGATAGCAGATTCGTCAAATTCAACATTTCCTTGTTTTCCTATAAATCCAGTGTGCCAGTAATTAAAGAGTTTGTGAAGTCAATCAAGGCGGAGTACTCCAAGTATTTGGAGGAAAAACGACGGGACAAATTGTTTATTTATACTCTAAACAATGCAGAGGTGCAGAATGATGATACGGAAGATACTGTGGGTGGATGGAAAGAAACGCCACACGAGACGATGAAATCATTTCAGAATCTATTTTTCGAAGGAAAACGAGAGGTAATGGAAAAAATCGATTTCTTCATCAATAACAAGGATTGGTATAAACGCAACGGTATTCCATATACGTTAGGTATTGCATTGTACGGACCTCCAGGAACAGGCAAAACGAGTTTCATCAAGGCATTGTCTACTTATCTGAATCGCCATATTATTTCAATGACGCTGTCGCGAATAAAAACGCCGAAACAATTACACGATTTTTATTTCGAGACGCAATATAACAATGCAAATGATAAGAATACATTAGGATTCGACAAGAAGATAATTGTATTCGAAGACATTGATTGCATAGGAGATATCATATTGAAACGCAAAACCACCGTTGATTCAAAAACCGATTTCAGCGACATAGATAGCGGAGAAGACCAGCAAGACATGGAAGATTATGTGAATACTGCAGTGAATACGAGTCCGGAAGACCAAATACGAAACGAGATTACAAAAGCGACCAAATATGTAATGAAGAAGATAAATTCGAATGGATGCAACAATACGTTATTTAATTCACAGCAAGATAATATAAAGCTCGACGACCTGTTGAATTTATGGGATGGAATTCGTGAGAATACTGGCAGAATTATGATTATTACTACGAATCATTACGATAAATTGGACCCCGCTCTAATACGCCCGGGTAGAATAGACATTGCATTGAATCTGGGTAATACTTCCCGAGAAACAATAGCGGAAATGTATATGCACTACTATAGGTCGGTAATCGACCCAAATGATTATGAATTGATACCTGACCGATTTTATTCTCCCGCGGAAATAATAAATATATATGTATCGAACTCGACCAATCCACAAGGGTTTATCGAGAGGTTGATCTCAAAGAAGAAATTCAATAAAGAATGATCGGGGTTTTACTCTCTCGGGAATTGTCCCATTAAACCAAAAATAATATAAACGCGTCATAAGACGTTTCTATTATTATTCAAATATGACCGAAACCAGAGTAGAGCAAATGACCAAAATCCAACAAGAGGCATTGGAATTATTCATTAAAAAAAATACGGATTACGGTGATGCATTTGCTAAATATGGAGTTGTCGGCGTTTTTATGCGTATGGAGGATAAATTGCATAGATATATGTCCATTACTAAGACCGGAGTCAATTTAGTAAATACGGAAGGAATCAGAGATACGTTGATTGATTTACATAACTATTCTGCTATGGCGTTGATGTTACTGGACGAACCGGTGCCATCATCCCCCCACTAGGGGACATTAAAAGCACATTCTGGGACAATTCCGGAGAGAGGATGCATAATGTCACAATATTCTATGTAATTAGTATATGAACGATATTGACGAATTACCACCTCTCGAATTGAAACAGAGGTATGTCGAATATATAGAAAGTCAAGCACCTATTGACCAATATAAACATTCCGATAGTAATATTCGAATTGCCACATTCAATGTGCATTATTTCACCGACGTATACGAGAAGACGAGCACATACGACCAAGTTATAAAAGACATCGAAACCGTCAATGCAGATATTATTATACTGCAAGAAGTGCTAATAGGCGGAGATAATGTGCCTATAAATGCAAATGTAACACTCAATTTATATACCCTTTTTGACGATTTGACGAAAATCGGATACAAGAAGAAAATCGCGTGTAATTCCGTGCCGTCTTGGTACAACGCGGTTTACGGAAATATTATGCTAATTCATAACCGTATTTGCGACCCCGACACCGCAAATGCGTATTGCGATTCATTAGACGAAACAATATTCACGTTTCCGAAGAGTAAACATAGTACGACTGTTAGTGGAGAACACCAAGGAACAAGGGAAACCCGTTGCTATATAAAATGCAAAGTCGAATTCAATGGATATACCATGTATATTTACGGAACCCATCTAGATGTATCGGACGAAGACGAGAGGTTGTCTCAAATGCGGACCATTATATCCGACGCAAGAAAACACACACGTAAATCAAAAACACTCGTGTTCATAATGGGAGATTTCAATACGTTTTCGCCGTCCGATTTAGAAGATGACCATAATGCTAGAATATCGAATTTTACACGCAAAAACGGCAAAGTATATTCTGAAATGAAACGCCGTAAATGGTATGATTGTCATTCAGAATCTCCAGCAAAAATGACCACTTGGAATGGTACTCGTGTCGATTTTATTTTTTGCAGCAAAAAAATAAAAGGTGTGATTCCCGAATATTTCTATACTTTGTCCTCTGACCATATACCTGTTATACTAACATTGACATCCGATTTCAAAATAGATACGCCTTCTAAATCGAATCGTACGAGAAGAACACGAAAATAACCACGAAAATCATATAATCATATTTTTCGTATCGCTATATCCCGGCATTTGTTTGCACACGCGAAAGTGTTTGAATGTATACCATCTATCGGTCTCTTGCAGTCTACCCCATACAGCATCATTCGCATATATCCAATGCATTCCTGTATCTAAGAGGAGAGGCAACGCCCATTCATACAAGTCGATTAATTTTTGGTAATAATGCTGCTTCACAATGTATGCACCGGCACAGTGGGCATAGTCAACACCGATTAACCAGTCATATGGAGGAACTGGGTGAGAACGCTGCAAATTAATATCGAGCATGAATACGTCGAAATCGGGTCCTTGTGTGAATAACCTCTCAATATCTTGTTCGAAGTCTTGTTTCGGAAGATTAAAAAGGATATCATCTTCTAATATCAGGACGTTTCGCCAACCATTATCTCGGGCAAGTTTTAGGACTGCTAAATGACTGAGACCGCAACCATATAGTCCATGATCGTGTTCGATCGCCTCGAACCTCTGTGCTGGAATGTCGTAGGTCGAGAGGAGGGATTCGATATGCTGCCTACGATCTGTGCGTTTGTCGAGATTGATATAGACTACTTTGTCGATGTGATTCATATTATACATACGGTATAATTTGAAATTCTAATAATTCCGAACTGCATAATATATTGTTTATTCATTAAAATTTTATTATTAACTCATCTAATTTTTCTTGTGTTAATTCTGGATCCGTTAAAATTTTATCTGCATCGATAAACATTTGTTTATGTTCAGGAAGCATAAATTCGGTATCATCCATTTTTTTGATTTCATCAATTGTTAATGATTTTCGACCAGCTGTATTTATTTCCTCTGTATCATTGTTTCCTTTTAGCTGCTTATATTCTTCTAAATTTTTGGAATCAGTAACATACGCGATATAACAAACAGAACCCGAATATCTATCAAACCCAAATTCTTTACCATTATGCTTAAATAAACTATATCTGAAATCGCGTCCACGGGCTTCATATGTGTTTCCGGGAATTAAATATAGTTTTGCAGTAGCATTTGCACCTTTAAAAATTACATCCAGGTTCGACGCGACTTCTTCATTAATTGCTCTAAAAACTGCACTTTTACGGAATCTGTCTTCTTTTTTTAAATTATCAAAATAATCGCCGGGTTCTAAATGTTCACCTGCAGTTGTAGCATAAACGTTTGGTATTTCAGCATTATCGGCACGTTTTGATAAACAGTATTTAAGGGAACCATTTTCTTTATTATACCATGCAAGTATGATATCTAATGCTTTTTGTGGCATAATATCGTCTGTTAGATACATTTCTACAGTCTTACCATCAATAGGTCTTTCTACCTTTACTTTCCAGGCATATGCGTCCGTATTATCTTTACCCAATCCATTATCAACATGTTCTATAGTAATAGAACTATCAAGCTCCAACCCCATGTCCGTGATAGGTAAATTAGATGTTTTTAATTTTTTTTCATTCCAGAACTCGGTATAATCTTTTTCTGTCACACCTTCATTTTCAGATTCTAAATTTACTAATCTTTCTATAGATGTGGTTCCATCAAATTTCGGTTTACTTGTTGACTGTGGATCGTTTGGTTTAAAGAATGGTGCATATTTTTGTAAAAATACAACCTTTTCAAAAGGGTTTTCTACTGTTCCAAAATTGATTTTAACTGAAAATGCACAATATCCAAAACGCAGAATTTTTCCTGTAAATTTTTTACCAATTTTTTCAATTTCTCTAACTTCGTCATCAGAAAGTTTTTCCGCTCCACCACTCATTTTAAACACTCTCTTAAACAATTTCTTAGCAGTCGACTTCAGTTTCAACCCACTGCGTCTTCGTTTTGTAACGCGTTTCTTTGCCATCTTGCGAGTCCTCTTGATACCTGCCATTATTCAACAATCTATGTAATATAACCCTAAATTTATATTACATTAATTTGATCTACTAAGTAATAACCGAATAATATATCTAAAAGAAAGACCCGAACGCCCCGCCTAAAATCGTGTTTGCAGGTGCCGGTCCAGGAGCGGGTTGGGGCGAACCTCTCATCATATAGTCATAAGAACTGTTTGGTTTGCTTTGAACAACCGGAGCGGGTGGAAACATAGAAGACGACCCGGCATCCAAGTAATCCGCTTGACTCTCATTATGAGCGGGACTTGATATCATCGATTCGCTAACTCGAACACGCGACTTTACATTCGACTTTTTTTCATTGGAAGAAGACCCATTCCAGAGGTCAATCAAACGGTCATACAATATATTTACTTTGATGCCTAGTTTTGTCTGCAAGCTCAACACGATCATTAAGAACGCAAGTATGACATTTGTAAGAGTCATATGCTCATATCGGAACCCGCTGTATGTTGGAATGTATGTGATGATTCGGTGAATCAAGACAATACCGACAAACATGACAACAACTTGGAGAATGATTTCCGCCAAAAGCTCTACGGAAGAACTTTCCGGGTCTGCTTCCGGAGAAAAACGCTGAATTAGTTTATTTAGGAAAAGCACCGGTATTATTCCTAAAAGAGCATATTGTGTTACATTCATAATTTCGCCGTTTGCTTCTTTCGACATATCAAAAACGTGGGTAAAGAATGTTTTCTTGCCGATATCGCCACCTACTTCATTTAATGCATCCATCTAAAATCGTAACGTAAATACTAAGATATAATTTATGCTTATATTTTTCGAAGTTACCCGCATAAACAATAATTTATAAATACATTCATACCCAACCGACCACAAAATAGTTGGAATGACAGAAAATCGAGAAGAGCAGCAATATTTAGATTTAATACGAAATGTATTGGAAACTGGCGATTTAGAGATGGGTAGAAACGGTAATACGATTTCATCGTTTGGCAATATGATGCGATTCTCCCTAAAGGATGGGCGAATGCCGCTTTTAACTACAAAGCAGGTTGCGTGGAAAACGTGTTTTAAAGAATTATTATGGTTTATCCGTGGCAGAACAGATAATATGGAATTGCAGAATCAAGGTGTTCATATTTGGGACGCAAATGCTACTCGCGAGTTCTTAGATTCGAGAGGTTTAGTGAATTATCCGGAAGGCGTTCTAGGACCCGTCTATGGTTATCAATGGCGGCATTTCAATGCACCGTATATTTGCGGTAAAGATGTGCCATATTGGAATACGGGTGCTAGTATTGCTAAGCGTGTAGAAGACCCTCCATCCTATTCCGGAATCGACCAATTGCAAGAAATTGTTCGGATATTGCGTGACCCAGTAGAGAGGACATCCAGACGAATTATATTGACTGCTTGGAATCCATTGCAATTAAATCAGATGGCGTTACCACCTTGTCATGTATTGGCACAGTTTCGTGTGAAGTCGGGCGGAAGACTTTCTTGTGCTCTTTATCAGAGGAGCGGGGATATTGGTTTAGGCGTTCCATTTAATATTGCGTCTTACTCATTTTTAACGCATTTATTGGCAAAACACTGTGGACTAGAAGCGGACGAGTTTGTCCATTTTTTAGGAGATGCGCATATTTATGTTCAACATAAAGAAGCGCTGGAGATACAAGTAGAGAGGACACCGTTTGAGTTTCCGCGAATTTCGGTGAAGACGCAGAAAGATTGTATTGAAGACTATGATTTAGACGATATTGAGTTTATAACGTCGTATTTGCATCATCCGAAAATCGAAATGCCGTTAATCGCGTAGGGGGATATGTTCCGCGTATAATATTTAACAAAACAATCGTCCTCGATATTATGAATTCAATATAATAGAATGAGTACTGCATTAGCATCCGCACGTCGTAGAAGAGCCGGACCCGAAACGGTCGCACCCACACCAGGTGTACGTCAAACAGTTCCTCAACCATCTTTCCCCGGTTCGAATCAATCCCTTCAACCGAATATGGCGCCGGGATTAACCCTTCCACAGGTAATTGCTTTAGTAGATAAACGTCTGAATTCGTTGGAGTTGTTTATGCAAACTCAATCGCAGATTCATCCAAATCAATCGAATGAAGAAGAAATGAATGAAGCGATGACTCAATTGAAAGCGGTTACTGACGAGTATAACGCTAGATTCGATATCATTGCCGATGAATTGGCACTTCTGAAAGACACCGTTTTAAAACTACAAACCTTTACAATGGAAGTGAACCGGTCTCTTATGCAAGACCGTATTCATATTTTATCAAACGACCTAGAACCAGAGAAGTCGCCTTTAGAAGAAGCACTCGATGCTTCTATCTAACGTGCGGACACGCGGACTATAATTCAAGTGCATAAGTTATATTTATATTTAACATAATATAAATATATTTTATTACGATTTACTACACATAACAATGTCATACCTATCATCATTTGATGAACTTGAAAAAGAAATCGAAAAACTGCAAAATGAATTTTACACAGAAAATGGTGGTAAAAATGTTTTTTTAAAAAAAGCACAGAAATACGAATGTGCAAATCAAATAGCAAATAAAATACCAATCAAAGTCCTTCTGGAAAGCGGTTGTTATGTATTAAATGAAATTAATTACGTATTTATCGACTATAAGAAGTTCAAGACGTTTTTAAACCCCAACAACTACGATGATGTCATCGACCATATCATAGAAAAACTCGAACATATTAAGCAGAAAACCGGTGTTATCAATGTTTTATTGGATTTAGATGGGTTTACTATTTCCGCTGCAGAACGGTACAAGTCCCTAATACAACAATTCTGTTTCCGTTGTTTTCAAAATGGTCGCGGATACACTGCAATATTACAGAATTTTACTATATATAATTGTCCTGCCATATTAGACGCGCTTAAGACTATATTTTTACCTCTGGTGGATGATTTGGCAAAATCAAAGATTAAAACTATTCCAAAACCAGATTCGAAACCCTATTCAGATATGGTAGAGAAATGTATTGGGACACAGGAATCATAAAAATGTTTTCAAAACAGTTTAAACTCTTCTCGATACTTTATTCTAAAGATTTTTGATTTAGAATAAAATGGAGATAGTTATAAGAAAACCAGACCACGCCGATAAATTCGCTGCCATATTTCAGCACATTAAGACATTAACTGAATATACTGCAATTACATTCGATCCGACGCATATGAGAATGCAATGTATGGATAGTGCCCATGTCGCTATAATGGAAGTCGCATTACCGTCTACTTGGTTCGATGTGTATGAATTGACAAACAATGTCAGTGTTCGTATGGGGTTTAATGCGACTTTTTTACACCGCATATTATCCTCTCGCGATAAAGACCAGCAAATTCAATTGGTATATTCATCGGAAGATGCGGACAGATTAATGATACATTTAACAAAACCGGAAGAGTTAATGGATTCTGCCGGGAAAGCGAAGGAGAAGAAATCAAACAACTTCGACAAACATTTCGAATTGCCTCTCATTGATATTGAGGAAGACTGTATGGAAATACCGGAGATTGAGTATGCAGCTGAACTGGCAATGCAATCCGCACAGTTCTCAGATATAGTGACACAATTGAAGATGTTCGGGGATACGATGGAAGTACAATGCAGTGAGGACCGTATTGCTTTAGCGTCGACGAGTCACGACCAAGGCAAGATGTTCGTGGAGATTGGAATCAATGATTTGTCTGAGTTTGCGATTGACGAAGGGGCGGATTTAGCGCTATCTTTTAGTTTGACTTATCTAAAATACTTTTGTGCTTATAGTAAGATAGCGGAATTAATATACATCAAGTTCGGGGACTCATATCCAATGCGTCTTTCCTATTCTTTAGGAGAAGAAGAGGATGCGAATCTAGTTTTTTACCTTGCACCCAAGATAAACGATTAACGCACAGACATATGGATGGCATTCGTGGACATTCGCGTCTGGACTTTTTTGGGACAATTCCGGAGCGATAACGAAGTAATTGGATGATTCTCTAAGGCACGAGTAAGAGAAACGACCATAGGCACTGCGCATCTGTTTCGTAGGTAGAATATGTGGTATATAGAAAATGTGCGTTTAATGTATATTAGGTATACGATGAAACGCCCTCACAGACATGATGATGGTACGTACCATATTGACGGAAAAAAATATCGCGAATTATTTGGTTCTCGCCAACAGGTGATGAATGGAACTGCTTACAAAACCGCAGGAGAACTTACGAAATCTGGTTTGATGATGAATAAATGGGGTAGAATTGTAAGTAAGAAGAAACACGCTTCTGCAAAAAAAGAGAAGCGATTGGTGAAGCATGGATACACTGCCAAGAAAGGCAAATTCGGATATGTGAAAATAAACAGTCGAAAAATGCGCAAGTCTAGAAAGGTAAAAGGAGGACAACAGCAACAGCAAGATAAACAAGAACAAGATGGAGGACAACAACAAGATAGACAACAGCAAAAGCAACAACAACAGAATCAACAGCAACAAGATAGACAGCAACAAGAAGGAGGACAACAACAAAAGCAACAGAATCAGCAACAACAAGACGATAAACAGTAAAACGTCAAAGAATAATAGTAATAATCCCCGTAAAATATTATGAACAGGAATAATCATAATATTTTTGGGACAATTCCGGAGAGAGGAACGAGCGTAGGAATTGGATGATTCTCTAAGGAACGAGTAAGAGAAACGACCGTAGGCGCTACGCATCTGTTTCGTAGGTAGAATGCATATCATGCGTGTTATAGTTTTCGAACAAATGTTTCAAAATGGACAAAGGGTGGATGTGACATCCAAATCTCCTCTTTAAACCATATATTTTTAGCATCCACTTTATCGTTTGGTATATAATCTCTATTTAATTCTGCCGACCCGCCGAAGAATCGTTTATGCAAATATGTGCATTCAAATACGTTCGGGAAATAAACACCATTATGAATACGTGTTCCACACGCATTATTTGGATGAAAATGAATGGGCAAATGCGTTTCGTTCAGTTTCGTGAACATCTCTATTTCTTCCTTATTAAATGGCGCGTGAAATTCCATCACAATTTGTGCGAATGCGTTCATATGGTCAGGTGTAAGAGATTTTATCCATTCAACCTCTCCTCCTTCAATATCCATTTTTATGAATAATTTTGGATCTGGTAATTGTAAATATGGCAATATAAATGAATGCAAGTTCGTGCAATCCGGCGTTTCTGAATACCCAATGTTCTTCTTTACAAAATGAAAATGGTCTTTGAAAGGAGTGTCTGGGATGTTGTCAACGGTGCCATCGAATGCGTATACCTTTATCGTGTTTGGTACTTCTTGCTGATACTTGATGAAATCATCTTCGAAACTAATGTCGTCACATACACCACCAGCAAACAATGCATCGTATTTTATGCCGGGAATATCAGCGATTACATAACCACCGTCTGTCCATCTGCCGATGCGGCGTTTTGGGAACGGTGATTGGTATATTGTCAGTAAATTCGGGTTCATCTTACTATACTATTCATATAATAGTGCTATTTATGTATATATTATTGCAAAATCATATTGTTGATTATTGTATTGGGACAATTCCGAAGAGAGGATGTAACGAAGTCAGGAGCGTAGTAATTGGATGATGAATGCACTGACACGTAGTAAGTGGTGAGAGGAATAGTCGAAGTTTAGGTTTATTATGGAATAGCACTATTATCAAGGACAAGTCCCAATTTACTCGCTGTATCTATAACCTCACTCAATTTGGAAGCATTCTCTTTTTCAATATCTGATAAAAACGTTTTTAGTTCATCAAATGATTTAATTTCTTTTATCCTCGTAATTTGTTTATTAATAATCTCGATTTGTCTATTAGCACTATCTTTAATTTCTTTAATGTTAACATTATCAATAGTATTTTGTTCTTTTTTTATTTGTAGGTTTAAAGAATCCATTGCGATTTTTTTTAAAAACTCTAGTATGTTAGGCTGGTTATTCTGAATTGTGTTTTTTTTGTCCTGCATTTCAAATGCTTTTGTGGTAAATTCAGACAACAATAATGTCATGTTTCCAGATATAATTACATATTCTCTCAACATTTCTCTATATTTTTGTTCTGGGTCTAACATATCGTTTAGTTTTGTACCATTAATACTATCTTTTAAACTTTTAATAAATCCATATCCTGGCATCCATTTACTACCACCCTTATAATACTTGGTTTGTCGACGCTTTGTAATATTCTGTATTTTCTTATTATTTGAGGTTTTTCGATTTCTACCACCATTATTTTGTCGTTTAGAAACAGTATTACCTTTTATTATAGCATCTACTTTTTCTTGTATCCGGGTATTGTTTTTATAAATTTCTAATAAAGTGTTTGAAAAAAGATTATATCCTGAATATTCTTCTCTGTATTTACTATTCTTTAAATTACAAATCATTTTCACAACATTTTCTTCTGCAGTTCGAACTATTATATCATTATAACTATTACATAAATCACTACCGTTCATAATCCCATCCTTATCTACGTCGTTACTAGCACATCCTGTAAACGAGTATTTAAACTTGGTTAGAGATTTACTATTATCATTAAAGTCGAACATATTAATAAATCCATTCCAAAATAGATACTGATTCTCTCCCAAATTAGATGCATCGAAATTAATTTCCCGAATTAAGAAAAGGAAAAATTTGTAACAA
>Ga0214917_10002724_pt1 | contig 21219 bp, 14 predicted proteins | sample LL_1208_BB_MetaG_FD_177983 | JGI IMG/M metagenome (GOLD analysis project Ga0214917, IMG submission 177983) | Freshwater microbial communities from Lake Lanier, Atlanta, Georgia, United States - LL_1208_BB | ecosystem: Environmental > Aquatic > Freshwater > Lake | place: USA: Georgia | collected...
CCAACTTTGCCAAACAAGGTTTGCTGATTAAAACTGGTAGCCCTGCCGAATTGCTAGAGGCTGCTAAGGCTGAGCAGGCCCTATGGACGCGTGTGGTCTCCAGGCTCAATATCAAGCCCGAGTAAGGGTAATCGTCTCCTGGGTGTTTGAATACGTGTTGCCTGCGTGGTTTTATACATCAACAAGTCCGGCTACCGGTAAGAGCGCAATTAAAAGGCTGATAAAGATGATGTGGCCAATTGGATGATTCGCTTAAAGGTCAACCATCGCAGTTGATGTGTTAGGCATTGCTGTTTGTATCTGAGATGCTAAGGGGCTTAAAATGGACCAAAGTGGGCTCGTTAAATCTCAACGGTATAAATGTCAATCTTTTTATCTATACCTTTTAACTTAATTGCGCCTAACGACAAAGTGGAGTATTTCATTATCATAGAATTTGCCACCGGACCAATTATCAATGGAACGTTTAGCCATTTTGCTGCAGCCTCAAGGCGTGAGGCAAAGTTAATGCAATCTCCAACTGCTGTGTAAGTACTTCTATACTGGGTTCCTAGATCACCTACCAAGGCCCACCCGCTTTCAATACCAACTCTAGCATTTGTAGATGTAAGCCCCAAGTTTTTTTGCTCAAGATTAAAGGCTTTTAAATCCAAAAAAATATCGACTGCTGCGCTAACGGCAAAGTCTGCTTGCTCGTTGCATGGTAATGGTGCGCCCCAAAAAGCAATTAATCCATCCCCACTATAGCGATCAATAGTACCTCCCCACTTAATAACTGGACGGGTTAGTATTTCTAAGAATTTCTTTGTAACACTTGCGGCATCGTCCAAAGACATTGAAGAGGTTAAGCGGGTATAGTCAGACATATCCGCAATTAGAACTGTTATTTTACATAAAGTTGGATCAAGGCTGTGTTTCAAGTTGCGACGAACAATCTCATCTAAGACCGGTTTGTCTAAATAATGAGAAAAGGAAGACATCAAGCGCTTGTTATTATTTTGCGATTGCCTCCATTCAAAAGGAATCACAGTTCCTAATAAAAAAAGGTAAGACCAAATGGGTGCAGTTAATGACCACTCTAGTTGCCATGTAACTCCCATTAATGCTAATAATACCCAAGCTATAATAAATGATAGCAACAGTAAAAGGCTTTTGAGTGCAGATAGACGACTAAGAAAATAAAGAAAAAACACTATAGAAAACAAGTACCAGCTTAAAAGCAAAAACCTTCCAGAGGAAATCGGTTGAATTTTTCCATCCATCACATCCAAAAGAGCTGACAGCTGTGCTGCATGTGACATGTAACCCGATGTAAGTGGTGAAAGTGGTGTACTAATAATATCACCAAGAGAAATTGATGAGGATCCAACAATAACCCATCGCCCTAATATTAATGATGCTGGGGCTCGGCCTTCTAATATATCTGAAGCCTCTACAACTGTATATGCACTTTGGGCGTGTTGATATGGAACTCTCCACTGACCTGATCTAAGAGTGTTTTCATCGGTGATATTTGAAATCTTTGCTTTAAAGTCTTTACCCTGATTGAGGCTGTGGTTCAGTAAAGATTCAGCTAAACTTTTATACGTTTTGTCATCATATTTTGTTAATATCGGAATGCGTCTGAGTACTCCATCAACATCCGGAATATATCCTACGTTGCCAACGCAAGGCGATTCCGAAAAGCCACGATGATTTGCAATAAAACCAGTTGCCTCAAGTCCTTGGATATTGCTTTCCGCCGACAATCCCCCAGCTAAAACCCCAGCCCTTAAAGGCTGATCCCGATTAATATAATCAAAAATTTGAGAAATACATATTGGGCCATGTGCAGATAGTGCTGCAAGTCTTAGGTCGGAATTATTGTTAGGCGGAGTTGTGAAAACAATATCAACTCCGATGGCCCTTGCTCCATAGTCCGTTAATAAAATTTCAATTAGATCAGCAATCTTATCGCGAGACCATGGCCAAGAACCAATTTCATTTAATGACTTATCCCCTATATCAACAACAATCAACCTATCTTCTAAAGACTTTGTTGCCGTTTGAAGAGTGAACTCATCACGTATCGCCTCATCCACGCGATTTAAAAGTTCAGGTCTATGCCACTCAAGCGTTAGCAGAATTGCCAGTGCTATAAAAGCAAGAATGGAGCGTACCAGCCATATCATTGATTGACTTCAGAAAGTACATTATCGTAAAGATTTCGGTAAGCTTTGCCTACAACTTGTGGAGAAAAATTAGAGGTCCAGCGTAGTCGAGCTCCAAGGCCTAAACGCGAACAAAGATTTTGGTCATTTGCAAGTCGTGTCATTGCTTGTGCAAGCGCAGCACCGTCGCGGGGAGGCACTACCAAACCTGTTTCATCATTCTTGTTAATCCAAGTGGTACCTGTGCCAATTTCACAGCATATTAACGGTTTGGCAGCTCGTGCACCCTCGAGCAAGGTAATGCCAAATGCCTCGGAGCGAAGGTGAGAGGGAAAAACTATGGATTTACAAAGGCTTAAGAGTGCATTTTTATTTGAATCGTCTAAAGCGCCAATAAAATGAACATTTTTTAAACCTCTTTTTGCAGCCTCTTGCCTCAGTTTAGATCCTTCTGGACCGTCTCCTAATATCACAATATTCTCATCTATAAGGGTGGCTGCATCAAGCAAAAAATCTAAGCCTTTATAATATCTCAACACCCCAACAAAAAGAAAGAAATTTTCACCAAATCGGCTCTTCCATTTATTAATAAGATCAGTTGAAGGGGGGGTATTATCTTCCAGGCAGTGTGGAATATAATTAATCTTATTTTGGAAGTTTTGCAACACTTCGCTGCTTTTGACATAATTGGGTGAAGATGCAACTATTCTGTGCGCAGATCCAAGAAGGTAATTTCTTAGAGGTGAGTATAAGGTATTTAAACCTTTTTGCCGAACAACATCTGAAACATAAGTCACTACAATAGGTTTATTGTTTGTTCTAATAAGTGATAGCAAAAAATCTGCAAATGGCCAGGGATAGTGGATTTGAATAATGTCACAATTAGCCGCCTCTGCTTGACACCGTTTTAGTGCATCTAATCCTCCAATGTTGCATGAAGCCAGCTCTAGCCATGATTTAGAGCGAACAAGTCGCCCTTCAGGTAACTGCATTTCATTCGGTAAAGGCTGCTTAGCTAAAGCAAAAATTGTGTTTTCTACCTGATATGACTGAGTCGCAAGGCACATTTGGCGAATTGCTTCCTCTCCACCGCCTTGTGTCTCAGGAAAGTATGTACGGTAAATTTGCAAAACCCGAATCTTTTTTGTCAACTTGACACCTATTAAGTTTTTCAATCAATTAAGATTTTAATCTGATTGTACATATATTAAGAATTTCACTTTGATGAAAACAAGAAAGTAGCCAGTTACTGAATTTAAAAGTTACTCAATCTGAACATGCTCCCTTGTTCTCAATTTTGCATTGTTGGTAATTCGGGTGTATGACCACTGTGGTGATCGAGACAGAAGCACATCGGTTTATAATGATTCGCAGAGTTAAAAGGCTCTAAAAAGTACTAGGTATTGGCAATATATGACCGAATAAAAAAGCATTCAAGCTGAGCAGATCACAACCGACAAGAGCTTAGCCAGGATATTCGTCTATAAGTTAAAGCTGTTTCAGACTAGCACCATATTGGAAATCTCCATTCCAAGCGCTAAACCATTACTTCGATATGCTCGAGTTGACCTTTTTGGATAATGTCATTGAAATGATTACGAAAAGCTTCAGCAGATTATGCATCTCCTTCAACCCTCTTTATTGAAATAGGTTCACTAGACTGACAAGACCAGATTAAGTTCTCATGGATATATTTCGAACTTTTTCATAAACTGAAAAGGTTTCCTTGGCACAGCGTTCCCAACTAAAAGTTTTTGCTTGTTGCAAACCCAGCTGAGCAAGGGTATGGGCATAGACACGGTCTTCTAGAAGCTGCTGTAGACGCTCTCGTAAGCCGGTCACGTCATCAGGATCGGTCATTAACCCAGCCGATCCAACCACTTCAGGTAAAGAAGTTTGGTTTGATGTGATCACCGGCACGCCTGATGCCATTGCTTCTAAAGCGGGTAAGCCGAACCCCTCGTAACGTGATGGGTAACAAAATACTGCAGCACCAGAGTAAAGTGCGGGCATTAGATCGTCAGGAACGTAGCCTAGAAAGCGTAACTCACCGCGATTTATAAGTGCTTTAGCAGACATTATCAGCGCTTCGTTGTTCCAGCCACTCATGCCAGCGACAACCAAGGGAAAGCGTTTTCTCAAAACAGCTGGTAAACCACTGAAGGCAGCAAATAATACCTCGAGATTCTTGCGTGGCTCAAGAGTTCCAACGCTCAAGATAAATTCGGAAGGTGTCAAACCTAAACCGCTTAGTATCGGTGCTAGAGCGGATGATGTACGAGGCATAAAACGTAGATCGGCGGCTAAATAGGTAACTGTCATGCGTGTATCAGCCACATCAAACCATCGTTTAAGCGCCAACTTGGTGGCATTTGAGATAACAATAATATGGTCAGCAAGCTCCAAAGAACGAGGTAAATGGCGCTGCATTAAGTCTACACGTTCCTTTGGGTGAGCTTCTGGGTGGTCGAAGCAAGACATATCACAAACGGTCAGCACAATTGGACCCTTATAAACTAGAGGTAGATAATTGGGTTCGTGATAAATGGCTTCCTTGCTTAATTTTTGAGTATGATAACGAAACATGGCTTGTTCAGCCATTTGACGAAAGAAGCGTGGACGAGGTAAAACCTTTAAAAACAGCTTATATCCAATTTGCAATCGAGCTCGTGATGAATCGGAAGGAAGGCGCACACCCTTTTCTAAGCGTGTTCCATAAAACATATACAAATCAGCTTCTGGTATCCTTTGCATAGCTGAAAATAAATGTCTAATATAAGACCCAATCCCTGTTAGAGGGGTCAATAAGCGGGTGCCATTTACAAGAATCTTCAAAGACGATTGCCCCATTCTGGGAAATTATTACAAAATAACGAAAAGGTAAAGAATAAAGCCAAGCACACAACACTCCCTATTATGTTGCCAGCTATATCATAAAAACAAAAACCGCTTCCAAATATGGAATCCCACCATTCCTTTAAAACCCCTAGTATAAATACAACAATAAAAGATACCCAAGGTGAGCTAAAAAGCAATGCAGTAAGGGTTAGCCAAAAGCTCCACTTCATGTGCTTCACCTTATCTTCCTCGCGCAATTTTTTAATAATCTTCAAGTCAATTAGGCGAGATGCAGGCATAACATCAATTCTGAATAGTTGGAACATTAATATGATTTATTTAAAGGCTAGTTAGCAGTCAAAAAGGAGAAGACTTAAAAAATTCAGTAAAAATTAACTATTTAAATCATCCATTACAGCTTTTCGCAAAGCCTCGGGCTCGCGCACAATAAGCCGGCGCAGGTCTTTCTCAACGATACCCTTCTCAATCAGCGTGTTAAGCGCCCGAGATACCGTCTCTCTGCTTGTATTGACCATGATGGCAATCTCTTGCTGGGTTGGTAGCTTCTCAATTACCACCAAGCCACCAGGCGCCACTTTTGCAAACTGGTTGAGCAGCGTAAACACACGTTGAAAGGCTTGAGGAATGCCTACAATGGCGCGGTAGTTTGTCGCATTGCGGATCGAGGTGCACATACGCTTGAGCATGCGTTCAACTAATAGCGGATTGTGATAAATTAGTTCGAGTGCCTGAGCTCTGGGCAAAAGCCCAATCAAGGAGTTTTCGCAGGCCAGCACCGTAGCCGATCTGGGCAGCCCGTCAATGATGGACAGCTCGCCAAAATAATCACCGGGCGCCAAAAAGTTCAAACCAATTTCGCGCCCGTCCTCATGAAGGTCAACCACCTGCAGCCGTCCGGCCAGCAAAAAAAACAGATGCTCGCCCGTGTCGCCTTTCTCAAGCACACGGTGGCCTCGTTCCACTTTCTTTACCACCAGAGCAGCCTCTACAAGCTTGAGAGCCGCTTCATCAACCCCGGCAAGAAAAGGTATTTTCTGCAGGTGAATCGTTACCGTCTGCGGTGTGGGAGCGGCCTGGGCCTCAACACCGGCTTGCATCTTATTCCCGGCTTACACGCGCCAAGTCGGCGTCAACCATCATGGTGATCAATGTCGTTAGATCGGTCTTGGCCGACCAGCCCAGTTTGGCCTTGGCCTTCGCCGGGTTGCCCAGCAGCACATCCACCTCGGCCGGGCGATAAAAGCGCGGGTCAATGACCACATGATCCTCATGCTTCAAGCCCACGTGCGCAAACGCAATGTGGCACATCTCCCTCACGCTGGTGGTTCGCCCAGTAGCTACCACAAAATCATCGGGCGCTTCTTGTTGCAACATCAGCCACATGGCCTCAACATAATCGCCGGCAAAACCCCAATCGCGCTGTGCATCAATATTGCCCAGACGCAACTTCTTCTGCTTGCCCAACTTGATGCGCGCTACCGCATCGGTCACCTTACGCGTTACAAACTCAATACCACGCAGGGGAGACTCATGGTTGAACAAAATTCCGCTGGACGCATGCATGCCAAAACTCTCGCGGTAATTCACGGTCATCCAGTGTGCATACAGCTTGGCCACGCCATAGGGGCTGCGCGGGTAAAAGGGCGTGGTCTCGCTTTGCATGCTTTCTTGAATCAGGCCAAACATCTCGCTGGTGCTGGCCTGGTAAAAGCGTGCCTTAGGGTTCACAATGCGTATTGCCTCAAGCATATTGAGTGCGCCCACCCCGGTGGCCTGCGCCGTCAAAATCGGTTGCTCCCAGGAGGTGCCCACAAAGCTCTGAGCGCCCAGGTTGTAAACCTCCTGAGCACCCGTTTTCTCCATGCCGCGAACCATCGAAGACAAGTCTGTTAGGTCTCCCTCGATCAGATGAATGTCGTCCAGGACACCCACTTCTCGAAGCCGCCACAAAGTATCGGTCGAGCGCCTGGCATGAATGCCACACACCGAATAGCCTTTCTCTAGCAAAAACTTCGCAAGGTAGGCCCCATCCTGACCGGTGATTCCGGTGACCAATGCACATTTATTTGTCAATTTCTTCTTTCCAGTAACGGTACAGATTCAACAAGGAATCATCGATTGCAACGACCGGCTTCCATCCCGTATCCCGAGCCAGCTTCTCAAAGCTGCCCCAAACGCGAGGCTGCTCAGAAGGCCTTGCCCGCTGACTATCCACCACAATCTCGGCGCTCACACCAGAAAGCTCTAGCAAACGTTCCAGCAGGGTTCGCACAGAGCGCTCCACCCCAGAACAAACATTGTAAATCTCGCCGTTGCGGCCCGACTGCAGCAATAAAGCATAGGCGCGCAGCACATCATTCACATCGCTAAAGTCTCGCGTGACCTCAATATTGCCTACGTTGATAACGGCCTCTTGTTGTCCTGCTGAAATTCGTGCAATTTGGCGGGCAAAGTCAGAGATGGCAAAGTTCGGTGATTGTCCCACCCCAATATGGTTGAAAGGCCGGGCAATGACCACTTCAAACGGCCCGGTCTGGCTCCACTGAAAGCAAAGCGCCTCAGCTGCTGCCTTACTCACCGCGTACGGACTTCTTGGGCGCAGCGGCAATGACTCTGTAATGGGCATGTTCTCCAAGCCTGCAGCGCCGTAGGCGTCACCAGAGCTTACAAACAGAAAGCGCCCGCTAAAGCCCCGCTCGGCTAGGGCCTCCAACAAGCGCAAAGTGCCCAAGAAATTGATGTCAAAAGTGGCTTCGGGCGACTTGAAAGAATCGGGAACAAAGCTCAAGCCTGCCAGATGCAAAACGTGGGTGGGTAGCGGGCCTTTCAGCGCGGCATGCAATGAAGCGCGCTGGCGCAAATCCAGCCCGCTTTGCAAAGTGCCCAGCCCATGAGCCCCCGGCAACAGGCGCATGGCCTTGGTGCCCACAAAGCCATTTTCGCCGGTCACCAGAACTCTTTGAGAATTTGGAACTAAATTCACTGTGGATAAATTGATAGACAAGCCAATTTCTCTGTTTAAGGTACACAAATCTCAATCAGCGCGCGAGCACTTTGCTCCCAAGTCAGCCTGCGCATAGCGCCGGACTTGGGGCTTAACCCACGAGCATGAAGCAATAACCAATCTTGAATACCATCGGCCAGCTCAGTGGGTTGCTTGGCCGTGAAGTAGAAAGCATGCTCCTCCGCAACCTCGCGAAATACCGGGATATCCCTGGCGATGATCGGCAGATCGTGCTGTGCGGCCTCGATCAGCGGAAGTCCGAACCCCTCACCCTCACTGGCTGCAATCAGGCAGGTGCTGGTTGTATAAATCCTTTTGAGGTATTCGTCGCTGATGCCTTCAAGCCAGAACAGGCGCACGCCGAATTCCGCGTGGGTGCGAATTTTCTCTACTAGCGGTTCTACCATCCAACCCTGTTTACCTACCAAAACGAGATTGATGTCTTGTCCCGTCTGCCAAAGCAGTTCAAAAGCACTTAATGTCTGCTCATGTCCTTTACGTGGCTCAATAGAGCCGACGCTGAGGAACGATGGTTTCGAAGCAAGTACATTTAAGAACTCTTCAGCTTCGACGGGCAACCCCGTGCTTGGAATGGAGTTATCAACGTCGGCACCCAAATGGAACCATTGAATCGTCAACTTTCTTGAACGTGGAGGGGAGTTCTCACGCAGCCAGACTTCGAGCTCATTTGCGACAGCCCTAGAAATACAGATAACCCCATCAAAATGGCAGATCGTGTAGAGCCAATCCCGATGCACTTGATCTAGCCCGTGTTTCTTGGGCCAATAATCGGGGAAATGAATTGGCAATAAGTCGTAAACCACGAAAAATACAAGTACGCCATCCTGCCTTGCATCTGAAAGGAACTTTGCTTGAGCCCTCGTGGTGTGATGCTGCAAATCCAGGCCCAAGAAAATATCTCCCGGCCGCATTGAAACCACTTCATCCTCAGCGCCAACCACGGTGGGCTTCAAACCCTGACTGTAACGTCTAGCATAGCGATAGCCAGGTTGATCGGTAGTGGCATAAACCGGTTCCACAACATAGCCTGACGGCGGCGACAAAAGCAACTGTTGCAGAATGCTCCGACCTACCCGCTGGACTCCGGTTCGCGCGTCACGCACTACGAGCTCAGAAATATCAACGAAAAATTGCTTTGGAGCCTTCTTTAAAATACTCCGATCAAGCGCGTATGCAATCTTCCTCAATTCAATATCTTTTGCTGAAGGCCCGATAGATTCAGAAATCGTCCTAATAAGGGGTTCAAGCAAATCATCGGGGTCTGTGAAATGACTCTGCTGAGACTTGGGCAACCTTTCAAATGCCCGAATCGCCAGCTGCGCTGTCCTATCCCAAGAGAACTTTTTCGTTTGAATCAAGCCGTGGGCGCGCATAGCCGCTCTGAAACCCTCGTCTTCCAGCGCTCGTTCCAGATTTGCTGCAATAGCACTGATGTCAAACGGATCAAAAAGCGCGTCTTCTGATCCAATCACCTCAGGTAGGCTCGTGGTGTTAGCGCCAATGACCACTGCACCGCAGGCCATTGCCTCCAAAGCAGGAAGACCGAATCCTTCGTGCCAGGAGGGAAAAACAAACGTCTCACAAAGGTTGTAAAGACAGACCATGTCGTCATCCGACACATAGCCAGTAAAGAGAACCTGGTCGGCTGAGAGACCAGATACGCGAGCCAATGCACTTAAAGCATCAACCTCCCTCTTTCCTATTGTTCCTACCAAGACGAGTTGGTGTGTCTGCCGCAAAGTAGTTTTTAGTCTGCCAAATGCTTGGACGAGGCGAGACAAATTTTTTCTTTCATCAGAACCACCGGTGTATAGAACAAAGGGGCCCTTAATACCTAACTTTGCCTTAAGCGTGCCATCGTCAACACTCGATGGTTCAAGAGGTCGGAAGTGCCCGTCGATGGCTGTTGACACAGTCACCACCTGCTCTTCGGTTATGTTGAGATGCGACAACCCTTCTTGCCGGGAGTAATCTGAAATTGCTAAAACCAGACTTGCACGGGAAAGATGTTCGATCTTCTGTTTGTAGAACTCGCCATAAATCTGTTTTCCCTTCAGATATTGGTCGGGGTTTAGTAGCGGAATCAGGTCATACAGGGTCACGCTAACGGGAATATTCCTGTCGAAACTCCCAATGCTTGTTACTGCATCGTCGAGATACCCTTCAAACAGACTGGCGACATGAATCACATCAGGTTGAAGACTGACTAAAAAGGCCTCCCGGATCAATTCAACAACCCTGCGCTGACTGGCATCGTTTGACACCGAAACGGCCGCACGCCAAACGCGGATATTTTCCTGTGGCAGAACACCGTGGAAGGCGGCACGAATAGGTTCAATCGTGTCAGGAAAAAGGCCATTTAAAGCCAACAACACCTCATGAGTCCCGCGATTGCGAACAATCGCTTGAGCAAATGACATGGTGTACCTACCAATACCGCGAAAGCGACTTTCGGTTTGTGCCCCCTGCATATCAATGACAATGCGCATAAATGGCCTTACTTGTGCCTTTTATCAAGCGATGCGCTAAGGTCTTTATATATTTGTAGGGCCCGGGGCGTCATTGCGCTGTCCACAAGCAGTCCTTCCCAGTGAGCATGCAAATCACCTTTTGGTGAGACACTTTTGCTACCCACTATACCGGCACGCACAGCAAAGCTAAACAACGTTTGATTCAACCAAGGAAATGATCGAATAACCAATCCAAGGGCATTGCGTAAAGTAGGCCGATTCAATACGTACCTCATGCAAGAACGTAACAATCGTCTTAACATCTATCCAAGCCTAAAACTCAAAAAATTATTCTATCCGCCGCATGTCAGCAGAAGCCCACGCCAAAAAATCGTATGGCTCTGTTTTGCAGATCAATTCAGTCATGCGCAGCGCCAACCCCGACAAACTTCAATAATGCCTGAGTGCTTTGCTTCCACGTCATCCAAGGCATAGTACCCGAGGGCGGCTGGCTCCCCCGGCTTTTCAGCTCCAGCCAAGTTGTCACGGCCATAGCTAAGTCTTTAGCCTGATCGCCAGAAAAATAATAAGCGTGCTGCCCCGCCACCTCTCTAAAAACGGGAATATCGCGCGCTATAACCGGTAGGCCCTGCTGGGCTGCCTCTATCAAAGGTAGGCCAAAACCCTCCGCCAGTGAGGCAGCAATCAGGCAGGTTGAGCTGCTGTAGAGCTTACCCAGATATTCATCACTCGCCTCTTCCAGCCAAAACAGCCGCCGACCGAGTTGAGGGTGGTTGCGTAAACGCTGGGCGAGGGCCTGCATATTCCAGCCCTCTTTACCCACCATCACGAGCATTGGGGCATCCCCGTCTTGAGTATCCTTCGCTTGCATCTTGCCCTCTTGAGCCCACAGCAACTCAAAAGCATCAAGCACCTGCTCGTGCCCCTTGCGCGGCTCCAGCGTACCCACCATCAAAAAGCTGTGTTGCAATCCCATCGCTTGCAAGAACCCATCAGCATTTGCGGGTAGGCCGCAGGTGGGTCTAGAGCTGCCAATATCAGCCCCTAAGTGAAAAACCCCAACCTCTGGCAGCGCGCCCTGGGGAGCGTTTTGCTTAAGCCAGGCACGCACTTCCTGCGCTACGGAGTTAGAAATACAAACCAGCCCATCGGCTTCGCAGGCCAATGCTTGCATCCACAGGCCAAATGCCTGACTCATTCCATCCACCGTAAACTGTGGGCAGAGCAGCGGAATCATGTCGTACACCACAAAATAAACCCGTGCGCCTGCCAGCCGAAAGCGGTGCAGCTCGGCTTGTGCTGCCGGGAACAAGTGCGCGCTGAGGTCCAGCCCCAAAAACACATCGCCCGAACCTACAGCTACCGCCTTATCGATTTGATACGGCTCAATCCCATCCGGCAAAAACCGCTCGGTATAGCGGTAGCCTTGCGAGGGCGCGCCATACACGGCTCGCACCACAAAGCCACTGGGTGGTGCCTCCTGTAACTCGGCCAAGACACTTCGAACCACGCGTTGAATTCCGGTTTTACCGTCCCGCAAATACAATTCGGAGACATCCACAAGCAGCTGCTTGGGTGTCTTTGCCATCGTCTTGCCAATGGTCATGGGCTTACTGCAATCCGCCTCCAGTCGCCGGTCTAGCAGCAAACCCTTCACCACCCCCATAAGCTGTGATGACAGCCGCTGCCAGCTGCGCTCATCCAGCCACTTTGTTTGTTCCGTGCGCAGAGCCTGCAAAACGTTCAAGTGGCACACCGCAGCCACAATATCTCCTGCGGTACTGCCCATCATCCGATAGGTGCAGCCCTTCACATCTGAAAAAATTGGCAGCGGGCTCACCAGCACCGGAGTTCTGCTGGCCAGTCCCACAGTCACTGCCGCACTGGCGCTCTCTTCTGTCTCCTTATAGGGAAACACCACAAAATCCGCCATCGCCATCAGCTGCACACATTGCTCAATCGGCCGGAAATCATTCACCCAGGTGACCTGCGTCGCCACCTCTAAATCTTCAGCCAGGCCTTTGTACCTCATGAGCGTGGCCTCACTGCGCGCGTCTAGCGAGGCACACACTGCCAGCAAACGTACCCTTCGCCGACTTGCCAGCGCGAGCGGCTTGATGCATTCAATCAGCGTATCCACCCCCTTGTGTGGGAGCAAAAAGCCAAACGTACCCAGGACCAGTTCATCCTCGGCAATGCCCCACTGGGCGCGTTGTGGGGCTGCCATTCCCGTGCGTGGCTTGTGCTCCAGCCTTTGCGCTGCCTGCACCACGCCAAGAGGCAGTAGGAATGCATTGTTCACTAGCCCCAACCCGAGCAACAAGTTAAGGTCTTGCAGCTGGTGCACCATCACACGGTCTAAGCCTCGTAAATCCTCAGCCGCAGCTTCTGACAGACGCTGCCCGCGCACCTGCGGCAGGGTTGCATGTAAATCCAGCAACACCACACAACCCATGCGGCGGATCTCTGCAAGTCGTCGGCACACGCCGTCGGTCAGTTCAAAGAAGCTCGGCTGGTGTTGCACCAGCAACACATCAAATTGCTGCTCAGCAATCGAATCAAGAACCCTATACACCGAATCCATATCACCTAAGGCCCAGCGCATCGGATCAACCTGCGCCTGTTGCATTAACTTCGGCTGTGGGCTGCCTGAAGTCGCATCGGTGGTGTCGGGCAGCCTGTCGGTGCGGGTGTCACAAAACACCCGCAAGGAAAAATCATCATGCATGGAGCAAAGCAGCCCCTCGGCATATTGCGCAACGCCGCAGGGGGTATGCCATGAACTTATCAAGGCCATGCGCTTCATTACAGGCCGCACATTGGCGGGCCGGTTTGCACCATCTCCCCCAAATACTGGCTGCTGCAACTGCTTGTGGCCGCCAGACTGCCTGGCGGTAAACAGCCAGTCTACGCTGTTGATGGCAGCCTGCGCGCCATTCGCCCATGTGTAGTGTTGCCGGACCCAGGCAGCGCCCAGTTGTCTTCGCTGTGACAGGCTCGGGTCATCACGCAGAACCTGCTCGCGCAGCGCACGCATCTGCTCAGTCAAATCGTTCACCAACGGCTCAGCCCAGTAAGACGATGGGCTTCTCAAGTGGCTGCGGGATGGCGAAAACACAAACGGTACCATCAGCGCAGATTCAAGCGTGCAAAAGTCGGCATGTGCGCCATAGCCCGTCACAATCAGCGGCAGACCCAGCGCAAGAGCTTCGGCCGCGGGCAGGTTAAAGCCCTCGCCCCGGGTCGGCAGCACCATCGCGTGGGCGCTTCGGTAAAGGGCAAGCATGCCTTCGTCGTCCAGCGCAGACTCATCCAACACCACCCTAGGGGCATCAGATTGTCCCAGCCGCATTGCCGCCAGCTGCTCAGCCACTTTGTTGTGCGGGTTGGCAAACGTCTTAATATAGAGCTCCACCGCATCGTTGGCGGTAAAGGCTGCAAAGAACGCTGCCAGCAAGACATCAACTCCTTTGCGCTCAAAGGCTGAAGAAACATGCAAGAACCGCAGGGGCTGCCCCGGTTCGGGTCGCAACGACGGCAGCGAAAGAGAAGCTGAAGATGGTGCAGATAAAGAATCGGAAGTGGCTACAAAAGAAGTCGCTGCAAAGGATTCATTTGTCAGCACGTGATCCACCCCCATCGGAATCACAAATATCGGTAAGGCGCAGCCCGAGTTTCGCAACACCCTGCGAACAAATTCACTCGCCACCCATACTGCGTCAAAGCCCTCGGCTATCTTCGCCACCGTCTGGTCGCTCACCACAGACTCTTCCCAAAAAAACAGCAGCACGCGCAGCGCTGCAGGCTCGGGGTCGCTCATCAGCGGGAAATGGTGCACGACAGAAACCGATCGGGCCGTCAAGGGGGCAGAGCGTTCCAACATGGCCTTCAGCGCAAGCCGCTGGCCTTCAGGCAGGCCTTGTAAGTTGCTTTGCAACGCCTGCATTTCGGCGCCGGCCTCAATACGACGCCCGTCATATGGCACAAATGCCAGGCTCTGCGGGCGCAACGCATCGAGCCCCAGCGCAAGCCCGCGGTTCACAATCGCCAAGCTGTAGTGCCCTTGCAGGTGCCCGAGCCAGCGAAACCAAACATCCTCCGAGCCTGCATCACTTGCCGCCCGAGGCAAAAACAGAGCCTGTGGAGGCCTTGGGTGCGATGGCAGCGCCATCGCATGCAGACGCAGCGCTGGCCCCGGAGTCACCGACGGGCTCGTGTAAACAAGCGTCTCTGTCACTGGCTCTTCGCCTTTGCCCAAACTCCAACCCTTGGCCCATTGGGCCCGCCAACGGGTCAATCGGGTTACCGCTGCTCGCAGGGGCGCCGTGATGCGCCATGAGGAGCTGTCAAGCACCGCCGCCAGCGCCTTTTCGGTAACCATCGCGCGCTCATGTGCCTCATCCAGCAAACGCTTCGTCTGCTCCAGATCGGCGCTCGCCTGCCACAGATCGGCGCTCGCCTGCCACAGATCGAAACGCATGATCCCCAGCTTGCGCGCGCTCAGGTCAGCCTCGGCACTGATGAAATTGTCAAACACGTTGGGCGGGGCGGAGAATGCGCTGGCCAAGTCGGCATGCTCATTCGCCAGGTAATAGCGGTTCAGCCCGTCAAAATACACCTTGGTATAGCCAGCCTGCAAAATTTGTGGCTCCCAAGCCGCATCAATGCGCTGCGAGTTAGGCACCGTGGCCTCCACCACCACCACCCAGGGCCGCCATCGTGCAAAGTCCATACCTGCCAGCACCTCGGCCTCAAAGCCCTCCACGTCAATCTTCAAAAAGTGCACGTCGCCATGGGCATACTGCTCAAACACCGCGTCCAGGCGTCTCATCGGCACACGCTGGCTTGACACCGCCAGCCCAGCCTTTCTGTGTAATTCGGCTACCGCCGCATTGGCAGTGGCCAGCCCGCGCACCGGTGTATCAAACAGCTCAATTTCGCCATCTTGCGCGCCCATGGCAAATTGCAGATTGATATCCCGCGAGCGCTGCGCTTCCAGCTCAGCAAAGTGTTGCGGCAGCGGCTCAATGTTCACGCCGCTCCAGCCACGCTCATAAAAGGCCAGTGTTACCGAATCGTGCGAAGGGTGGTTGGCCCCCACGTCCACATAAAAGCCCCCCCTTACGTGCTTCAGGGCCCGCCAAAGCATCACGTCTTCGCGGTTTTGTGCGTGGGAGACAAACCTCATAATGCCCCGGCTTGGGATGGGGCACGGTCGGTGGCAAGGTTGACGGCATTCACTTCATCCACTTGCCCAACCTCAATCACGGGTTGCATCCAGCTCGATCCCACAAACGCAAACTTGTCCACATTAACCACACTGAACACCACCGCCAGATCGCGCCACTCATAGTTGGAAGACAAATGCGTATCGCTGGCCACCAGCGCGGTTTGCACAGAATAGTTGCCCACACCCAAATTGGCATCGAAGGCGATGTTAAAAACATAGATTGCCCCAACCTTGGGGCCCACCAGAGCTTGGCCGGTGTGCCATGTATTGGTGCCATAAATCACCTGCCCCAATCGGTCCTTAATGCTGTAACCCAGCACAAGGCTTTCAATGGGAGCACGCACCTTGGCCATCACACGCAGCACCAGAGGCTCGCCCACGCGCACCACGTCCACTGGCTGCCCCTTTGAATTAAAAATGGTCACCTGCGTCACCACCGCCTCGCCCGTGCCTGATACCGTTTGCACCCGGCCATCGGCCAGCGTTTCCTGAACCACCGTACTCTGTCCCTGCTCGGCAATCAGCGCGTTGTAATAATCCATCACCATCTCTGGCTCACCTTGCATGGCCAAACGGCCGTCCGCCAACAGCATGGCACGGCTGCAGATCGATTGAATCACCGTCTTGTCGTGCGAAACAATCAGCAGCGTCGTACCTTGCTGCCCAAACTCACGAATACGGTTAAAGCTCTTGTGCTGAAAATACGCATCGCCCACGGAGAGCGCCTCATCCACAATCAGTACGTCCGGGCGCTTACAGGTCGCTACTGCAAACGCCAGTCGCACCTGCATCCCGCTGGAATACACCCGCACCGGCATGTCCATGTAGTCACCAATCTCGGCAAACGCCTCAATTTCTGGCATCAGGTGTGCAATCTCCTGCCCCGACAGGCCAATCAGCTGCCCAGCAACAAAAACGTTTTGGCGGCCTGTAAAGTCCGGGTGAAAGCCCATGCCAAGCTCCAGCAATGCGGCTACCCGCCCGGTCAGGCGCACCTCACCTGTCGTGGCGTGGCTGGTTCCGGTAATCAGCTTGAGCAGTGTGCTCTTGCCGGCGCCGTTCATTCCAATAATGCCCAGCGCTTCGCCCGCCGCAACTTCAAAAGAAATATCCTGCAGCACCCACTTCAGCTCGTGGCGCGCACTGCCCCAAGGCAGCAGCCACTCGGCCAAGCGGCCCCAGCGCGAGGCATATTGCCGGTAGGCCTTTCCCAAGCCACGCGCGCTCATAGTCCCCATCAAAGCTCATCCACCATGTCTGGGGCATGCCGTCGATACCAGATAAGACCTAAAAAGCAGAGCAATAGGGCCAACAGAAAGGTCGGCAAAAGTTCAACCCAGTTGGGCCAGCGAGCGTGCACCAGCACCGACTGGTAGCTCTCAATCAAGGCGGCCATCGGGTTCAAAACAAGCCACTGGCTTACCCAGCCTGGCAGTACCTCTCTAGGGTAAACAATGGGCGTGAGCCAAAACCAAAACTGCAACACAATCGCAAAAAGCTGGCCCACGTCCCTAAAAAACACATTGAACACAGCCAAAATAACGCCTAGCCCCACCGAGAACAGCACCTGCACAAACAGCACTGGCAACAGCCCCAAAAACACCCATCCAGGAAAATTGCCGCTGGCCAGCAAAAACAGCACAAAGAGACCAAAAATAATCGAAAAATTAAGCAGCGAACCCAACAGCACAATCAAGGGCAGGCAAAGGCGAGGAAAGCTCAGTTTTTTGAGTAAGTTGGCGTTATCAACAAAAACATTGATGGTTCGCCCAAGCACCTCGGCAAAAAGTCCCCACGTCAGTAAGCCGGCACAAAGGTAAATGCCGTAAGCAAAACGACCCTCTGCGCCACCCAGGCGGGCGCCCATGATCTGGGAAAAAACCAAAATGTAGACGCTTACCAGCGCCAATGGTTGCAGCACCATCCAGACAATGCCCAGCAATGAGGTGCGGTACTTGGCCTGAAACTCCCGCTTCACACTGCTGTAAACAAACCCCCGGAACGACCAAAGGGCAATGGCGTGGCTCAATCAACACTCCTGGTGAGGATTAATTTTAGCGCCCAAAATCAGTGCCCCAAAAGCCACTGCCAACTCAGCTGCAGAACCTGCGCCCGGTAGGCAAACAAAGAAATATTCTCGTTATTTTGGGTTTCTCTCCACTCCAGGCGCAGCGCCTGGCGCGCTGCCGTCGGTACCACCAAAGCCAGCCGCCACACCTGTGAGTCTTGCTCTCGGCGCCTGTCAATCAACCCCACAGAATAAGCCGTTTTGCCCAACCAGAGCTGCTGGCTCCAGCCCCATTCCAGCAAGCTGTTGCCCGCCAACAAAAATCGCCCTGAAATCGCCAGCAGCTGCCCGCTGCGGTCATTGCCCGGGCGCTGTGCCGTGCCTGTATCAGCCTGCAGGCCCGCGCTCGCCTGCCACTGAGCTCGCGCCAAGCGCTGGCCGAGCAGCAGCCGGGCGTCCCAAATCTGCGAGTCAAAATCAGGCAGCGTCGGGTAAATCAGCCGGCTCCAGCTGCCCACCGCATCCAGGCTTAGGCCGTTTGGCAAGGCCAGGGGCGACGCTGCCGCAAGCTGTAGCTGCCACTGCTGCTGGTAAAGCGCATCACCCAGCGTCGTCAGATTAATCGCGCCCACACCGCGCAAGCGCCAGCCTTGCCAGCGCACGGGCTGCTCCAGCCCCAAAGTCAAGGTATTGAGATTAAAGCGTGAAAACTGGTCATAGAGCCGTGCCTGGTAGCCTACAAATCCCATCGTGTTGTGCGTGCCCAGCACCCGCGCAGCGTCTGCAGAAAATGCACTAAAGCCATCCTGCTTGGGTGCGTAATCCGCGGGCAGCCGCACATCAAGAGATCCCACCCCGCTGCCCAGACGAAAGTTTAGGTCGGCAACGCCCTGATTCAAATTGCTGTCTTGACCGCGCCCCATTTGCAGCCTTGCCTGCATCTGCGGGGTGGCGGTCCGGCATCCTTGCTTGCGCTGCAACGCAATCAGCTCCAAAATACCCGGCGGCGGCGCAAAGCGACGCTCAATCATCTCAAACAACGCCAGCGCCTGTTCAGTCTGGCCCATGCCGCAGTACAAAACCGCAATATCCAGCCAGGCCCCAGCATGCTCTGGCGCTCGTTGCACCAGCTGCCGCAAAAAAAGCTGCGCCCGGTCCGGCTCGCCTTGGGCAATAGCGTCCATGGCCTGGCGGTAAAGCGCCTCAGAGTTGACTCCGCCCTCTGAAGCTCCTTTGGTTTCGCTGGCCTCTGCAGTCGGGCCGGGGCTTTCCGCAGGGGTGGGGGTGGGGGTGGGGGTGGCTCTGGCATCAGCCCGGGCCCAACCGGCGCAGCCCAAAAGAAACAGTGCAAGCAGCGAAACCGCAAGCAACTTAAGGCCAAGCCCCTTAAAACATCGTTGCAAAGTGCGTCCTGAGCCTAGAATAGAAGTGTTGGTAAATTAATAAAGGTAAAGATTTTGCGAATGCAAACCCGTTTTTTGCTGCAGATTCTAGTGGCACTGTTGCTCAGCGCCAGCCTCATCCACGCCCAAACGCCGGCCCTAGCCCCAGTACAGCAAGAGGCTGGCAAGGTAACCCTCGCCATGGGGCAAGCGTTTTTGGGCATTCAAAGCGCCCAGGTGGGTGCCAGCGTCAACATCGGTGCTGAGTTGGCCACCGGCGCAGACGGCTACCTGTACATCAAAACCACCGATGGCGGCTTTTTTATCCTTCGCCCCAACAGCCGGGCTCGCGTGCTGGAATACACCATTGACCCTGCTCAAAGTGCGAACAGCCGCTTCAAAATCGAGCTCAACCGCGGCGTAGCCCGCTCTATATCGGGCGACGCCGTCAAGAAATCGCGGCAAAACTTTCGCTTTAACACGCCGGTTGCCGCCATCGGCGTCATCGGAACCGACTTCACCGTGTTTACGGATGACCAGACCACCCGAGTGGCCGTGCTCTCTGGCGGCATCGTCGTCAGCGGCTTCGGCGCAGGCTGCGGCCCCGAGGGCTTTGGCCCATGCAACGTGGCCAGCCAGCGTCAGCTGCTTGCCGGCACTAGCGGCCCAGGCCAGGCCCCCGAGCTGTTACAGATTAGTCGTGGCCAAATGGCCCCCCAACTCCTGCGCGACGCAACCCTATTGCCAGACGCCGCCACCCCACCACGCGCTGATGAGCCCGCCAAAACCAGCTCCAACGGCGGCAATGCCAGCACCCGCAGCAACGCAAGCGGCACCATCAACCCCAGCCTTACAGACACCACTCTGGCCCCCATCAAAGCCAGCCAGCTCAACGCGCTGGTCCAACAAATACCACCGCAACTGCCACCTGTGCCTTCCACCCTCGTTTGGGGCCGCTGGCAAGGCATTGCCGAAAAACCTGCAGACCTTGACCTCATCCATGCCATGGCCAACAACCAGCTGTTTGGCCTAAACAGTTACTTTGCACTGCTGCGCACCCCCGGAGAAGCCTGGCGCGCGCCGCAAGAAGCCGCCGCCAGCTTTGTCTTGCAGGGCTATGCCGCACAGGTTCAGGCAGATGGCGCAGCGCCCACCCTTGCCGTGCTGGAAAATGCCAAACTCAACGTCAACTTTGCCAACAGCAGCTTTAACACTCAGTTTGAACTGCTCACCCAGGGCCAGCGTATTGCCCGTAAAGCCGAAGGTGCACTGGCCAATGATGGTAGCTTTGCCAACACCAGCCAATTTTTGGGTAACAACAACATGCTTGTACAAGGCGTGCTTGGTAGCGGAGCAGACAAACGCGCTGGTTACGTCTTTCAAAGCCGCATTGACGATGCCCGCCTGGCCACGGGGGTTACCCTCTGGTCCAAATAGCCAACCCCCTGTCACATTTTCCCAACAAAGCATAGTATTTGCAAAATAACCACAGCTTTGTGCAATAATGTGAGCCACGTCACATCGCTTAGGCGATTCATGGCGAGAATAGAGAAAGCTTAATTGCTAAATCGGTTTCTGAGCATGCCGCTACTTGTGAGTGACGTGAGCAGTGCCAAGCGAAGTTTTAATTTTTAACTAGGAACCTTCATCATGCCATTTACCACTGCTCAAGTTCAACAGGCTTATGTAACCTTCTTTAGCCGTGCGGCAGACACCGCAGGCCTTATCTATTGGACGCAAATTGCTTCCAGCAATCTGGCAGATCTTTACAATGCCTTCTCCGGCTCTGCTGAATACACCAGTGCATTTGCCGGCCTGAGCGGCAACGGCGCCCGAGTTGATCTGGTTTACAACAACCTGTTTGGTCGCCCTGCTGATACCGCTGGCTTGAACTACTGGACCTTGAAGATGGATCGTGGTGAGGTTAGTTTGGCTAACCTTGCTTTGGCTCTTGGCGCCGGCGCTCAAGGCACCGATGCCACAACCTTAGCTAACCGCGTTACAGCTGCTACCGCATACACCAGTGCGCTGGACACCCGCGACAAGATCTTGGGCTATTCTGGCGCTACCGCCAATGCGGCCGTAAAAACATGG
>Ga0214917_10002725_pt1 | contig 21216 bp, 17 predicted proteins | sample LL_1208_BB_MetaG_FD_177983 | JGI IMG/M metagenome (GOLD analysis project Ga0214917, IMG submission 177983) | Freshwater microbial communities from Lake Lanier, Atlanta, Georgia, United States - LL_1208_BB | ecosystem: Environmental > Aquatic > Freshwater > Lake | place: USA: Georgia | collected...
GAAGAACCGGAACGAGGAGGTCCAGGAGTCCCGCAGGTTCGACGAAGTGACGGCCGCGGAGCAAGCCAAGCACAAGCGATCCGAGCCGGGCAAGCGGCTGCGGCGGGCCGAGAAGGAGCTGGCCTCGATCGTCGAGGCCCTCGACAAGGCCGGCTCGCAGGCCCGGTCGTTCGTGGAGCGGATTCGTCGCGGCCCCGCAGCCGACCCGCCGCCCGTCGAGGATCCGGAGCCGTTGCCCACCGGCGCGGCCCTGATCACGCACCTCGAACAGCTCCGCGACGCCGCCGATGCCGGCAAGAAGAAGCTGCTCGGGCTGAAGGCGGTGGCCACGGCATTCTCGAGCGGGATGACGGCGACCGCCATCGCGGTACCCCTCCTGCTCGGCGGGATCGCCGCGGCGGCGGTCTTCCTGCTCCTGCCCGGCCCGCTCGCCGCCGCGGTCTCCACGAAGGCCGCGGCCGCCGCGGGCGCCCTGCTCGTCCTCGGCGGCGGCGGCGCGGCATGCGGATGGTGGCTCGTCGGCAGGATGAAGCGGTCGGCCGTGGCGGAGGCGACTGCGGTCCACGACGAAGTCGCGGCGACGATCGCCCGAGCGAAGAGCTGTCACAGCGGCTGCGCGGAGTACCTGCGGAAGAGGCATGACGCCGAGATGCTCAAGCTCGAGCAGACGCTCACGGAGGAGGCCAGGCTCGCCCGCGAGGCGTTCGAGGACCGCGTGAAGGCTCTGGTGGAGCATCGCGACAAGTCGCTGGCCGACCTCGAGACGAAGTGCGCGGAGTACGAACAGAAGATCGAGCAGCGTCGGGCCGCATCCTGCGAGGCGGCCCAGAAGAAGTATGTCCCGCTCATCGAGCGGCTCGACGCCGACTTCACGAGCAGGCTCGCGACGCTCGAGCGCGAACGCGACGAACGGCTGGCGGCGGCGATCGCCCGCCGGACTGACGACTGGGCACGGATGAGCGAGGATTGGAAGACTGCCCGCGTCGAAACCGCCGCCGTTTTCGACGAGGCGGCGAGGATCGATGCGGAGGCCTTTCGCGACTGGGACGACCTCGCACGCGGTGACGTGCCCCTCCCGGCGACGCCGCCGCCGGGGCTGCGGTTCGGCAGTCTCGCGCTCTCGTTGGAGTCGATCCCGGGCGGGGTGTCTCAGCGGCCGGAGTTCAACGGCCTCGGGCCCGTCAGCTGGAAGCAGCCGGCCATCCTCCCGTTCCCCGTGGAGGCGTCGCTTCTCATCAAGACGACGGCCGACCAGAAGGAGACGGCTGCGGACATGATGCAGGCGCTGATGCTGCGGATCGCCAGCGGCGTGCCGGCCGGTCAGACCCGCTTCACCATCATCGATCCGCTCGGTCTCGGGAAGCAGTTCGCCGGCTTCATGCACCTCGCCGACTACGACGAACTGCTCGTAACCAGCCGCATCTGGACGGAGCCGCCGCTCATCGAGCAGAAGCTCGCCGACGTCACCGAGCAGATCGAACTCGTGATCCAGAAGTACCTCCGCAACGAGTACGAATCGATCGGGGCCTACAACGCCGACGCGGAGGTGCCGGAGCCGTATCGGTTCGTCGTCGTCGCCAACTTTCCCGCCAACTTCACGGAGACGAGCGCCCGCCGCCTGGCGAGCATCGCCACCTCCGGCGCACGTTGCGGCATCTACACGATCGTCTCGGTCGACGGCACGCAGACGCTGCCGGCGAACTTTTCGCTCGACGACCTCGAGAAGCATTCGACGACGCTCGTCCTCAAGAACGGCGTCTCCACCTGGAACGATCCGGAGTTCCGGAAGTGGCCGCTCTCCGTCGAGCGGCCGCCGCCCGACGAGGTGTTCACGAAGATCATCCAACGGGTTGGCAGGGCGGCGCAGGCTGCCAAGCGTGTCGAGGTGCCGTTCGACCGCGTGGCGCCCGAGGAGGGGAAGTGGTGGCAGGGCAGCACGGCCGACGAGGTGGTCGCGCCGCTCGGCCCGGCCGGTGCCAAGAAGATCCAGAGCCTCAAGCTCGGCAAGGGCACCAGCCAGCACTGCCTGATCGCGGGCAAGACCGGCTCGGGAAAGTCGACGCTGATGCACGCGATGATCACGAGCCTCGCGCTGCAGTACAGCCCCAACGAGATTCAGTTCTATCTCATCGACTTCAAGAAGGGGGTCGAGTTCAAGCTCTACGACCACTACAAGCTGCCGCACGCCCGCGTGATCGCGATCGAGAGCGAGCGTGAGTTCGGCCTCTCGGTCATGGAGCAGCTCGACCGTGAGCTGAAGCGGCGCGGCGACCTGTTTCGCGAGCTGTCCGTGCAGAACGTCGCGGGATTCCGCGAGACGGGCCATCCCGATCCCATGCCGCGGGTCCTGCTGATCATCGACGAGTTCCAGGAGATCTTCGTCGAGGACGACAAGATCGCCCAGGATGCTGCGCTCATCCTCGACCGGCTCGTGCGGCAGGGCCGTGCCTTCGGCATGCACGTGCTGCTGGGCTCGCAGACGCTCGGCGGGTCCTACAGCCTGCCCCGCGCCACGATGGGCCAGATGGCGATCCGCATCGCCCTGCAGTGCAACGAGGCCGATTCCAGCCTGATCCTCTCCGAGGACAACACGGCCGCCCGGCTCCTCACCCGCCCCGGCGAGGCGATCTACAACGATGCCAACGGCATGATCGATGGCAACAACAACTTCCAGGTGGTCTTCCTCACCGATGAGCGCCGCGAGTGGTTCCTGGGCAGGCTGCGCGAGCTTGCCGATCGGCGGACCGACATCCCGTCGCTGCCGCGAATCGTCTTCGACGGCAACGAGGCGGCGAATCCCGCGGGCAACCAGCTGCTCTCCGAACTGCTGGAGTCCGGCACGGTCGCGGGCAAGCCGCCGGTGGCGCCGCTGGCCTGGCTCGGCGACGCCATCGCCATCAAGGATCCGACGGCCGCGATCTTCCGCAGGCAGGGGGGCGCGAACCTGCTGATCGTCGGCCAGCGCGAGGATCTCGGCGTGAGCCTCCTCGCGATGTCGATGATGAGCCTCGCCGTGGGGCACGATCCGCATCCGGGGGGCCGGGTCGGCCGGGCGGCCCGGTTCGTGGTGCTCGAGCCGGCGATCGCCCAGGAGAAGCCCGACACCATGCTGGCGCGGCTGGTCCCCTCGCTGCCGCACGAGGTCGAGTTGGTCAATTCGCTCGGCGTGGCCGCCGCCGTCGCCAGGCTCGCCGACGAGGTGAAGCGGCGGATCGACGAGCAGGTGCTCGATGGCGAGGCCGTCTTCGTGATCATCAGGGACCTGGCGCGGTTTCGCGAGCTGCGGCGCAACGAGAGCGACTTCGGCTACTCCATGAGCGGCGACGCCAAGGCGACCCCCGCCCAGAACCTGGTGACGCTGCTCAAGGACGGCCCGCCCGTGGGCGTGCACGTGCTCGTCTGGTGCGACTCCCTCACGAACCTGCAGCGGACGTTCGAGCGGGCGACGCTCAAGGAGTTCGAGCTCCGCGTCATCTTCCAGATGAGCGGGGCCGACTCGAGCCAGCTCGTCGACAGCCCCGCGGCCGTGAAGCTGGGGCCGCAGCGGGGGCTGTTCGTGCACGAGGAGACCGGCACGCTGGAGAAGTTCCGACCCTACGCGTTCCCGAGCGACGACTGGCTCCTCACGGTGTCGACGGCCTTGAAGGCGAGGCCGCAGGGAACGCCGGTCGAGCGGCCGGTCGCCACGCCTGCCGGCACTCCGCGGCCATCCGCCGGCGAAGGCTTCGGGATCACGGGAGGATTCGGCGCCGACGAGTTCAACTTCACCAAGTTTCTCGACGACCCTCCGGGCGGCGAGGACGCCGCGAAGCCCTGACCGCCTCCCCTCGTCGTCGCGGTGCGCCGCACGGCTGACCCGCCCCGCTACCGCTCGTGCGGCCTCCTGCCGACCGTGACGGTGATGGTCTGACGCCCGCCGTCCCGCAGGATTTCCACCGGCACGTCGGCGCCGACCGGCGACCGCAGCAGCAGGAGGACCAGCGCCGCGGGCTCCGTCACCGGCTCGCCGTCGAAGCTGATCACGATGTCGCCGGGCTTCACGCCGGCCCGGGCAGCGGGCGAACGGGGATCGACCGCCGCCACGCTCACGCCGACCGCCGCCCGCGCCCCGGGAGGCATCGGCAGCTCCCGCACCTCCATGCCGAGGTAGCCGCGCTCGACGTGCCCGGTCGTGCGGATCTCCTGGCACACCCGCCGCGCCCGGTTGCTGGGGATCGCGAAGCCGATCCCTCGGAACCCCTTGCCGACGATGGCGGTCGTGATCCCGATCACGTGCCCGTGCACGTCGACGAGCGGCCCGCCCGAGTTGCCCGGATTGATCGAGGCGTCGGTCTGCAGGAATTCCTGGAACGGGTTGTCGACCACGCCCCGGCGGCCGATCGCGCTGACGATGCCGTAGGTGATCGTGCGGTCGAGACCGAACGGATTGCCGATCGCCCAGGCCATCTCGCCCACCTCCACCGTGTCGCTGTCGGCCCACTCCGCGGTGGGCAGCCCCGTGGCGTCGATCCGCAGCACCGCCAGATCGCTGCCGGCGTCGGCTCCCACGAGGATCGCCTTGAACCGCCGGCCGTCCGCCAGTGCGACGTCGATCTCGTCGCTCTGCGCCACGACGTGGTAGTTGGTGACGATGATGCCGTCGGTCTCCACGATCACGCCCGACCCGACCGACTCGTCGGTGCCGCCGCCAGCCCCGTCGCCGCGCAGGGCGCCGATCTCGTCGGGCTGGGCGTACGCCTGCCGCCTGCTCGTCACATTGACGACCGCCGGGCCGATGACCCGGGCCAGCGTGGTGAACAGCTTTCCCACCGACCGCAGCTCCGCGCCGGCCGCCGCATCCCGGATGGCGGCGAGTTCGGCACGGGTCTTCGCATACTGCACCCGCCCGGCCATCGATGGCCAGGAGATCAGGCCCACGAGGCTCACGAGCCCGACGAACAGCACCAGGGTGCGCAGGTTCGCCACCCTCCGGTCATCCCCCGGTTCCGCCGCCCGAATCATCGTGCCGCCCCCCTTCCCGCCAAACGCGACCGCACCAGGTCGATCGCGAACTTGGCCGCCCGGGCCGGAGCCAGCGCGGCACCGCCTCCCAGGACGTGCTCGCGGCACTCCGTCCCACGGTCGTCCGCCACGGCGACGTCGATCACGTCACGCCCGTCGGCACCCGGCCTGGCGGCGGCCACGGCCAGGCCGATCAGCGCGTCATGATCCGCTCGCGCCCGCTCCGCCGCGACCGCGGCGCCGCCATCGAGGCCTGCAGTCACCACGGTTCCGCCACGGTAGACGAGGGTTCCCGCGGCCCGCGCCTGGGCCTGTGCGAGCATGGAGGCCACGCGGCCAGCAGTGCCCGACTCGACGGTTGCCAGGGTCGCTCCCGCGGCGGCGACGGCCCGCACGACCGCATCCTCGAGCTCGTCGTCCTCCGTGCCGTACACGAGGCTGCCGAGTGTCTTCCTGATGGTCTCCTCCGTGGGGGCGATCAGCGCCGCGCACGCCGCGGCATCGCGGCCGCGGGCGACGATCCGCAACATGATCGTGGCCTCGTGCGCGGTGATGCCCACGAGGGGATCGCGGCCGCGACGGATCATGTCGGGCAGCAGCGCCTCGATCGCGCTCTCGCCCGCACCGAAGCACTTGATCCGGCGGTGGAGGATCGTGCCCGCCTCCGGCAGCAGCGACAGCAGGCTCGCCACGACCGACTCCGACCACATCCGCCGCATCTCGGCGGGCACGCCGGGCAGCGCTACGAACCGCGTCATGCCCCCATCCGGCCGGCGCAGGTCGAGCTCGATTCCGGGGGCGGTGCCGTCGGGATTCGGGATGATCCGGCTGCCGCGGGGAAACAGCGCCTGCCGTCTGTTGCTCTCGGGCATCGGCACGCCACGACGGGCGAACCGCGACTCGACCGCGACGAGGGCCTCCGCGGACAGCTCCAGCGGCTCCGCCGCCACGGCGGCGAGCACGTCCCGCGTCAGGTCGTCGGCGGTCGGGCCCAGACCGCCGGTGGCGACGACGACGTCGCAGCGGCCCCCCGCGATGCGGAAGGCCTCGACGCCGTCCTCGAACGTGTCGCACACCGTGGTGTGGAAGGCGACGGGAACGCCCAGGAACCCGAGCTCGGTGGAGAGCCATTGGCTGTTGGTGTCGAGCCGCTGGCCCGTCGTCAGCTCGTCGCCGATGGCGATCACTTCAGCGCGCATCCCTCTTCTATACACCGGCCCGCGGGCCGGTGCACAGGGCCGGTCTGGTCTGGGCTGCGTCGGGCTGGAAGAATGGCGGCATGACGGGCACGATCTCCACGACCGGCACCGACCGCATGAAACTCGGCATCCTGGGCATCGATCCGCGGATCGCCCTGGCCGTCGCCAGCGCGACGGCCAGGGGCGACACGATCGTCATCGCCTGCGACCTGCGCCCGGACGATCCGACGGCGGCCGCCATCGGCCCGGACGTCCCGCGTGATCCGTCCTGGGAGCCGCTCCTCGACGCCCGCAGCTGCGACGCCATCCTCGTCGGCACCGAGGGATGGTGCGCACGGCGGGCGGAAGGGGTGCGGGCGCTGGTGCAGGCGGGCCGCACGCTCCTCGTGTCGCACCCGCTGGAGCTGTCGATGCTCTGGGCCTACGAGCTCGACATGATCCGCGCCGACTCGGGCGCGCGGCTGATCCCCTTCCTTCCCGAGCGGCTGCACCCGTTCATCGGCCGCCTGCGGTCGAGGATCGAGCTGGGGCTCGCGGGCGCCGGCCCCGCGGGTGCCGTCGAGACCGTGACGATGGAGCGACGACTCTCGGACCGCTCCCGTTCCGCCGTGCTCACCGCGCTGGCGCGTGACATCGACCTGGTGCGGGCCCTCACGGGTGATCCCGCCAGGCTCTCCACGCTCGGCACGGGCGATGCGGACGCCGCGTGGGGTTCGCTGGCCGTCGGCTTCAGCGGGCCGGCCCACCTGCCGGTGCGCTGGCAGGCGTGCCGCGGCCGGGAGCCCGGCCTGCGGATCACGGTGACGGATGCCGAGGGGGCGTGCACGGTCGACGTACCGGACCAGCCTTCACCGGACCAGCCCGGCTCGGACCAGCTCGGCTCGGACCAGCTCGGCCTGCCGTGGACGTGGACCGACGGCACGCACGTCGAGACCGCTGCATTCGATCCGGGCGGCGCGATGCTCGACCAGATCCGCCCGCGGCCCGACCGCCTGTCGCCGCCGGCGGCGGCCCCCGAACGCGTGGTCGGGGCCGACGTCGAGCGTATTCCCGCGGCCACCTGGCCGGACGCGGCCCGTGCCGTGGAGCTGGCCGAGACCGTCCCGCGCAGCCTCGCCAAGGGCCGGGCGATCGACCTTCACCAGGAGGAGTTCTCGGAAATCGGCACGTTTCGCGGCACGATGGCGTCGCTCGGCTGCGGTCTCGTGCTGGGAGCGCTCGTGCTGCTCGTCATCGCCACGCTGGTGGGCGGCATCGCCCGCGCCGCCGGCTGGGGATTCGCCGAACGGATCGCCGGTGCGTGGCCGCGGATCGTGCTCGCGGCGCTCGGGGTCTTTCTGACGCTGCAACTGCTCCCCCTGCTCGTCGGCCCGGCCCGCCGCCCCGACGACACTCCGCCCCCCGCCGGCGGACGTGAGTGAAAATTCCTGAACTTTTTTCCCGGCCCCTTCCGGGATGACGCCGCCGCCGCCCGGAGGTGGTCATCGGCCGCCAGTTGGGAAAGCTGTGCAGCCCCGGCCGCCCGCGTGAGAGTCGGCCGCGGCGTCCGGCCGATTCAACCGCAGCGGGGCGGCCTGAAGTGCCCCGCGCCGACGGCCCGCCCGTCGGCGTCCCTGGTCATCGTCTGCCGGCAGCTCCTGTCGCCGGCAGGCTCGGAGCTGGTCGTTCATGCGCTGTCCGTGGGCTCTCCTTCCGGCCGTGGCGATCCTGCTCGCGGCCGCGGCGACGACCTCCACGACGGCAGCCGAGACCCGCCGGACCGCGATCGTGCGGGCCATCGAGTCGACCCGGGACAGCGTGGTGAACATCCACGGCCACAAGCTCGTCCCGAACCCGGAGGACGAATCGGGCGGCGAGCTCCGCCGCGTGAACGGCATGGGCACCGGCGTGGTCATCGATTCGCGGGGCTACGTCGTCACGAACTACCACGTGGTGGAGGGAGTGCGGCGGATCGAGGTCACGCTCGCCTGCGGCCGCACGACCTCGGCGGCGCTCGTGTCGCACGACCCGCGGACCGACCTGGCGGTCATCAAGGTCGAGACCGACGTCCCGCTGCCGGCGATCACGATCGGCACGTCGTCCGACCTGATGATCGGCGAGACCGTGCTCGCCCTCGGCAACGCCTACGGCTACGAGCACACGGTGACCCGCGGCATCGTCTCCGCCCTCCATCGCAGCGTCGAGGTCAGCCGCACGCAGCGGTACGACGACCTGATCCAGACCGACGCCAGCATCAATCCCGGCAACTCCGGCGGCCCCCTGCTCAACATCGACGGCGAGATGGTGGGCGTCAACGTGGCGGTCCGTGCCGGCGCCCAGGGCATCGGCTTCGCGATCCCCGTGGACCGGGTGCTCGACGTGGTCGCCGACCTGCTGTCGGTCGAGCGTGTCAATCGCACGTGGCACGGCATCGTGGCCCGGCACGACGGCCCCCGCGGCGTGATCGTGGAGGCCGTGCATCGCCAGAGCCCGGCGGAGTCCACCGGCATGAAGGCGGGCGACGTGATCACGCGGATCGGCGACGTGCCCGTCGCACGGCCACTCGACATCGAGCGCGGCCTGCTCGGCCATCGGGCCGGGGACAGCGTGCCGGTCACCGTGCTGCGGGCCGGTTCCGAGGAGAAGCTCGACCTCGCGCTGGTGGCCGTGCGCCGCGATGCCGTCCCGCTCGACGAGCGGTGCTGGCGGGAGATCGGACTGCGGGTCGAGCAGGTGCCGACGTCCCGCGTGCAGCGGCTCCAGTCGCGCTACCGCGGCGGGCTCCTCGTCACCGAGGTCCGCGACGGCGGGCCCGCCCAGGAGCAGGGGATCAAGGAGGGCGACATCCTGGTCGGCCTCCACGTCTGGGAGACGATCGTCCCCGAGAACATCGCGTACATCCTCGACAAGGCCGAGGAGGAGCACCTCAACCCGATCAAGTTCTACGTGCTCCGCGGCCGCGAGACGCTCTTCGGCCACCTCGTCTCCGAGACGATCCGTCGCTGACCCGCGGCCTCCGCGACGCAGGCGACAGGCCTGCCGGGCCGTTCCGGCCGGCGCACGGGTGCGGGCCAGCCGCGATGCTGCGGGCCGGCTCAGCGGCCCTCGCAACGGGCACCCTGCTGCGGTCTAGAATCTGTCGTGCGAAGCCGTGTCGGGCTTTGGAACCCCAAAACGCGGGCCGCTGCGGCCACGCCCCATGGAAACCGACTTTCTCGACTGGCTCGTCGCCCGCATTCCCGCCGATCCGCGGCTGGAGGTGCCCGCGGGCGACGACGCCGCGGTGCTGCGGCCACCCGCCATGCGGCGGACCGTCGTCACCGTCGACATGCTCACCGAGGGCGTCGACTTCAGACTCGGCGACGACTGTCCGCCCGAGGCCGTCGGACACAAGGCTCTGGCGGTGAGCCTCAGCGACCTCGCCGCGATGGCGGCCCGCCCGGAGGCGGCGTTCGTCGCCGTCTGCCTGCCGCGGCACGGGGGCGCGAGCATCGCCCGGGCCATGCTCACCGGCATCGAACGGCTGGCGGCCACACATGGCTGCACGCTCGCCGGGGGCGACACGAATTCCTGGGACGGGCCGCTCGTGGCGAGCGTCACCGCCATCGGCAGCGTGCCACCGGGAGCCGCCTGGAGGCGCGACGGCGCCCGCCCCGGCGATCTGCTCGTCGTCACCGGCCCGTGCGGTGGCAGCCTGCTGGGCCGCCACCTCGCCGTGCGGCCGCGCTGCCACGAGGCGCTCGCGATCGCCGCCCGCTTCGAGGTGCATGCCGCCATCGACGTGAGCGACGGCCTGGCGCTCGATCTCTCCCGCATGATGCGGGCCAGCGGCACCGGCGCCGTGGTGCGGATGGCCGACGTGCCGATTCACGACGACGCCGTGCGGATGAGCGGCGTGCCCGGGGACGGCCGCAGTCCGCTCGAGCACGCCCTCGGCGACGGCGAGGACTTCGAACTCGTGCTCGCCATGCCGCCTGCGGCCGCCCATGCCCTGCTGCACGCTGCGGGCCCGCCACCGCTGTGCCTGCAGGCGGCGGTCATCGGCGAAGTGACGGCAGGTCCGGAACTCGTCGCCGTCGATCCGCGGGGCCGACGCATCGCACTCGAGCCACGGGGATACGTGCATGCCTTCGACGGCTGAAGGTGCCGCCCCCGGGCCGATCGTGGTGCGGGTGCCCGACGAGGAGTCGGTCGCGGCGCTCGCGCGGCGGCTGGCGGCGGCCCTCCCGGACCGGGCCGTCGTCGCGATCGAAGGCGATCTCGGCGCCGGCAAGACGACCTTCGTGAAGGCGGTGGCCGCCGCGACGGGGCTCGATCCCGCCACGGTCGTCAGCCCGACGTTCGGGCTGATCCACGTGCACGCTCTGCCGCCTCGTGCGACGGGCCCGCGGCGGCTCGTGCACGCCGACTTCTACAGGCTCGTCCATCCCGATGAACTCGCCGAGACGGGCTGGGATGACGCCATCTCCGGCGGCGGCTGGTCGTTCGTGGAGTGGCCGGGACGGATCGCGGGCCATTTGCCGGCCGATCGGCTCGATGTCACGATCGGGATCGATTCCCCGACGGCTCGCACGTTCACGTTCACCCCCCGCGGCACGCTCGTCCTCTCCGCCGCACTGGCGGCCCGCTGACCGGCCCGGTGAGGCGGGGATCGGCGCGTGGGCACGGGGGCCGTATGCTCTCGCTCCACCCGCCGAGGACCCCATGCGACTCGATCCCCCCACGTCCCTGCTCTGCGTGGTCGACATCCAGGAGCGGCTGCTGCCGGCGGTGCCCGACGCCGGCCGCGTCGTCGCGGCGGCGGGCCTGCTCGCCGACGCCGCGGCACTGCTGGGCGTGCGGTCGATCCTCACCGAGCAATATCCCAGGGGACTCGGGCCCACGCCGCCCGCGCTCGCGGCGCGGCTGCCCGCGCCGGTCGAGAAGATGTCGTTCAGCTGCTGCGGCTGCCAGCCGTTCGCCGCCGGCCTCGGGGGCGTCGAAGCGGTGCTCCTGTGCGGCCTCGAGACGCACGTCTGCATCGCCCAGACGGCGGCGGACCTGCTCGCGCGGGGGCTGACGGTGTTCGTCGCGGCCGATGCCGTGGCCTCGCGACACGCGTTCGATCACGACATCGCCCTGCGACGGCTCGAGGCGACGGGCGCGATCCTCACCACGGCGGAGGCGGCCATCTTCGAGTGGTGCCGATCCGCCGAGCATCCGCAGTTTCAGGCCGTGCGAAAGCTCGTGCTGTCACGGTGAGCCGCCGGCGCTCGACGCCGGACGGGCCGCTGCGGCCGCGTCGCCGTCATCGCCCAGCGTCGGCGCCGTGAGATCGACCTTTCCATCGGCCGCGGGCTGCGTGGCGAGCCTGCGGAGCCTCGCGAGCTTCGCAGCCGCGGTCGGCTCGCCGGCAGGCTCCCGGCCGGGCGCGGCCCCAAAGAGGATCGACCGCGTCGGCGGCCCGACGAGTTCCCACTTCCGCGGGCCCACGCCCACCACGGGCCGGCACTCCGTGAGCCCCAGCGGCTCCCATTCCGGGCCGATCGCGACCGCCAGCGCCGCCGCCTCCTCGACCGCGGGATCGCCCCAGACCGACCCCTCCGGCCCCTGCGGGCTCGACTGCACGCCGCCGATCCGCGGATATCTGGCCGCCGATTCCGCCGAGAAGTCGCCGCTCGGCAGGACCACTCCCTCGCCATCGACGGCCAGCAGCCCCCCCTTCACGGCCACCATCGCCACCGGCTCGCGGCAGGCCACCTCGACGGTGGCGGCGGCCGGATGCCGCAGCCGCACGGCCACCACGCGGCTCACCCACGGATGCATGTCGAAGGCCCGGGCGAGCCGCCGGGGCAGTTCGGGGTCGTCGAGCGGGAGCCCCCCGTCGAGGCTCGCGTTCCGCAGCGACTCCGCCTTCAGGTCGCACCGCACCCACGGCGCCTGACCGATCAGTTCCACAGCCTCCGGCCGGAGCACGGCGTCGGCCCGCGCCCGCGTTGTCTCCGCCACGCGGGTCCAGACGGCCCAGCCCAGTGCCACGGCGGCGGCGACCACCGCCGCGGCGGCGAGACCCGCACGGTGCTCGCCGACGAACCGCCCGACGCCGTTCGGCTCGGGCTCGTCCACGGGAAACTGGCTGCCACGCCGCGCGGGGGCACTCATGCGTCCGGCCACCTCGTCACCACACCTCGATCTGCGGGGCGAGTTCCACCCCCAGTCGCTCCCGCACCTTCGCCCGCACCAGCTCGATCAGGGCACGCACGTCGTCGCTGGGGCACCGCGGCGAGGCGACGACGTAGTTGGCGTGCGGCCCGTGCACCGCCGCCTCGCCGACCCGCAGGTCCCGTGCTCCCGCCTGCACGATGAGCGATTCGGCGGTGGTGCCGAGCGGATCCTTGAACATCATCGCCACCGTGCGGGTGCCGGACGGCTGCTCGGCCCGCTCCACGATCCACTGTTTCTGCATCCGCTTCGTGAGGCGTTCGGGATCCTCCTCGTCGAGTTCAAGTCCGCAGCCGACGATGATGCAATCGTCGAGGTTGCTCCATCGCGACTCGAACGCCAGGCTCTCGCCGCGACGCACCTCCCTGGTGCCGTCGCGGAGCATCACGGTCACCTCGCGCACCCGCTCGCCGATGTCGCCACCGTGGCCTCCCGCGTTGCCCACCAGTGCGCCGCCGACCGTTCCGGGAACACCGACGAGGGTCTCCAGCCCTGACAGGCCGGCCTGCACCGCGGCGGAGACGACGTGCACGAGCTTCGCGCCCGCCCCGACCCGGAGGGTCGGCCGCTCGACGTCGATGCCGCAGAACGCGGCCGCCGACAGCCGCACCACGATCCCGGGGAATCCTCCCGAGGGGACGAGGATGTTGGAGCCGCCGCCGATCACCCGCAGCGGGATGCCACGGGTATGGCAGCGGCTCACGAGCCGTGCCAGCGCGTCGATGTCGATCGGTTCGCTGAAGTACGCGGCTTCGCCGCCGATGCCCAGCCAGGTGTGGTGCGAGAGCGGCTCGCGCGACGCGACCGCGACCCCCAGATCGTCGAAGGGCGTGCCGCCGACAGCAGCATCCGCGGCCTTCGTTCCCTGCTCGAGCGAGCCGTTGTGGCGGGATTTCATCTGCATCACCTCGTGGCCACGGCGCTCGCCGGCTTCCGGCACTCAGACCGCGAGGGGTATTGTGGCCGAAGCGGTTCTGCGGCGTCCATCCGGCGATTCCGGCGGACCGCTGGCCGCCTGCGGGTGCGGTTCACGCCGCCCGCCGGCCCGCGCTGTAAGGTTGCGGCACGTGCGCCAGTTGCAGCCAGCCGTCGACGACGGCTGCCAGCGACGGCGGCGGGCCTGCGGGATCGTCGGGCCCGTGGGCGGCCATGGCAGGGGCCCCCAGCACCAGCAGGCAGTCCTCCGGCCGCAGGCCGGAGAGCAGCCTGTCGACTCGGGCATAGGCGGCGAGGTCCGCGGCGGCGGCCTCGTCGTCGAGCAGGGTGGCGGGCGCGACGAGGCACTCGTCGGCCCAGCGGGCGATTCGCCGGCTGAATGCGCCGAGCACCGCGTGACGACGCCCCTGGCCGGCCGACAGCCTCACGACCGTGGCCTCCTCGGCGAGCACGACGAGCCGTCCCGGCGTCAGGCGGCGGAGGCTCGCGAGGGTGGCGGCCAACGCATGGCCGCTCGTCGGATGATCCACGAACGCGGCGTGATCCTGGCCGCGATCGATCCGCTCGACCCGGCCGGGCACGCTGCCTGCCGCCTCCAGCCCCCGCACGACCCGCTCCAACGGCACGCGATAGCGCAGCCCGACCGCGGCGGCGAGCAGGCTGTCGCGGACGAAGGACGCGACCGGCGTCGATGCGACGACGGGGATGGCGTGGCCTCCGTCGCGGAGGAGGAACGTCTGGCCCGACAGGCTCCGCTCGACCGGCACGGCCGTGATGTCGGCGCCGGCCTTGAGCCCCGCCGTGATGATGGGTCCCTCGTGGCCGGCGGCCGCCAGCCGCGCGACCAGGCGTCCGACGCGGTCGTCGTCGCCGCACGCCACGAGGCAGCCCTGCGGCCCCAGGCAGCCGAGAATCCTCGCTTTCACGCCGCGGTACGCCGCGGGAGTGCCGTGCGTGTCGAGGTGCGCCGATGCGAGGTTGGTGACGACCACCGTGTCGCAGGCGACACCGGCGAGCGCATGACCCGCGAGCATTTCGCTCGACACCTCGACGACGGCGTGCGTGCACCCACCGGCCGCGAGCCTGGCGAACCAGCCCGCGAGTTCGCGCGGGCTGTCGAGATCGGCGATTTCGGCCGCGGTGGCGTCGGCGTCGATGCAGCCCAGATCGGAGAGCACGCCGACCCGCAGGCCCGCCTCCGCCAGGATCGCTGCCGTCAGCCAGGCCGTCGTCGTCTTGCCACTCGTGCCGGTGACGGCGATCACCCGCAGGCCGCCGGCCGGATCGCCCGCGAGGGCGTGGCACAGGCGAGCCAGCGCCCAGCGGCTGTCGGGCACGATGCACAGCGGCGTGCCGAAGGTGGGGATCATCCGCTCGGCGACGACGCCAGCAACGCCCCTGGCGATCGCGCGGTCCACCTCATCGTGACCGTCTCCGGCCGCGGTGACGCGGGCGACGAACACGTCGCCGGGGCCGCAGGAGTCCGGATCGTCGCAGCAGCCGGCCGCGACGATGTCGTCCGCGACGAAGAACGTGGCATCGGGAAGAATTCGCGAGAGCATCACCCCCGCGGCCGCCCCGCGCCGACCCCGCCCCCGGCTCTTGCCGCCCCCGGACAGATCATCGACCGCCATCGTGGCCTCCTGCCTGCACCCTCCGGACCGCACCTGGCGGCGCCGGAACGGGCATGAACCCGAGTCTCCGCGTCCATCCTTGAACGCGTGATGCGGGCAGATTGTCCGCGGCTCGAAAGTCCGGTCAAGACCGGCTTCGAGAGGGGGGCGCGGGCCGCGCCGCAGCCGGCCCAGCTTGCCGCGCCGCCCCTCGGCGCGCGACGATGGGCAAGATGACCACGCAGTCCCACGCCGGCGTTCGCGCAGCCACGGCAGCCACGCCTGGCGACCGGCAGACGGGCCGCGCAGGCTCCGCCCGGCGGCGGCCTGTGCTGTGGGTCGGCTCGGCGGCAGGCATCGAGTTCGGCCTGGCCCGCTCGGCGCTGGCGGCGCTCGCCGACATCGTGGAGCTCGAGCGGGCGGCGGACGCCGACCATGCTGGCGGCGACGTCGCCCCCGTGTTCGCCGTGCTCGCCTCCGACAGGCCCGGACGGTTCACCGTCGCCGATGCCGCAGGCTTGTCGCGGCGGTGGCCGCTGATGCCGATCGTGTCGGCGGCGTCGAGCCTGGTGGAGGGCCGCCGACGGAGCGGGCCGCAGCTGCCTGGCGTCGAGGAGGTGCCGTGGCACGACCTCGCGGGTCGATCTGGCTGGTGGCTGGCGGCACTCGACGCCGGACTGCCGACCGGGCTGGGCATGCCCGCGACGGCGCGGCGAGAGGAGCGGCTGCTCGAGTCGCTCGCGGCCCTCCGGCGACGGCCCGGCTGGGCCGCGACCGACGTGGCGGTGGCGGCCGCACGGCCGGTCGAGCTGGAGGGGCTCTGCGATCTCCTCGAAGTCGCCGGCCATCGCATCGTGCACAGATCCTGCGGCCGCCCGCGGATCGACGAGACGGCCACCGCGGTCGTCTGGGACGTCGACGATGTCCTCGCCGACCAGCTCGCCTGGCTGCGGCTGCTGGCCGCCAACCGGCCCGGCCTCGGGATCGTCCTCTTGGAGAGCTTTCCGCGGGGTGACACGGCGGCGGCGGCGATGCAGGCGGGAGCCGCCGCCATCCTCGGCCGGCCGGTCTCCCTGGAGGCCCTCGCCGGCACGCTGATGCATCGCGAAACGCTGAAAATGCCCACCGCTGCCGGCCTTGGACGCCCGGCCGCGGGTCGCTAGCATCCCCGCCTTGAGACGAGCCGCCCCCACACCATGCCGCCGCACCGTCCCCTGGCCTCGCGCCACGGCCGGGCCAGCTGCGCGGCCGCCCGCCTCGTCGTGGACGGCCGTGGCCGCCATCGTCTGGGCGGCCGCGGGCTGCGCCCACCTCGCGATGGCGCCCATGCCTTCAGCGACGTCCTTGGCGGCACAGGCTCACCTCCCCTGGGCTCGCGCGGAGGATCTGCCCTGCAAGGGGGAGATCGTCGCCGGCCAGCTCGTCATTCACACCGACTTTCCGCTGGCCGAGCAGCATCGGATCGTCCGCGACCTCGAGTCGCTGCGGGCCGACTCCAGCCAGCAGCTCGGCCTGCCGATCTCCGACGAGCCCGTCCACCTGTACCTCTTCGACGACAAGGACCGCTACGACGCCTTCGCGGCCCGACACTTCCCCGGCTTCCCGGCGCGACGGGCGTTCTTCGTCGAGACCGACACGACGCTCTCGGTGTTCGCCGTCTGGCAGGACCGCATCGCCGAGGACCTGCGGCACGAGACGACCCACGGCTACGTGCACGCCGTCGTGCCGACCGTCCCCCTCTGGCTCGACGAGGGCATCGCGGAGTTCTTCGAGCTGCCGCGAAACGAGCAGGGCGTCCACGCGGCGCACGTGGCGCACCTGCAGGGACGGTTGATCGAGGGGACGTGGCGGCCAGACCTCGGCCGCATGGAGGCGCTGGCCTCGGCGGGCGAGATGTCGCAGGACCACTACGCCGAGGCCTGGTGCTGGACCCATTGGCTCCTGCGGACGACGCCGCAGCGACGCCGGCTGCTTCAGGACTACCTCGCCGATCTGCGGCGCGACGTGCAGACTGCGCCGCTGTCCGCGCGGCTGCGCTACGCCGAGGGCGCCAGCGCCGATCTCTCCGCCACGCTCCGGGCACACCTGGAAGCGCTCGCGGCACAGCAGCCGCGGTGACCGCGGCCGACCGACCGCCGCACGGGGACCGTCACGGATGCGGGCACGGGCGGATCACTCCGGACGATCCGCCCGCAGCCGATACCGCGTGCCATGCTCGTGCGACTCGAAGCCGAGCTTGCCGAACAGCTGCATCGCCGGCAGGTTCGCGTTCGAGACGTGCGTCTCCACGACGGCCACGCCCTCGGAGGCGAGGTCGTGCATCGATTCGGCGACGAGGTAGTGGGCCAGACCCTGCCGCCGGCGCGGCCCCTCGACGCCGACGTGCAGCAGGCCGGCCATGCTGATCCCCCAGGACATGGCGAGAGGCTGCATGTCCCAGTAGGACACGCTGCCGAGGAGCTCGTTGCCGGACGCCCGCAGTTCGTAGCGGCGCAGGGCCACCCCCGTCGTCGTGGCCGCCTCCCACCAGGTCCGCCGCGTCGGCTCGTCGATCGCCCGCAGCGTCGTCGTCCTGCGGATCGCCATCTGCAGCCGGTTGACGGGCGGCCGGAAGCCCGACAGCGACCGCCGCAGCACGGCGATCCGCTCGGCCTCGACGTAGCCGGCACGCGTGAAGACACGCTGCATGTCCGGCGAGGAATCGAGGATGCCCGGAAGGTCGGAGCCGCCGTAGAGCCCGAGGTAGAAGCTGCGCATCTCCGCGGAGCCGCCGCCGAGCAGCGTCGTCGCGCCGCGGCCGCGGAGATAGGCCTCGCAGCGGGCGATCAGTCCCGCGCCGATCGCCTCCTTCTCCGGATGCGGCACGACGACCGCCAGGAGCGTGGTGCCGACGCGGGTGTCGATCGCCGTCTGTTCGGCGTCGGGCCCGAACGCGGCGTGGGCGAAGCCGACCACGCGGTCGGCGGCCGGATCGCGGGCCACGATCAGCCCCTCGCGATCGAAGTAGGGCTTCGAGAAGACGCTCGACTCGAGCAGCGCGGACGTCATCGGCTGCATCGCCGACGGGCCGAGGTCGGCCGACCGCCAGGCATCGGCCAGCCGCGGCGGATCGTCGTTGCGAAAGCAGCGGAACTCGATCACGCCTGCGACTCCGCGGCGGCCCCGGCCGCATCCGCCAGCCTGACTCGAATGCGTCCGCCCCGCACGCACACCTCGTGCACCTGCTGACGCACGGTGCCGCTGAGCTGGTGCCGTCCGGTCACCACGTCGAACTGCCACCCGTGCCACGGGCAGGTGAGCACGGTGCCGCAGAGGACGCCGGTGCCGAGCGGGCCTCCCTGGTGCGGGCAGAGGCCGTCGATCGCGTGCAGCGTGCCGTCGACGTTCGCCACCGCCACCATCCTGCCGCCCGCCACCCGCTCGATGCTGCGGCCGGGCGGGCACTCGCTGGCGTCGGCGATCTCAATCCAGTCGTTCATGGGGCGGGGGCGGGCTCGCGAGACGACGCCGGGGCTCAGGCCGCGGCGCGTTTCACTGTAGCCTCTGCCGGCGATCCCCGCCATCGCCGGTGAACCCACCAGTACTGCGCCGGGGCGCGACGGATCGCCATCTCCAGCAGCGACGTGTACCACTGAGACACCGCCTTGACGTCGGCCACCTCGGGCCCGCATGCGGCCGGATCGGCCACGCCGTCGATCCGCAGGTCGTAGTCGAACAGGCCGTGCCTCCGGGTCGCGGAGCAGACCATGATCGGCGCCGACGACGACAGCGCGAACACGCCGATCGCCTTGTGCACGCTGGCCGGACGCCCGAAGAAGTCGACCCAGCAGCCGCGCGGCCCGGCCGCCTGGTCGCCGAGCAGGCCGATCGCGCCGTTGTCCTCGAGCACGAGGGCCACGTCCGGCGCGCTCCCCTTCTTCGGCAGGATCCGCTGGCCACGCGACTCGCGGAACCTGGTCACGAACCTGTCGAGCAGCGGATTGTCGAGCTCGCGGGCCACGGAGTAGATGCGGAAGCCGAAGACGCCGAACAGGAACGCGGCCAGTTCGAAGTTGCCGTAGTGCCCCGAGAGGATCACCTTGGGACGGTCGGCCCAGAGAAGCCGCACCATCTTCTCCATGCCGTGGAACCGCAGGTGCCGCCGCCAGGTCGTCTTGCGGATCACCCGCTCGGCGTGGGCGATCTCGATCACCATCAAGAGCAGGTGCTCCCACATCCCGCGGGCGGCCTCGCGGGCCTGCGCGGGCGACCACTCGGGAAAGGCCTGCCGCAGGTTGTCGCGGACCACGCTGCGCCGGATCCTCATGCGGTTGGCGAGCAGGTCGGCGCAGGAGCGGGCGAACCGCTCGCAGGTGCTCCGCGGCAGCGACTGGATGACGCAGATCAGCACGCGAACGGCGGCGTAGGCGAGCACGTCCGTGGTCCGCGTGAGCAGCGATCGTCGCATGATCCTTCCCTGGCCTGCCGTCGCGGCCGGTCCGTCGGCCTCTTCGTCCAATCGGGCGATTCTCGCCGACGGGCTTCCCCGGCATCCAGATCGGTTCCGCGGCCGCCCGAGATGCACCCGGCGTCACACTGGGCTGGCTTTTCAGCCGCCCCCCGCCGTCCCGGGGGCCGTCTGGGCGAGCACCAGCAGCACGCTGATGGCGTTGAAGAGGCCGTGAAAGAAGATGCCCGGGACGATCGAGCCGGTCTGGCGGGCGAGGTAGCCGGCCACGAGGCCGAAGAAGAACAGCGGGACCCAGGCAAGCCCCTGCCCCACGTGTGCCAGCGCGAAGGCCAGGGCCGAGACGACGACGGGCGCCGCCCTGCCCCACTGCGGCTCGCGCTGCTGGAGCCAGCCCTGCAGGACCCGCCGGAAGAGGAACTCCTCCGTGACGGGCGCGGCCACGACGGCCACGAACCACACCAGCCCGATCGCCGGCAGTTCACGATGCGCCGCCAGGAAGTCGATGAGCGTATGCCGGTAGGGCACGAGCCGGTCGAGTGCGGCGGCCAGGCCGAGGAGCGGGACGAGCGTGAGGGCGACCGCGGCCACGCCGAGCGTCACGTCCTCACGCAACCGCACCGGGCCGAATCCCAGCGTCGCCGGCTCGGCCCCCTCGCCGACGAGCATCGCCGCCGTGACGTTGGTCGCGAACAGCGTCGCGGCCGCCGCGGCCGCCAGCCGCAGCGGCATGTCCTCCGGCGCCACCGCGGCTGCCAGCAGCTGCAGGCAGTAAAACACCACGAACGCGATCGCCACCTCGCCGCCATGCCAGCGGGCCGGTGCATGGGGCCTCGGGCTCACCGCGGGCAGGCCGCGCCACATCCGTGCCGCGATCACCGTCGCGACCGCCAGGCTCCCGGCGACGCCGCAGCTCCACAGCAGGAACGCCGCCGCCGTCCCTGCGGCGGCAGCCGGTTCGAACGGCACGTCGGCGGCGTCGAGCTGCATGGTGTGAGAGGCCGCGGCCCGCAGCCGCGCGTCTATGCGTCAGTGGCGCCGGCGTTCACCGGCCTGGTCCGACGGACTCCGGCTCGGTGAGCATGCCGCGGGCCGCGACGAGGTATTCCAGTCCGGACCAGACCGTGGCCGTGATCGCGGCCCAGGCGGCGGCCGTCGCGAGGGTCGCCACGCCCAGTCCTCCGATCAGCACCTCCGGGGCCGCCCGCGCGGCGAGTTCCAGGGCGATCGCCCCGCACTGCAGCACCATCTTCAGCTTGCCGGAGAACGCCGCCGAGAAGTCGTGGCCGGTCCGCTCCATCTCGGCGCGGATGGCGGTCACCACCAGTTCCCGTACGACGACCACCACTGCCATCCAGGGCCTGATGGCCGAGCCGGCACCGGGCGCCGCCAGCAGGATGAATGCACCGCAGACGATCACCTTGTCGACGAGCGGGTCGAAGATCCTCCCGATGCGGCTCACCTGGCCGAAGCGACGCGCCCACCAGCCGTCGACCCAGTCGGTGGATGCCGCCACCAGGAACACGGCCAGGGCGGCGGCGTGCATCGACCTGTCGACGAGCACGAAGAGCACGATCGCCAGGGCGAGCCGCGCGGCCGAGAGCATGTTCGGCACGGTCCAGATGCGGCCGAGCGAATCAGGCTGCTGCATGGGACCGTCCCGGCCAGGAAACAATGAACCGGAGGTTCATGGGCAGCACGCCCACCGTCGCCCCGCCGCAGGACCGCACGGCAGGGATGCCGTGCCCTCGCCGGCGGGCGGAGCCCGCCCAGGAAAAAATGAACCGGAGGTTCATGGGCAGCACGCCCACCGTCGCCCCGCCGCACGACCGCACGGCAG
>Ga0214917_10002726_pt1 | contig 21213 bp, 16 predicted proteins | sample LL_1208_BB_MetaG_FD_177983 | JGI IMG/M metagenome (GOLD analysis project Ga0214917, IMG submission 177983) | Freshwater microbial communities from Lake Lanier, Atlanta, Georgia, United States - LL_1208_BB | ecosystem: Environmental > Aquatic > Freshwater > Lake | place: USA: Georgia | collected...
ATATCCTGCAGGACATTGAGACGCTCAACCGCCGTTGCCAGAAGGGAGAGCTCGACGTCTCTGCGGTGTCCTTTCACGCCTACACCACGATCGCGGATCAATATGCCCTGCTTTCCTGCGGATCCAGCTTTGGGGACGGCTACGGCCCCTGTCTGGTGGCGAAAAAGAAATATTCCCGCGAAGAACTCAAAAAGCTCCGCCTGGCTGTGCCCGGCCTGCTGACCAGCGCTTATCTCACCCTCCAACTCTATCTCGGTTTACCCCACGGAAATTTCCAGGCAGTGGTCGTTCCTTTCGACAGGATCCAAGAAGAAATCATGGCCGGCCACGTCGACGCCGGCCTTCTTATCCACGAGGGCCAGCTCACCTACGATGAGGAGGGCTTCACACTCTGCGAGGATCTGGGGAAATGGTGGGCGCAGGAGACCGGTGGCTTGCCCCTTCCGCTCGGAGGGAACGTGGTCCGCCGTGCCTTGGGCGCCGAAGTCATCGCCGCGGTCACCGAAACCCTGCGGGAAAGCGTGAAGTATGGGCTGGAGCACCGGCAGGCTGGAGTTCGCCACGCCCTCCCACTCAGCCGGGGCATGGACGAGAAACGAACCGACAAGTTCATCGGAATGTATGTCAACGACCTCACCCTGGATTTCGGCCCCCGCGGCCGCGCCGGTCTGAAGGAGTTTTACGGTCGCGCCCAAGCCGCCGGTCTGATCCGATCGAATCCGCTTTAATTTTTTAGGAGCGTGAGGAACTCCCCGATTTCCTCCGGGGTGTTGGAAACGTGGGGGGAAACACGCAAAAGCATTTTGCCCCCATGCTCCTTTCGCCAGGAAACACGGATCTTGGCCACCTCCATCCTTTCCTTGATCCGATTCCACCCGGAGGACGGCTCCGCCAGACTCGTGATGACCCGGTTTTCACCCTCCCCGCCATAAACAGCGAAACCCGCCCGGCGAGCCCCTTCCCTCACCTGCCGGGCCAGCGCAAGCGCGTGGGCCGAAACTTCCGGCAGTCCGATCGAATCGAGCAACTCCAAGGAGGCCCGCATGCCTTCGATGCCGGGCAGATTCAAACTTCCCGGTTCGTAGCGTCGTCCGCCGGCTTCAAAGGAAATTTCCGGCTGGGCCAGGAAATCCGGACTGACCACATTCCACGAACCCAGGAGCGGCGGCCGTAACCGGTCCCAAACTCTTTTCCGCACCATCAACACCCCCGCACCGACCGGACCCAGCATCCACTTGTGGGCATCCGCCGCCAAAAAGTCCGCTTCGACGAACGCGGCCGGCAAAACGCCCAGCGTCTGGATTCCGTCGAGACAAAGCAGGATATTCCTTTTTTTCAGCTCCGGCCCGATCACGGAAAGTTCCGGAAGATGACCGCTCAAATAGTGGGCAGTGGCCAAGCTGACCAGACGGGTGCGGGACGTGATCAAAGGCCGGACGGTTTCCCACCGGATCGGTTCACCGGGATTTCTTTGGATCGGAACCGCCCGGACGCCTTTTCGTTCTAGTTCCTTCCAGGGATACACGTTCGCCGGGTAATCCAGCGGGTCGAAAATCACCTCGTCGCCGGCTTTCCAAGCGAGCCCCAGCGCCACCAACCCCAGCCCCAGCGCCGTGGGTCCCAACAGGGAAATCTCGTCCGGATCGCAACCGAGAAAACCGGCGGCCACCCTGCGGGTTTGGGCGACCCGCTTCCAAACCGCCTCTCCTTCCTGCCGGCCGGAGGAGGCTTCGGCACTCCACGCCTGCATCGCCTCCTGCGCCAATCCGGTGATGGGAGCCACCGCCGCGTGGGCCAGAAAGATGCCCTCCCGGGTGACGGGAAAAAGCCGGGCGCGGTCCGGTGAGGAAAGAAGTTGGGAAAGCTTCAAAAAATCAACCCTGGTGGGAACGCCTGGCCGGGGCGTCCGGATAAAAAGATCCGGGTTTAGACAACTCCTAGTCGCTCAGCTCGACGTTCCAGTAAGCGAGATCGAGGAAATGGCGCCACGTCTCCGGTCCATTCCGGGAAATCTGCACATTCAGGAAGGTGCGCAACTTGGGACGTTTGGGTTTTTTCACAAGCTTCATGGTGGCCTCATGCGGACGGCGGTTGCCCTTCCGGGTGTTGCACGGAATGCAGGAGCAGACCACGTTTTCCCAAGTGGTGGTACCGCCTTGGTCCCGCGGAATCACGTGATCCAGATTGAGGTCCTTCCGCTCCTTCTTGTCTCCGCAGTACTGGCAAGTGAAGGCATCCCGTTCGAAGACGTTTTGGCGGGTCAGCTTGACCTCCTTCTTGGGGATGCGGTCAAACAGCATGAGAACAATCACCCGGGGAACGCGGATCCGGAAGCTGATGGTGTGGTAGGCATCATCCCCTTCGTAGCCTTGGCTGGCCTGCCGCCAGCTCTGGAAATCAAAGGTCCGGAAATCCTGGCCGTCCCCGTCCACCACCTGCGCATGGCCCATGTAAAGGAGGCTGAATGCGCGGCGGACGGAGCAGATGTGAACCGCCTGCCAGAAACGGTTCAGCACCAACACCCCTTGCGGCATGGCCAATTCCATACTCTCTGTTCTAGACGGGGAAAAGTTATCGTCAACGGCGGGTCATTTTCTCTTGATTGACCCCTTTTTTGCCCGCCTAATTCCCCTCCCAGTGAGCAAAAGGTTTCAAATTGTGATGATGGCTCTGGGGGTGGTCGTCTCCTCCTCCTTGCAGCTGCAAGCGGCTGCCTCTCCCCAGGACGATTATCTGCAGATCTACGTGATGATCACGGAGGCAGACAAGCTAAACCAATCCGGCCAGGCCTCCCAAGCCAGAGAAAAATACGAGGTCGCCCTCAATCGCTTGGAGAAATTGAAAAATGAGAACCCCGAATGGGAGCCCACCATCGTCAAATACCGCGTTAAATACCTGACGGATAAACTCGCCAACCTGAAAAACGCCCCTCCGGCCGCCAGTGCGCCCGCCGCGCCGCCCGCGCCCACGCCCGTTGCGGAAAAACCACCCACCCCGGCAGCTCCGCTCCCCGCGGAATCGCCCGCTGCCGATGTCCCCTCCCCCAAGAAAGAGCTCCCCGTCTCGGCCCCGACACCAGCTCCTTCCGACGACCCCTCCGCCCTGCGACAACGGATCATCCAACTGACCGGGGACCTCGAGTCCGCCCGCACGGAACTGAAACAGGCGAAGGCGGATCTGGATCAGGCTCTCGCCGATAAAAAGGGTCTGCAGGAAAAACTCTCCTCCAGCGCAACCGGGGATGCCAACGTCGCCGCCCTGCAACAGGAGAATTCCACCCTGCGGGCCAAACTCACGTCGACCGAGGAAAGTCTCAAAAAGGCGGCCGGGGGCGATGCGGCGGCGGAAATGGCCTCCTTGCGGGGTCAGGTGGATTCCCTGGAAAAGAAACTCTCCGAGGCCAATTCCAAGTCGGCGGAGCTCGCCCGGGCCAATGACGATTACAAAAAACAGATCGCGGATCTGACCGGCAAGCTCCAGATGGCCGGAACCGCCGGCAAGTCCGATTCGATGCTGGCCAAGGAAAACTCCATGTTGCGTTCGATCCTGGATCGCCAACTGAAGGAGCAGGCCCGGCGCGAGGCGGCCCGGCGGCTGGTGCTGGATGAGTTCAAAAACCTCGCGGTCTCCACGGAAGCCCTCAAGACCCAAATGGAGGTTCTCAGCTCCCCGTTGGTTGCCTTGAGCGACGAGGAACAAAACATGCTGAAGGTTTCCGCCCCTTCCCTGGTGGCCCCGGAACCCTCCGCACCCGCGGCGACCGCCGCCGCCGGTGGCACGGCCACCCTGAGCAGCGCGGCCGAAAAACCAGCCAGCCCGGAAAGTTACGCGGAGAAACCCCGCATTCCGGAAGAGTTCAAGGACACGGCGGCCAAGGCCACGGCTCTCTACAACGAGAAAAAGTTCGACGAAGCCGCCGCCGCCTACCAGCAGATCCTGGACAAGTACCCTCAGTCGATTTACGCCCTCTCCAACCTCGGCGTGGTTCGCTTTCAGCAGCAAAAATATCCCGAGGCCGAGAAGGTGCTACGGGAGGCCGTCCGCGTGGCCCCCAATGACGCCTTTTCCCATTCCGTTCTGGGCATCGTCCTTGTGCAGCAGGAGAAATATGACGATGCCATCCAGGTCCTGAGCCGTGCCGTGGCCCTGGATCCCAACGATGCCAAAACCCGAAACTATCTTGGGATTTCCTCCTCCCGCAAAGGTCTAACCGAGGCCGCCGAGCAGGAGTGCCGCAAAGCCATCGAGTTGGATGACAGCTACGGGGACGCCCATTTCAACCTTGCCGTGATTTACGCCACCCAAACCCCACCCGCCAAGGAATTGGCCAAGCGGCACTATAACCGCGCTCTCGAACTTGGGGTTCCCAAGGATCAGGAGCTCGAAAAACTTCTGAATTAACGTCCGGGAACACGTTTCCCGGCGGGTGCCGCTTTCTGGGAAATCGTGCAGGGTAAGTGGATCTCCACCCGCGTGCCTCGACCGGTTTTGGATTGGACCCGCACGCTCCCCCCGTGAACCTCGACGGTCCGGCGCACCATCGCCAGACCCAACCCCGTTCCACCGGAACGGCGCGTCAGAAAAGGCTCAAACAAACGGTCCCTCACCTCCTTTTTCATGCCCAAACCCTGGTCCTGCACGGCGAGGATGACCCCTTCCCCCCGAATCCGCACCTCCAACCGCAGCCCCCCCCCGTCTGGCATCGCCTCCACCGCATTCAAAACCAGGTTGAGAAGGGCCTGCTCGAGCAAGGAGCGGTCCCCGCGGATGAGGACGGTTCCCCGAGGCGGGATCTTAAGTTCCGGTCGGATGCGGCCGGTGGCCAACTTCGTTCGGGTGAGGAGAAGCACCTCCTCCACCAGCTCCGCCGCATCCAACTCCTGCATTTCGGGATCGGCGGAACGCGCGAGGTTAAGAATCCGATCCAGGATGCTGTTCATCTGCCCCAGCTTCGTCTCGATCAGAAGCAAATCCCGGGCTTGGTCTCCGGAAGCGGGCAATCCCCGCACCGCGCTGTGCCAGAGCATGCGGACCACCGCCAGGGGATTTCTCACCTCATGGGCCACTTCGGCCGCGAGCATGCCCAGCGAAGAAAGCCGCTCCCGGTCCCGCAATGCCTCCTCGGTCTGATCCAAACGGGAGGCCAACCGCGCACGGCCGAGAGCCGCCGCCGCCAAGCCCGCCAAGCCGGAAAGCAACCGGATTTCCGCGTCGGAAAATCGTCGGGGATTTCGCGTGGCAACACACAACACTCCCACGGCAGCTCGGGGATCGCCCAACGGAACCGCCGCCAAGGAGGATACCCCTTCCGCGAGGATCCGTTCAGTATGAAGATCCAAACCGCCCTCCTCAACTTTGGGCAGGGTGAACGGACGCTGTCTTCGCACCACGTAACCCAGGGCCGTTTCGGCCACCGGTAGAGGGGATTGCTGGCGATACCCCCGCGATCCGCCCAGACAAATCTCGAGCCGAAGTTGCTCTTTTTCGGGATCCAACAGGAAGATCGAGGTAATTTTGGCTCCGCACATCCGTTGGGATTCCCGCGCCACCCGGTGCAAAATCGCGGGAGCGGTTTCCTCCGCACCCACGGCCGCCCCGACTTCGGCCAAGGCCGCCGATCGCTCCCCTTCTTCCCGCGTTCCGGCCACGCGCCAAGACAGAGCCATCCACCCTCCGGCTTGTCGCGCGATTTTTGCCAGTTCCTTTTCCTGTCCCTCCCGAAAAAAATTCTTTTTCCGGGTTCCCACGGCCAGAACCCCGATGAGTTTATCCCCGTCGAGCAGGGGAGCGGCCATCTCGCTCCCCCCCGGCCCAAGCGCATGGCGCATGCTTCTGACATCCGCCCGAGCGGCCAAACCCCGGCTGGCCACCCAGCCCACGAGCCCCTGACCCAAAACCCATCTTCGTTGGTGGAGTTTTTTGGGAAGTCCCTTGAACGCCTCAACCTCCAGATCCCCGAGATTCGGGTTTAAAACAAACAGGGCCGTCCGCTCCACCCTGAAGCGGCGCTGCACTTCCGCCACGACGCGGCGTCCCAGTCGTTTGACATCGACCAGATCCTCGGGATCGATCTTCAGCGGATGATCCCTCATCGGCTTAACACTCCCTTGATCCGTTGCAGGAGACGTTCTTGCCACTGCGGATCGGAGACCGCCCTTCCCTCCCGGTCCACCAGACTGAACGTGTCCAACGCCGCCCCTTTTTCCGTGGTGATGCGCGCCGCTCCGATCTGCATGCCCTCATCGGCAATGGCACCGGTCAGCAGGTGGAGAAGCCCCACCCGATCCGGACTCTGGACATGCAGAAGGGTCCGCCCGGGCTCGCTCTCCGTGTCGATCCGCAAGCTGGAGGGAAACTCCGCCTCCCCAATCGCTTTTTGCCAAAGCGTCAAACCCTGGCCCGAAAGCCGCTCCGCGAGGGTGTCATCCGTGCTGCGCAGGGACTCGGCCAGGGCTTTTTCAAAGGTCTCCCGATCCACCCGATGGCTGACCGGTTCCAGCCGTTCGTTGCAGACCCGGAACGTGTCGATGACCACATCGTCGGACCGCGTGAACACGTCCGCGCTCAGGATGTTACAACCGGCGATCGCCAAGCACCCGGCAATCTTGCTGAACAGTCGTTCCCGGTTCCACGTGACCACGATCACTTCCGTATGGCCTTCCTCCGGATGATCCCGCCACTCCACCAGCGGTGCCAAAGCATCCGCGCCTCCCACGCGATCGGCAAAGAAAGAGTGGATGGCGCGGATATGACGGGCGATCAAAGCCGCGGAACATTGCCGCAAATACGCGGACCCCATGCCGGCGAGGTGCTGGTCCACCACCTCTTGCGAAAACTCGCCGGCCAGTTCCCGGTGCACTTGCTCCGCCCGTCCCTTTTTTTCCTCCTCCTCGGCACGCAAAAACTCCTCTTCCCCTGCCAGCATCCGTTTGGTTCGGCCATACAGATCCCACACCAGGAGTTCCCGCCAGCTGGACCAATTGTTGCGCCCGGCCACGGCCCGGACATCCGCGGCCGAAATTAACATGAGCAGGTTAAGCCGCTCCTCATCCTGCACGATCCGGGCAAAGGCCCGGATGGTCTCCGTCTCATCGAGGTTTTTTCGCGAGAAGTGGCCCAAGGTCATATGGTGGTCGACCAGGAACGTCATCAACGCCAGTTCGCGACCGCGGAAACCAAGGCGTCGCGCCACCTGCGCGGCGTGGACGGCGCCGATCTCCTCGTGATTCCGGGTCAATTCGGCTTTTCCGGTGTCATGCAGGAGGACCGCCAAGGCGAGAATTTCCGGAACTTCCACCCGCGCATACAGCTCCCCGTATTTCCGCAAATCGGGCTCCTTGGCACCCAGCATGGCATCCAACTGCTCCAGACAAACAAGGGTGTGCTCATCCGCCGTGTAGCGGTGAAAGAATTCGTGCTGCACCAGACAGGTGAGCGGCGCAAACTCCGGCAGAATTCTTCCCAGCACTCCGCACTCGTGCATCCAGCGGAGGATCCGCCCCACCTTGCCCTTTTGCCGGAGAATATGCAGAAAGTTTTCCCGCACCTCCGGGCGGCGCGCCCACTCTTCCGTCATCAGGGAAAAGTTGGCCCGGAGCAGGGCGGATAGCTCCGCCCCGGGAACGGAACCCTGATCCTGGAGAATGCGGAAAACCCGGATCATCCTCCCGGGGTCCTGCCGGAAGATTTCCGGACTTTCGGCCGCCAATTCCGCCCCGTTCAGAATAAAACCGTCGGTGGCCCGTCGTGTTCCCGTCCACCCGGAGAAAAAGGACCAGAAGCCGCGGGGGCGCCCGGTTTTTTGTTGGCAGATGCGGGTGGCCGCCGGGTTGCACACCAGGTGGATCGCGCGAAGGTGGCCGTACGTCTCCCGCATCAGCGCCTCGCTTTTCCGCAGAATGTTGGGCTGGGGATACCCCATGGCCTCCGCCAGTTCTCCTTGGAGCCTCAGGGTAAGGACGTCCCCGGGTCCGCCTTGGATGGCATGAAGCCGCTCCCGAAGGGTCATAAGAAATTCAAAGGCCGTTTCAGCCTGGGCGGCTTCGGTCGAACCTAACCAGCCTTTCAGCACCAATTCGGAAAGGGCACCCCCTTCCCCGGAAACGCGTCCGACCCACCGAAGGTTGTGAAAATCACGCAGTCCACCGAGGCCGGTTTTGAGGTTCGGCTCCTGCACAAAGACGGTTCCCCCCTCCTTGGCATGGCGGGACGCCTGATTTTCAAGCCGCCAGGAAAGATAAGCTTCCACTCCTCGCCCGAGGTTCTTTTTGGAAAACTCTGCCAGAAACTTCGACCATAGACCCGCGGATCCCGTGATTCGTCTGGCGTCCAGCAGCGCGGTTTTGATCAGCAGTTCGCCCTCCGCCCGCTCCACGGTTTCCGCCACGGTCCGGCAGGCATGCCCCACCTTCAATCCCAGATCCCAAAGCACATAGAGAATCTGTTTCACCACCTCTTCGGCCGTGCGGTCGGTCGCCCCTTCCCGGATAAACACCAGGTCGATGTCGCTGGCCGGGCTCATTTCCTGACGGCCAAATCCCCCCACCGCACCCAACACAAGGCCTTCCCCCGCCTCCGGCCCGCCCGATCGCTCCCAAAGGCGCTCGAGGACTGCGGTAATCAGCTGGGATCGGCGGTGCGCCAACTCAAGGCCGGGGATGCCGCTGCGGGCCTGCTCTTCCAGGCGATTTTCCTCCAGCCGGAGGAATTCGCGGTAGGCGTCGAGCCGGGCCGCCGCGGGCGCATCCGCCCCCAGGGCAGTCTCCGCCCGTGTCAGCACGGCCCGCAACCCGGCGGCACGAACCGCCCCGGTTTCCGGACCCGGCCCGGCGGGACCGCTTTCCATGCTCACTCCAGCGGCTGTTCAGTCGCGGCGTTCACAATCTTGAAGTCTTCGACATTCGCCGCCGGATCTGCCTTGAAGGTGAACTGGCCGGCACAGCGACGCTGCAGCTCGACCAAAAGCTCGTCGTCTTCCGTGCGGAACCGGTGCAGGACACCTGGATGGACGACCACGCGGATTTCATGCACATCGGGATGTTTCCGGAGCACACGACTGATCTCGCGCTGGATTTCGACGCTCATGGTCTCAAAGGACTTCACCATGCCTTTGCCCCGGCAGGACGGACACTCCATGTACACCGCCCGACGAATGCTTTCCTGCACCCGCTGCCGGGTCATTTCCAGCAATCCCAGCGGGGAAATGGGAAGCGTATGGGTGCGGGCACGATCTCTGCGCAGGCAATCCTTGAACTTGTCGTACACGGCGTTCTGGTCTTTGCGGGAGCGCATGTCGATGAAGTCGATCACGATGAGCCCACCCAGGTTTCGCAGACGCAACTGCCGGGCGATTTCCTCGGCCGCCTCCAGGTTGGTTTTGCGGATGGTGTCATCATGATCCTTGCCGCCGCGGGTCTTTCCGGTGTTCACATCAATCGAAACCAATGCTTCCGTTTCATCAATCACCAGGGAGGCTCCGGACTTCAGCCACACCTGCCGGCGCAGGGCGCTTTCAATCTGGCGGTTCACCCCATACGCCTCAAAGAGCGGCTCCGCGGCCAGGTGGCGCTTCACCTTGCGCAGGGAACGCTTGGAGATGAGCCCGACCAGATCGCGGACGCGTTTCTCCGCCTCCTCGTTATCCACCACCACCTCATCCACTTCCTCGGTGAGGAAGTCGCGGACGGATCGCTCCACCAGATCCGGCTCCTCCAGCAACACAGCCGGGGCGGTCTTGGTCTTCATGCCCTCTTCCACGCGGCGCCACTGCTCCAAAAGCAGGGCGAGGTCGCGGACAAAGTAGCGGGCCTGCATGCCCTCCCCGTTGGTGCGGAGAATCACCCCCATGCCATCCGGAATGTCCAGTGCCTGCAGGATTTTTCTGAGCCGGGCCCTTTCTTCCGGATTTTCAATCTTCCGGGACACCCCGCTCATTTCCCCAAAAGGCATCAGCACGAGATAACGCCCGGGCAGGCTGATGTTGGTGGTGACGCGGGCCCCCTTGGTTCCGATCGGGCCCTTGTTGACCTGCACGATGACGTCGGCCCCGGCCGGGTAGAGTTTGGGGATGTCGTTGCTGGTGATCCTCGGCTTGCGGGGGCGTCCCCCGCGCCGCTCCACCGCCTCCACCTGCTCGTCCATGGCGGCCGGCACGGCGTCCCAGAAATGGAGAAACGCGTTTTTCTCCTGTCCGATATCCACAAAAAGGGCCTTGAGGGATCCTTCCACGTTGTGGACCCGCGCCTTGTAGATATTGCCGGAGATGCTGCGGTCTCCCTCCCGCTCAATGGAGAACTCCTCCACCACTCCGCCCTCGAGAAGGGCCACCCGCTTCTCGAGCGGTTCCACGGAAATGAGCAGACTACGCCTTTCCTCCCGGGATTTTCCCCGAAAGAGTCGTTTGATGGTTTCCAGAATCATGTTTGGTTTTCCTTTCCGGCGGCGGGTCAGCCAAGTCGTCGTTGCCGCCAGATGCTTTGCATCAACCCCATCGCGGCCATGCACACGGCCAGGAAGGTTCCTCCATAGCTGACAAAAGGAAGGGGAATGCCGGTGATGGGCACCACCTTGATCGTCATTCCCACGTTGATGAAAAAGTGCGTGAACAGCATCCCCAGGACCCCGCCGGCCAGCAACCGCCCCTCAAAATCCGGTGCCCGCATCCCGATCCAGGCAATGCAGAGCAACAGGGCCGCCTCGCCCAGGATCAGCAGGGATCCCCCGACAAACCCCCATTCCTCCCCCAGTACCGAAAAAATAAAGTCATTGTAGGCGATATTTTTGGGCAGGAACCCGTAGAGGTTTTGGTCCCCGCGAAGGAACCCCTTGCCCCCGAATCCGCCTGATCCGATCGCGATGATCGACTGGCGAATCGTCCAGCCCGCCCCCAGGGGATCAAGGTTGGGATCGAAAAAGGTGCGGATCCGGTTGTTTTGGTAAGTCTTCAGAAAAGGCAGCTCCTTCCCGAAATGACCGACCCAAAGGTAAATGGCCAGCACTCCGGCCAAACCGATTCCGGCAGGAATCAGAAGAAACCGCAGCCGTGTCCCGCCGGCAAACAACAAGCCGAAACACATGGGAAGAAACACGGCCGCAGAACCAAGATCCGGTTGTTTCAGGATCAGAAAAACGGGGATCAGGGCCAAAGCCACCAGCGCGAGCACCGTGCGGAATTTTTCCATCCGTTCACGCTGGGTGACCAGCAAGGCCGCCGCTCCCACCAGAAAGGCAAGCTTCATAATCTCCGCCGGCTGAAAACCCACCGGCCCAAACCTCAACCAGCTCTTCGCACCATTCACCTCACGGCCGAACGCCAGCACCACAAGCAGCAGAAAGAGACCGGCCCCGAACCACGCCCACCCTTGGGCCACCCAACGGTGATAATCCGAAAAGGCCAAGGCGAAAAAACAGGCAAGCCCCAAACCGACCCAGGCCCCCTGCTGGATCGCGGCATTTTTTAAATCCGCCATCTCGCTGCCATGGGTGGCGCTGTAGATGATGAGGACGCCGGCTGTGCAAAGGCCCAGCATCAGGAAAAGGCTCGGCCAATGAATCCCGGAAAAGATGCGGATCTTGGCCATCAACGGTTCCTCCTCAACCCACGGCCGATTCCGCCGCTGTTGTTGCCTTCGTCAAACCAGTTGAAGATCCCTCCGAAAATTCCCCCGTCCCCGTCGCTGTCATCCGCCGACGTCGGCCCAGCCCCCGGCACATAGGATCCGTCCGAGGCGGTCACCCCGTGGAAATGACCGATCACCGGCGCCTGGTAAACCATGGCGGGAGGCGTTCCTTTCTCCATCTCGAAGATTTTGAAGAGGATTTCGGAAGCCAGCGGGGCGCAGGTGCTGCCCCCGGATACCCCGCCCTCCACGATCACGGTGATCACATATTTCGGTTCCTTGAAAGGGGCAAAACCCGTGAACCAAGTGCGGGTGTCCTTCACCAAACTACCGCCGATCCGGGTGGTGAACTGGGCCGATCCCGTCTTGCCGGCCACTTCCACATCCTTTACCGCCGCGTTCTTTCCCGTTCCCTCGGTCACGACGGCCCGCAAACCTTCGCGGACGGCCGCCAGGTTCTCCGGCTTGACCCCGAGATCCCCGCGTTTGACGGCCGCGGGAAATTCCCGGACCGGCTTCACCCCCCCCTCCGTGGAAACGGCCACCCCCTGAACCAACCGCGGCCGGTAGACCGAACCCCCGTTGGCCACCGCAGACATCATCACGGACATCTGTAACGGTGTGATCCGCACATAGCCTTGTCCGATGGAGGTGTTGGCAGTGTGGCCATCACTCCAGCGTTCCACGGGAGGCGGGGTGGGCCGCGGGCCGGGACGCCCATCCGCCACCCACTTTTCAATCTGCTCCTTGTACTTTTTTTTCCGCTCGGCCATGCGATCCTCCATCCACTTCTTCCCGGGCATCGTCCCCGGATCTTCGCCGGCCAGCATCGGCTCACCCTCCGGACCGGTCAGCATCCTTTCCCCGAAACCGATCCTTTTTGCCATCTCGGTCATGGAATCAATGCCCGTCCGAACACCCAGTTGGTAGAAAAAGGTGTTGCAGGACATCGCCAGACCCCGCTTGAGCGTGATGTCCCCTTGGCCGTCCGGGTTCCAATCCTTCCACCAGCGGTCCGCAATGTAGACGGAACCCGGGCTGTGGATCACCGTTTGCGGGGTGAATTTTGCCGAAGGATTTTCCAGCGCCGACAGTGCAGTCAGGGTCTTGAAGGTGGACCCGGGGGCGTACGCGCCGATCGAGCGGTTTAACATCGGCTTGGTTTCATCCCCCAGCATCCGCTTCCAGTCCGCCCGCTCCCCCGTGCCCCCGGGCACAAAACTGTTGGGGTCATAATTCGGAACGGAAACCAGGGCCAGAATATCACCGCTGCCGGGATCCAACACCACACAGGCACCCCGCCCCACCCTTCTCATCACGCCTTCCGCGATGGTTTGGATACGGGCATCCAGGGTGAGGTAAATATTCTTTCCCGCTTGGGGGGCCTGAAAGCCCTGCTCCTCCATGATGAAACCCAGGTTGTTTTTCTTCAGGATTTTTCCTCCGGGCACACCCTCCAGGTCGGCATTGAAGCCTTTTTCGATCCCTTCCTTGCCGATCACCTCCGGCTGGAAAGTCTCCAGCGTCTGCTCCTCCGGAGCCCCCACGTATCCGAGGACATGGGAAGCCAAGGCCCCGTAGGGATACCAGCGCACCGGACGGGCGGCCGCGTCAACTCCGGGAATTCGTGGATCCCGTTCCGACATGCGTGAGAGCGTGGCAAAGTCGATCTGCGTCGCGAGCTGGAAAGGCGTGTTGGGCCTTTGGTTGGCATGGCGGCGCAGATCCTCCACATCATAATTCATCTGAATGCCCAGATTCCGCAAAGGCTCCAGGGCGGTTTCCTGCACAATCCGGTCAATGTCCACCTGCTTTTGCTTGCGTCGTTTTTCCCCCACCCCCACCTCCACCAGGGTCATGGGCAACCGCCCGCGGTGAGCCCGGGCATAGTTCCCGGAAAGTTCCCGCACATAGAGATCGACGTCGTATCGGGCCCGGTTTTCCGCCAGCGGCATGCCGTTCCGGTCCAGGATCAGTCCGCGGGGCGGGGGCAATAAAATCGGAATGGTGGTCTGGTTGATCAGGCTCTGCGCGTGCTTTTCCCCCTCCACGATCTGCACGACGAACAGGCGTTGGAGCAGGATGCCGGCGGCGATCGCCACCACGACCATCGCAGCCTGCATGCGCCGGGGCACATTGGCGGTGGGCCGGACCATCAACATCAGCGAATCCTCCGCCGGGCGCGCGAGGGGGCAGGAAAACGATCTTCCTGCTCCAGCCACCAACCCATCACCACGGAGGCCGCCCCGTTCACCACGCCCCCCAAAACGATGGAAATGTTGAGAACAAAAGGCCAATCCCAGGCCCGGGTTTCCATCAGGTGAAGAAAACGATCCAGGGCGAAGAAAGCAACGGCGGCCAACACGGACCCGGCGGCCTGTTCTCCGGCCGAGGCCCCTTTCCACCAGCCACGCTGGCTCCTGACCAGAAAGCCAATTCCGCCAAGCACCAGAAGGTGATGCCCAAGAGGCGAAAAGGTCGTGAAATCCCAGAAAAGCCCGGCGAGGAGTGCCCAGGCCACCAAACCTGCCGGTCCAAGCCACAGCCCGGCCTGAATTCCCACCGCCGCCAACAGATTGGTGCCCAGGGCCCAGGATCCGTGCCATTCGGGTCCGATGGCACGGAGGAGCCAGACCCCCGTGGCCAACACCATCAGACGCGGAACCACTGTCCTCATTTCTTGGCGGGAGCGGTCCCGGTCAGGATGAAAAGATCCCTGAGGTCATTCAAGTCGGCCGCCGGCGCGACCGTCCCCTCCCGGTAGAGGCCGGAATTTTTTTCGGAAGTGAGCGCGGGAGCCTCATGAACCGTACCCACCAGCAGGTTCGGGGGGAAGGTTCCCCCCAACCCGGTGGTCAGAACCCGCTCCCCCACCTCAAACTTGGCCTCTCGCGTCACGAAGGTCATCCGACAAACCGGCTGGCCCCCGTTCAGGGGAGTGTCCCCGAGAAGAATGCCCCGGGCTCCGGATCCCTCCGTAAGCACGCTCACTTTGCAGTTCTCATCCGAAATCAGCATGACCCTCGTGGTGGAACGCCCCACGGTGCCGGTCTTGCCCACCACCCCGCGAGGCGTGACCACCGGTTGATCGGGAGACAGGTTCGGATCATCCTTCCACCCCCGGTCCACCAGGACGGAGTTCCACCAGTTGGAGGGATCCCGCTCCACCACCCGGCAAGCGAGCAACCGGAACGACTGCTGATCCCGAAAACCCAACATTTCGCGAAACCGGTCATTTTCCGTGCGCAGGTAGTCCATCTGGCGGATTTCCGTCTGGAGACGCACGTTTTCGGACCGGAGGTTTCGGTTTTCCTCCTCCAAAGCGTCATACTGGCGGAGGCTCTGGCGGAAGTCGGCCCACCGGTCCCGCAAACCTGCCCAAGCCCGCGCCACCGGGGAGATGGTCTCGATCGTGATCCGTTCCGTCCAGCGGTTCGTGACTGGGGCAAAAAAAATGGCCACCACGCTGATCGCCAGCATCGCAGCGGAGCCAAGATAGATCCACGTCCGGGACATCAGGGGGGAAAGGGGATCAGACTTCGGTTACCGGGGAAAAACGGGTTAGCCCCGTCCGTCCGCCATGGTCAACTTGGTCAAAAACTCCAGTTCGTCGAGGACCTTGCCGGTTCCTTCCACCACGGCACTGAGCGGATCTTCGGCCACGTGGATGGGCAAACCCGTTTCCTCGCTTAAAAGTCGGTCCAAACCGCGCAGAAGCGCGCCGCCTCCGGCCAGCACCACTCCGCGTTCCACGAGGTCGCTCGAAAGTTCCGGCGGACAGCGCTCCAAGGTCAGGCGGACGCTTTCCAGGATGATCTGGATGGGCTCCAGCAGGGCCTCGCGCACTTCCTGCGAGGTGATGGTGAGGGTCTTGGGCAGACCGGCCACCAGATCGCGGCCGCGAACTTCCATGGAGGTTTCCTTCTCCATGGGATACACGGACCCGATCTTCACCTTGATATCCTCGGCGGTGCGTTCCCCGATCATCAGGTTATACGCCCGCTTGAGATAGTTCATGATCGCCTCGTCCAGCTCGTCGCCGGCCACCCGCACACTGCGGCTGAAAACAATTCCCCCAAGGGAGATGATGGCCATCTCCGTGGTGCCTCCCCCGATGTCGATAATCATGTTGCCGGAGGCGTCCTGCACCGGAAGACCCACCCCGATTGCGGCAGCGAGCGGTTCTTCAATCAGGCGGACGCTGCGGGCTCCCGCATGGGCCGCCGATTCACAGACGGCGCGACGCTCCACCTCGGTAATGCCGGAGGGAACCGCAATCACCAGCCTCGGACGGGGACGCCAGCGGTTTTGGCGCTTGGTCGCCTTTTCAATGAAACATTTCAACATGGCCTCCGTGACTTCGAAATCGCTGATGACCCCGTCCTTGAGGGGACGGACCGCCACGATCGAACCCGGGGTTCGTCCCAACATCCGCTTGGCCTCATCCCCAACCGCCAAAACTCGGCGCGTCGCCTGATCCATCGCCACCACCGAAGGCTCACGAAGCACTACCCCTTTGCCGCGGACAAACACCAGCGTGTTGGCCGTGCCTAAATCGACACCCATGTCGTTCTCTAGAAAGGGAAAAAGCTTATCCAACATAAATATGTAAAAAGTAAGTCTCTTCTATAAAAAGGCCTCCGTCAATCCCCAAAAGGCCTATTTCCCCCTTTCCGCACCCCGAAGAAGGAGTATGGAAGAAGAAATGACACTTCCCGAACAGGTGGGGGTGATGGTTCTGCCTCAAACGGTCTTTTTTCCCCATCATCTGCTTCCTCTTCGCATCTTTGAACCCCGATATCGGGAGATGCTGAAGAAGGCCTTGGAAGGCCCGCGGATGTTTGCGGTCGCCATGGAGGATCCTCAACGGCCTTCGGCGCGAGTCGGGGGGTTGGGACTCATCCGCTCCTGCGTCCAGGAAACCGACGGCACCTCCAATCTTATTCTCCAAGGACTGGCGCGGATCAGACTAGACCATCTCCTTCAGGTTCACCCCTACGTCATCGCCTCGCCGGAACCCGTGGAGGATGCGACTCCATCCCCGCCTTCGGAAAACGTCGTGCGGGAAGCTCTCGTCGCGAAAATTCTCGAATATCTGGAAAAAATGAAGATCCCGGAGGAGGCCGGACTGGGAGAGATGAAAAAGTTCCTCCGCCACCTCGAAGATCATCATGCCTTGGTGGATCTCATTGGCGGCTGTTTTGTACGGGATCCGGCCAGCCGGCAACTGATCCTGGAAACCGCCCCCTTGACCGAACGGTTACGACTCCTCTGTCGGAAAATATCTGAAATTAATTGATCTACTGATGTAATTTAATATCCTAATATTAAATATGTTATGATTTGTGCATAAAAACATGTTTTTTCATAAACATGTCTTTTTTGGGATATTTCCTTGCTATTTTTCCTGTCTGGAATAGGATGAATTCTTGAAGAGAAACCCAACTATCGGAGATATCAAAACCCAGATAACTCCTCCGAGTCGCCGGATCGTATCCTGGAAAACTACGCCATTAACGGTGGGGTCTATTTCCACCGAATCAGGCCTGCATCACCTTTCCAATCCGCCGGCTGGAATCGATCTTGCCGAAATCCGCCTTGATCTCCTGCTTTCAAAGGGGGTGGAACCGGAAAAGATTCTTGAAGCGATGACGAAAAAACAACTTCCGGTTCTTCTCACTCTCCGCACCCGGGAAGAAGGCGGGGCCTTTAATTGGCGGTCCCGCCAGCGAGTCCTTTTCTTCCTCGCTTTCCTGCCCTTTGCCGACGTGGTCGACCTTGAGCTAACCAACCTTCCCAGACTGGGCCGGGTTCTCCGGGCGGTGCGCCGCTCCAAGCGGGATCTGATCCTCTCCTCCCATTCACTGAAAAGAAAACTCACCCCGCTGCGGCTCAAGCGTCTGCTGACGGAGTTCCGCAAAACCCGTGCCGCCGTCTACAAAATCGTCGGATTGGCCCGCCGGTCCCGCGATCTCCGTACGTTGGCGGAACCCCTGCTGACCCTTCCCCATATGCGGCTGGCCATTTTGGCCTCCGGTCCGCTGGCCACCGCTTCCAGACTATCCCTGCCCTCCTTGGGCTCCCGTCTGCTCTACGTCTACTTGGACGAACCGGCCGCCCCCGGCCAGCCGGCGCACGACACCACCTTTACCTTGGCAGGCATGCGCGGCTTCCTCGCGGCGAAAAAAAACTAAAGCCCTAGCCCAAGCTTCGCTTGGGCCTCAAGGCCCCGGGAATGGAGGTCTCCACCTTCCCTGCACTGCTGGAAACCACCGGAAAACCACCGGGCACGGGACCCCCGCCCCGGAACAGAAAACCGGCCAGCAGTCCGTGTATTCCCATCAGAATCAGGATCAAGGCCGTCCCACCAGCTCCTGCCTGGGCCCGAGCCAGTCTCTTTTTTTGGTCCTGCCGTTCGCGCTCCTGTTTTTCCTCAAATACCTTGCCGCGCCGGTTCAATTCCTCGCCCAACCGACTTCGTTCCGTCCGGAGTTTTTCCATCTGCTCGATCTGCATCTGCCGTCGGGCTTCCTGACGCTTGGCCTCCCCGGGATTCTCGGTGGAAGAAACAACTTCTGCGGAAGCCTTTTCCAGCTCCTCGATCTGCAGACTGATTTCACGGAGACGATCCCGCGCCAGCCAATCCGATTCGGTCGGCCCATGATCCTTGCCTTCGGCCGGAGCGGGAAGCTCCATCGGTACGGCCGCTAATCCGTAGACCGTCGCCCCGGCCAAAAAACCAAGGTTTAAAAACTGAAAACCGACCACGCGGACCGCGCTTTTCCTTGCGGGCAGGGGACCGCGGAGAAAAAAAAGCCCCAAAAGAACCCAAGGAGCCATGGCAGCCATCGCTTCCCGGTTGGCCAGAACCTGATCCCCTCCCACAAGAACTCCCCCTGCCCCCAGAATTCTCCAGGCAACCATGGCCAACAGGGCCACGCCCAGGCCACGAAAAAGAAAACCGCGATCTCCGCCTTCGCCCATCTCTGCAGTGTGGCCGATTTGCAGAAAAAATTAAGCCTGAAAAGAGGACGGGGGTGCCTTTTTTGATTCAGAAATACGGTGCCGATCCCAGCCCCTCTCTCCTTTTTTGGCCCGGCAATCCCCTTATCCACCTGTTCGTCACCACTCTTTGCACACTCCCACCCATCGGCTTCTTGACCCGTGTATGGGGTAGGTTCACCCTTTGGGGGTATGCGCGAAAAGTCCTTCGGTCAGGGAGAGGTCATCTTTCGCGAAGGCGAGGAAGGGAACGAAGCCTTTCGGATCCTGGAAGGCCGCATTGAAATCTCCATTCATGTCGCTGGCCAAGGCGATGTCCCGCTTGGTCATCTGGTTCCCGGAGACATTTTTGGTGAGATGGCCCTACTCGATGACAAGCCCCGCTCCGCCACCGCCCGTGCCCTGGAACCCACCCGGCTCCACGCCATGAACGTGGAGGAGTTCAACGACCTTTTTCTCTCCGATCCGAGCGCCCTGGCCCCCTTTCTTTCTTCCTTTTTTGAGCGGTTGCGCAACACCAACGAGCTCCTGCGCCGCGAACTGGAAAGCCGTAAAGTCACACCCAAGGAGGTCCACCAACTCCTCGAGCAAGGCTCCCCCTCGGGATCCCATGAGGCCATCCATCCCCTTCCCAAGATCACCCTGACCCCGGCCTCCAAGGAAACCCGCAAAGCCGGAGCCCCCGAAGTCATCGTCTTGGATCGTCTCCCTTTCCGGATCGGTCGGCGTCAGGCCGGCGAAGGAGCCGACATCCTCTCAGCCAACGACCTTGCCCTCCGTGACCAGTACCCCTACCAGATCTCCCGCAACCACTGTGCCATTGAGCGGATCGGCTCGGAGCTTGTCGTGCGCGACCGTGGCAGCACCCTCGGCACCATCCTGAACGGCCAAGCCATTGGCACGGAAGCAGAGCATATGGTCCTTCCCCTCATGCCCGGGGCCAACAAACTGATCCTCGGCGGGGATGACAGCACCATCCAGTTCAACGTCCAAATCGAAGCAGCGTAAGCGGCCGCTGGAAAATTAGTCTGTTCCTCCTTGGTGGGAGAGAAACCTTTCCCGGGATCGGACTCCCTTCATCACCCAACCCCTAAATCCCTTCAGCCCTTCTTCCCCCCGACCACGACCGTGTCCGAGTTCTCCGCCGGCTTGCCGGCCAACTTCGCCTGCAGACCCTTTTCAATCCGGGCGTAAAGCGCCGGATCCTTCTTCAACTCCTCCTTGGCCGCATCCCGGCCTTGCGCCAGTTGCTTGCCCTCGTAGGCGATCCACGCACCCTTTTTTTCCACCACATTGTGCTCGATGGCGGCGTCGATGAGCGATCCTTCCCGCGAGATTCCCTCGTTGTAAAGGATATCAAATTCCGCCTCGGTGAAGGGCGGCGCCACCTTGTTCTTCACGATCTTCACCCGGGTCCGGTTCCCGATCACCGTCCCGTCCGGAATCTTGATCGCGTTGATCCTGCGGATATCCACCCGCACGCTCGCAAAGAACTTCAGTGCCCGGCCACCCGGTGTCGTCTCTGGATTGCCGAACATCACCCCGATCTTTTCGCGGATCTGGTTGGTGAAGATACAGACCGTCCGCGCCCGGCTGATCAACGCCGTCAGCTTCCGCATCGCGCTGCTCATCAGCCGCGCCTGCGCCCCGACCGTCGCGTCCCCGATCTGGCCCTCCAACTCGTGCTTCGTCACCAAAGCCGCCACGCTGTCCACCACCACCACGTCGAGGGCATTGGAACGGATCAGCGTCTCCGCGATGTTCAACGCCTCCTCGCCCGAATCCGGCTGCGAAACCAACAGCTCATCCATGTTCACGCCCAATTTCTTGGCGTAGACGGGATCCAAGGCGTGCTCCACGTCGATAAAGGCCGCCGTCCCGCCCCGCTTCTGGGCGTTGGCAATCGCCGTCAGCGTCAGCGTCGTTTTTCCGGACGATTCCGGCCCGAAGATCTCCACAATCCGGCCCCGCGGGAACCCGCCCGCCCCCAGCGCCGTATCGATCGAAAAGCATCCCGTCGGAATGACATCGATCTTCAGCTTCGCCGAGGAATCCCCCAGCCGCATGATCGCGTTTTCGCCGTAGGCCTTGACGATCGACTGCAGGGCCAAGTCCAGATTGCGCCGTTCCGCGGATTTCGATCCCTCCGCTTTCTCGTTCTTTTCTGCCGTTTTGGGTGCCATAAGGAATTAGACCTCCGTTTTCGAAAAAGGATGCGGTCCTTTTTGAATTTTTTTTCGTAGCAGGTCCAAAGCGGCCTGGGAAGCCATCCCCTTGAAGGTTTTCCGCTCCGGTACCAACTTCTTCTCAACAGTTTCCACACCCCCCGCCCCCGCGATCCCCAGATACACCAGCCCCACCGGCTTGCCTGGACTCGCCCCGCCCGGTCCCGCAATCCCTGTCACCGAAACCGCCCAGTCCGCCCCCGCCCGCCTCCGCGCCCCCTGCGCCATCTCCCCCGCCACCGCCGCACTTACCGCCCCGTACTTCTGTAAACTTTCCTCCTTCACCCCCAGCTCCCGCACCTTCGCCTCATTCGCATACGTCACCCACCCCCCCAGGAACACCTCCGACGCCCCCGGCACATCCGTGA
>Ga0214917_10002727_pt1 | contig 21211 bp, 19 predicted proteins | sample LL_1208_BB_MetaG_FD_177983 | JGI IMG/M metagenome (GOLD analysis project Ga0214917, IMG submission 177983) | Freshwater microbial communities from Lake Lanier, Atlanta, Georgia, United States - LL_1208_BB | ecosystem: Environmental > Aquatic > Freshwater > Lake | place: USA: Georgia | collected...
TATCCTCCCCATTCCTCCCGAAGCTTTTGATCCACCCCGGGGACAGGAGAATATGATCAAAATCCGCTGGAGGATATTTGGCCAACCGATTCTCCCGAACTGTCGCGCCCTGCGGCCATGGCATCTCGTGCGTGACCGAAATCCACCCCTGCTTCAAAAGCCCCCGAATAGTCTTTTCCTTAACAAACTCGGCGTTTTTTAGCGAACAGTTGAAGTCACCAGCAATTAAGATCGCGTCCTGAAGCGGATCTAGATTTCGTCTCCGCCAATCCCAACGCAGATATTCCATAGCCTTCTCACGGCGCTTTAGGGACGCCTCCCGTCCTCCCCGATTACTCTTCAAATGGACACCATAAACGGTGAGACGCCGGTCTGCCGGATCGATGAACTCTGCACCAATAAAACCACGGACGGGACGTTCTTCATTCACTGGTAATTGGTGAAAGTCCAGCTCCCAAACTTCCCTCCATGCTTTTCGGCTCACCAGGGCAATGTTTTGAGGCGGAAGTTTTTCATCCTCATCCGCAGCCCGTTGGAAATGTGTCACTGCACGCCAAGGGTAGTCGCCGGCGGCATCCGACAGAGCCGAAGCACTGACCACTTCCTGAAAGATCGCCGCATCCGGAAAGATTTTCCTCAAAAACGTCCGAACGTTCCGAATATGTCCCTGCTGAAGATCCCCATCGCTATCCGGAGACCGACCCGGAAACCATTCCAGATTCCATGTGAGCCAACTTGCGGGGATATCGGAACAGGCCGGATTGCTTTTGGGCACACATATTTCAGGAACCTCAACAATGGGAGTGGGCAAGGGCAATGCGGTATGCCCGGAAGAAATCAGAAAAAAGCAAAGACCAAAGAAATGCAGTTCCCTCATTCCGGATTAAACCAAACAGAACAGGGAAAGGTGCAAAATATTAAAGGGGATCAGACAGGGCGAGATGTTTAATCCTCTGTGCCCGGACGGACTTCGGAAGACCAAGCGTTTTGAAAAGCTGGCGAGTGGGGTGTCTTATAGCCGATCCTTCGAATACTCTTATCCGACTCTTGAATCTTGCGATTTTTTGTTTCAACAAAATTCTGGATCAGCTCCTTTCTTTCGAGTCGATTGTACCCAAAATAGATGCCACCCCATGCCCCCAAAAGAATCCCGAGAATCCCAAAACAAAAAATCTTTGCTTTAAAACCGGCTTCTCGACGGTCCCACCATTCATCAAAATGGTGCGTCCAAGTATAACCCTTTTTGTGTTTTGGCTCTTTTGACATATATATTACTGTATGATAGTGGTTTGCGCGATTTTCAGTGATTGCCATGAATCTGGATCAAATCAATAAAAGAAACAAATATTTCTTCGGCTCGTCCTTTGATCTTTTTCTAGTAAATTTGATTCACGGGCCTGTGGCGAAACTGGCAGACGCGACAGACTTAGGATCTGTTGGGGTAACCCATGGAGGTTCAAGTCCTCTCAGGCCCACTTTATTCCCCTTTGTTCACGAATCATTCCTATAGAACAGGCTGAAATCTTGGGGTGTGCCCCATTTCGGCTGATTCTCTTGTGGAGTGACCATGGGATTCCCAAAATCAAAATATTGGATCCTGATAAGCACTCTTTGGCTTCTTGCGGGTGCCATCCCCCTGCACGCCATGGATGAGGACACCGCAAAAACGATCGCGGATCTTAAAGCACAGTTACAAAGCCTCATGGACAAGGTTCAGAAACTTGAGGCTCAGACATCCCAAACTCCAACTCCTCCAACATCCAAACCCGAACCCTCCCCCACTGTCGCAATTCCGGCTCCCCCTCAGCCTCCCAAGGAAGCCATGCGTCCTTTAATGGAAGAACCTGTGCAGGGTACAACGGAAAATGCCCCCGCCGCTGTTCAGCAGAAATCCACGCTGACTGGTCTGGATATTTCCGAGGAGGGCCTCGTTTTTCGATCCAAAGACAACCAGCACGCGATCCGGTTGGGTGGCCTTCTGCAGGCTGATCTGCGCGAATTTGTGGACGACGGATCCTCCACGGCTTCCAAATTTCTCATCCGGCGGGCACGACCCTACGCCTCAGGATATTTCTACGAGGACTGGAATTATCGATTCGCCCCCGAATTTGCACTCGCATCCCCCGATTCGACGACCTACTCCACCACCATTGCCGACGCCATGATCAATTACAAGCCGATGGAGGAAATCCAGATTCAGGCAGGCAAATTCAAGGCTCCCGTGTCCTTGGAAATGAATGTGGCCCCAGCCTACACCATGTTTAGTGAGCGCAGCGTCACCGAGAATCTGACCCCAAACCGGGATATCGGAGTCATGGTTCACGGAAAAATCTTCGACGGAAAGCTTTCATGGGCCGCCATGGTGGGAGCCAACGCCAGAAACGACACCATTGATACCGGACTCGACGTGGACTCCGGCAACAACGGCTATTTCCGACTCTTTTCCCAACCTTTCAAGGATGAAGACTCGATTCCCGAAATATTGCACGGGTTACGTCTGGGGGTGGGAGGCAGCATTGGTTACCAGACCCAGTCCAACGCCGGTACTTCCGCCCTTTTCCAAGCTTACAGTACGGACGGGGGAAATGCCTTCTTCAATTTTCCCGACGGGCTGAATACCCAAGGACAGCGTTGGAGGATTTCTCCACAACTCTACTATAACTACAGCTCCTTCGGCCTTCTGGGCGAATTTATCGCAGAAAAACAAGGGGTGAATACCGCCGGCGTAGCGCCAGGAGGAGGTTTTACCAACTATGAAAGCACGGCTTGGAACGTGAGCGTGAATTATATCCTGACCGGAGAGGATGCCTCTCTCGATGGAGTGCTCCCCAAGGAACCTCTTGATTTCAAGAACGGGGGTTGGGGAGCGTGGGAAATCGCGCTTCGCTACGACGGAATCGCCTTGGGAGAGAATATGTTTCGACCTGTCTCGGAAGGCGGATTGGGTGCCTCGGCAACGCAAAATGCCACAGCCATCAACGGTGTTTCAGGCGCCATCAACTGGTACATCAACCGAATTATCCGACTGGGTTTGACCGTGGAGTACAACGCCTTCTCGGGAGGAGGTGCCCCTGGCACAGTTGTGGAAAACAACGAGCTCGGATTCCTCACCAGACTCCAACTTATGTACTGAGGTTTAGGCTAACTTCACCGAATTCTTCTCCCCCCTGTCCTCCACCTCGCATCCAAAACGGTGATCCCGGTAAAGGGTGATGGAAACATCCTTGTTTCTTCGGATACATTCCTTGATCGCTTCCGGATCCTTTTCGCACCAAAGAAGTGTCTTCCAGCTCGTGAGATGCTTGGGTTTGTGAAAATCGCTCCCAGCAATAAAGGGGAGTTTTTTCAAACCCACGGGATTAAACAGGTCATCCCTGTTTCCAATTTCCCATGCGTCAATCAATGGACGAAATTCATCCTGACGTTCCCACAAATAGAGCGTGTCTTTCCCCCAAGCCGAACTCATGTGATGCGGATGGGCCGCAATCGTCACCCCCCCCTGTCCACGGATATTCTGACAAATCTCCTTCAGGGATAGTGAAGGATCAATCGGTTCAACCAGGTCTACCCCCAATAGATGGGCCGAACCCTTGGCCGTTAGGCCATCATGATTAAACTCCAACCCGGGAAACAAAATCATCCGATATTTCGTCCAGGCGCGGTTTCTTTCCTCCTGCAGAACACGGAAATAATCCGGCAGATCCTCGCTCGTCAGGACCAGACCCGTCATATTTGCTAATCTTCCCAACAGCCGCCGGCGATCGACCAAATGATCTGTCACGGCCAGTGCGTCGAATCCACGTCGCCCGTAAAAGTCCACCAACTCAGAAACCGTCAATCGTCCGTCCGAAAAGATCGTGTGGGCGTGGAGATCGACCATCAGCAACCCCTTCCGTTCGGCATTTCCTCGGGAAACCAGACGTAATTCCGGAACTTTTTCCACGTGATCGGCGGATTTTGCCATTTGAAGAATCCGGCTGGCCAGTCGTTCTGTCGCTCCGATCGACCGCAACGCCTCCTTGCGGGCCCTTCGATTCCATTCCCGAAGTCCCACGCCCCCCCCTTCCATGGCATCTTCAATCCTTGATGCGATTTCCCCCGGGGAGTCCCCCAGGGCTCCACACCCGATTCGGGTGACCAAGCGGCACATGCCCTTTCGCCGATCGGCTCCCTTCCCCCCCTCCACCAAAACGACGGGCCGGCCCGTCGCCAGGACTTCCCGGACGCTGATGGTGCCCGGCTTTGTCACCACCAAATCGTGACCACGAATCATTCCCGCGAGATTTTTGATCCATCCGTGGATTTCCAATCGCTCCTTCAATTCAGAAAATCTTTTTTGCAGATCCCGCTTCAGGCCCTCTTCCTTGCCGACGACTGCCGTGACCTTTACCCCTTCGATGGCCAACATTTTCTCCAAAGTACGCTGCGCCTTTCGGCGCCGTGAATTGATCAAGTAGAGAATCCGCTTTTGGATTACCCCTCCTGTCTTTGCCTTGCCTTTTTCACCTGGGTCAAATCCAATTCTTACCGGCCAGCCTCCAGCCACCACATCCCGGGTTTTGGTGTTTTTCTCGCGAAGTTCATCTGCCGACCCTTCGTCAGCGACCCATAACAAATCCGCAGTCACCGCATCCCATCCCGGAAGATCTTCCGCCTCCAAAATAACCCCGACCCTTTGGAAACCGGCCTCCACCCGACCTTCCACACGTTCCTGCAGAGCCAACCCTACTGCCGGATGAAAAAAAACAACCACCTCCGGACGTGCCTCTTCCAGAGTCAGCGCTACAAAGCGGCGTAATTGAGCCCAACCCGGCCTCCCTTTGTCACCTCCCCCCACCCTCTGTATCCACTTCCGTATCTTTTCCCCTTTCATACCCCCTTTCACCATTTTTTCAGTAATCCAACCCAGCCAACCCTCCACCCCCCCTTGTCCGACCTCTCGAACCTCTACCCGGACATCCGTGCCCGCTTCTTCCTCCAGCACATCCCTCAAAGCCCGAGCCACATAGTGGTGTTCTTCTTGGCCACCCGTCAGGATGAGAATGTCCTTCACGGCCTTATGTGAATAAATCCAAGGGTAAGCGGGGCAAGTTCCCTAAAGTTACAATTGTAAGACAAATTCAGCCCCCAACCTCACCCTATCCAAAGCCTTTTCTTTATTTGGCTTCCTTCGGTTTATACTGCTTTTCGAGACGCTCTTTTGCTTCAGCTTCCAATTTCTTTTTCATGGGGGATAACTGCTCACGAATGGCCTTTTCCGTGGCGACCCTTTCCGACCAGTAGTCCCGAACAAATGCATCTTCATTTTCGGGGGTCACCGACAAATGAAAATCTTTCGCCACCTTTAGGGCCTCTTTTCTCGATTGAATCCGAAATTCCCCCACCCTCTCCACCAACCTTGTTTTTTGGGCTTCGGAAAACTCCTGATACATAGGCCATTCCTGCAACTTTACATTCAGCTGATCTTGCGGAAGCAAGGCCAAGGTCATGATTTGAATAAAACGACCCTCATCCTGGGGACCGGCCCAAAACTCCCCTTTTTCCCTAGAGAACATCCCTTTTTTCGGAACAAATGGTCCGTCAGGGATTCTGGGGGGTTTCTCCTTTTGAGATTTTTGGCGCTGATCCCGCTCCTCATCCGGCACCCCCTGTGCCAGCAAAGGAGACATCCATAGCGCCCAGATCAGCAATCCCAAAAAAACTCTGTCCTTCATAAGCCGGCCCACCAACGACTTTCCTTCTCATCCTCCACGAGGGCATCCAAGGCCGCAAAAACCTCCGCATCGCTTACCCTGACGTTCTGGTGACTATCCCAACGGAACATCCCGACCGCCAAAACTGCCACCCCAGCCCCCACAACCGCCCATCTGGGCAACCCAAACCACCCCCGAACCTTTTCCCTCTCGCTTCGCATCCGGGCCAGGGTTTTGGCCGCAAACCATGCAGGAGCCTTGACCCTTGGCATCCGGCCCAAAAGCTCTGCCAATTCGGGGCTGAATTCGCCCTCCTGATTCTTTTCCTGCTTTCTCATATGGGATTAAACTGCCCTTTCTTTAATTAGATGCGCGAAAATATCCGGATAGTTTTATTTTCAAAGCTTCCCGAGCCCTGAATATCAAAGACTTAACAGCCAGGACACTCATTCCCATCACTTCCGCGATCTCCTCATACTCCATTTCCTCCTGTTGCCGCAAATGCACCACCATTCTCTGATTCTTTGGCAACTGGGCGCACGCCCTTTCAACCTCCCGGACCAGTTCTTTTCCGGATAACTCTTCCTGCGGGTTCCTCTTTGTCACTCCACCCTTAGCCGTCAAAAAAGTTTCTCCCGTTTCTGGATCGATGGATTCCCCGGATTCCTCTTTCCTGCGCGCACGGCTTTCACTAAACGAAAAAACCAAATTCCTCGTAATGGTCATCATCCATGTCGTGACTTTGGCCGTCGGTTGCCATTTCGGAGCCGCCCGCCAAACCCGCAGGAAGATCTGTTGGGCCAAATCCTCTGCATCCGGTCCCGCCCCACCGATCATTCGTGCGACCGTTCCGTAAACCCGATCCTGATGCCGCTCGATCAGTTCCCGAAAAGCATCCTCATCCCCCGCGCCGATCCTCGCCATGAGTGCGACGTCGATTGAGTTCTCGGCATCCTCAGACATCACACCCTCTCCTATCCTCCCGCCACCACTTTCACAAACTCCAGACGGTCGCCATGTTCGACCTTCTGCCCTCCCCACTCCTGACGCAACAATGCCTCGCCGTTTCTCTCCACCAGGACGGCGGATGGGATCAGCCGTAAATCCTTTACCATCTCCGCCACCGTTTTGCCTCTCGCCACCTGATGAGCTTTCCCGTTCGCAAACACCGTAATCCTCGCGCTCATCGGATCACCCGGCCAAGGCCCGATCCCAGTCTTTCCAGACCGGATCCAACCCCTTCTCCCGCAAAGCCAAACTCAAATCCGACGCGCTCCGTTCGTCGGAAATTTCAAACTGCTCAGTTGCCTCCGCCCCCTCCCACTCTCCTGCTTCCAAGGCCACTTCCCTGCCTCGGACCGTCCGATGCAACCGCCCCTTTCCAACTCCCGTATACCCCCCCGGATCCGTTTCCGAGCCCGCACTCATCATCGTGACACCCAACTCCATCAAACCATCCCTCAACCTCATCGGCTCCCTCGTCGACAAAACAATCCCGACCTGTGGAAAAGCCAAACGGAAGGCACAGATCGAACGGACAAAATCCCGGTCCGACATGGCCACTCTTGGCTGAAATCCCCCCGCTGCGGGACGTAGCCGGGGCAAAGCCAAGGTGATTTGGGACCGCCAACCAACTTTCATTAAATGGGAAACATGAGCCGCCAAGGCAACGAGTTCCCGACGCCAGTCCGCCAACCCGACAAGCACCCCCAATCCAATCCTACGGAATCCAGCCTGATACCCCCGCTCAGGGCCTTCCAGACGCCCGTCAAAATCCCGCTTGGGTCCCGAGATGTGCATTTCGGCATAGGCGGCCCGATCATAACTTTCCTGATAAAGCACCAGTCCTTCCGCCCCCGCCGCCACAATGTTCCGGTACTCATCGGTCTCCAAGGGGGCGACTTCAATGGCCACGGAGGGAAAAAGCCCCACACAACGGCGGACTGTTTCGGCAAGATACGGAACCGGCACCTCCTTCGGATGTTCACCGCTCACCAGCAACACATTCCGAAATCCAACCCCCGCCAAATGTTTCGCCTCCATTTCCACCTCATCGGGAGTCAGTGTCACCCGCCGGATGGGATTGTCTTTTGAAAATCCGCAATATTTACATGTATTGACGCATTCGTTCGATAGATAGAGCGGGGCAAAAAGGCGCATCGTCCGCCCAAAATTTTTCCTCGTCTCGACCCGGGCCCGTTCCGCCAGTTCTTCCAGGCGGGTCGAACCGAACATCCAATCCTCAAATTTTGCGACCGCCGCCGACCTCGCGAACGGCAATCCTTCCAACGGGTCTCCGGGAATTCCGCTCATGGATGCATTCGAAAATTATTCTTCCAAAAATCCCGTCAATGGACTTGTTGCCAATGCTTCTTTCCGGGTCGGCCCCAACCCCGCCTCAAACCCCCGTCGCCCGGCCTCCACTCCCAACCGAAAGGCCGCCGCCATCGCCTGGGGATCCTCCGCCACCGCAATGGCCGTATTGATCAGCACGCCATCCGCCCCCATCTCCAGCGCCTCGGCTGCATGGGACGGAGCCCCTAGCCCAGCATCCACAATCACAGGAATACGGGACTGCTCGATAATAATTTCAATCTGAGCCCGCGTTTCGATCCCTCGATTGGATCCAATCGGTGCCCCGAGAGGCATCACCGTCGCCGCCCCTGCCTCTTCCAACCTCTTGGCCAAAACAGGATCGGCATTGATGTAGGGTAAAATCGTAAAACCTTCCTTCACCAGAATCTCCGTCGCTTTGAGGGTCTCAATCGGGTCGGGCAGGAGATAACGAGGGTCCGGGTGAATCTCCAGCTTGATCCATTTCGGCAAGCCCGCCGCCACCGCCAGACGGGCCAATCGAACCGCCTCCTCCGCATTCATCGCCCCGCTGGTGTTGGCCAAGACCAGATAACGATCCTGATCGATCTCCTCCAGCATATCGGCTTGCGGATCCTTGTGACCGGTCAAATCCACCCTCCGCAAAGCCACCGTCACGATCTCCGTCCCGCTCGCCTCAAGCGCCGAGCGCATGACCGATACCGAGGGAAACTTTCCCGTCCCAACCAGCAACCGGGACTGAAACTCCCGATCTCCGATCCTCCAGCTTTCCGTGGTCTGAAGCTTTGTGCCCATCGGATCACCTTACGCTACCCCATCCAGCCATTCCAGCCTTCCTCCATTTGGAATAGAACTTCCCGCGGGCAAAAAAGGTGCGCAAAAATTATCCCGCCTTCCCGCTTGCCTTCTTTCGCCAAACTTCGTCATATCGTCGTCTGGTGAACGCACAAAGCTATTGGAAATCCCGCCTGCCCACCGTGGAAAAAGCCCTGGACCGGCTGATTTCTGCAAAAGCCAACCCTCCGCTGATTCACAAGGCCATGCGGTACAGCCTGCTTGCCGGAGGAAAACGACTCCGTCCCATCCTCTGCCTGGCGGCAGCCCGGGCCGCTGGTGGCTCTGAATCCCTCGCCCTCCCGTCCGCCTGCGCCGTCGAATGCATTCACACCTATTCCCTTATTCATGACGATCTCCCCTGCATGGATGATGATAATTTCCGGCGTGGACGCCCAACCAATCACCGAGTCTTCGGGGAAGCCGTTGCCGTCCTGGCCGGGGACGGGCTTCTGACCGAGGCCTTTGCCTCCGTCGCCCGGACCAAACCAAACCGGCGATTCTCTCCCACCGACCTCGTTGCCGAACTCGCCCACGCTTCCGGCAGTCTCGGACTGATTGCCGGTCAGGTCCTCGATCTGGATTCGGAAAAAAAACGGATCCCCCTGAAAAAACTGGTCGAAATCCACCGCGCAAAAACCGGGGCCCTGATCACGAGTTCCCTCCGCCTTGGCGCCATGTCGGCCGGAGCGAATCCAAAACTTCTGCACCGACTCACCCGATTCGGCCAGGCCCTTGGCCTCGCCTTTCAGGTCATCGACGACATTCTCGACATCACATCGACCAAGGAAAAACTCGGGAAAAGTATCGGCAAGGATCAATCCTCCGGCAAAGCCACTTATCCCCGTCTTCTCGGTCTCGAAGGCGCCCGCCGTGAAGCCGACCGCCTCACCGCCGCCGCCCGTTCGGCGCTACGTCCCCTAGGTTCCTCCGCCGCTCCCCTTCTCGCGATCGCCGACACCCTCCTTCGCCGCGATCACTGAAGCCCGGCGGATTCGGATCGCCTCCTCCACCTCCCCGGCCGCTCTCGCCGCAGCTCCGGGTCCCCCCAACTTCTTCGCCACTTCACGGATCCTGCCGGCCATCGCCTCGGCACCCTTTGGGTTTCGCAAAACCTGCAACGCCGCCTTGGCCAACCGGCCGGGTTCCGCCGCACCCTGCAGAAATTCCGGCACCACTTTTTCCCCCGCCAAGACATTGACCATCGAGAGATACGGCAGTTTCACCAACATCCGCCCGATCCAATAGGTCAGCCACGAGGCCTTGTAGATCACCAGCATCGGAAGTCCCGCCATGGCACATTCCAAAGTCGCCGTCCCGGAGGCCACGATGGCGAGAGAGCACCGGGTCAACTGGGTCAGGGACTGCCCGGAAAGAATGTCCAGACTCACCCCGCTCATCGGATGCTTGGCCCATTCCTCTTCCAACTTCTGCCTCATCTCATGATCGGTGGCCAATGAAATGAACCGCACATTCTTCTGTTCCTGAACGATCCTTTGCGCCGTCTGCAAAAGAATGGGCCAATGCTTGGCAATCTCCTTCGCACGGCTTCCGGGAAGCAAAGCCACACAGGGAATCTCGTCCCGGGGCAGATCCCTCGATTGTGCGATCCAGCGGTCCGCAAGAGGATGCCCCACCCAACGGGTTTTCAATTGCGGGGCATGCCGGGCAAACCAATCGACTTCAAACGGAAAGATGACCAACAACCGCTCAAGGATCCTCTCCATGGTTTTCGCGCGTCCCGCCTTCCACGCCCAAACTTGGGGACTGACATAATAGACGATCGCAGGACCATTCCGCTGCGCATGCAACGCCTTGGCCAGGCGCAGGTTGAACCCCGGATAATCCACCAGGATGACCACGTCGGGATTCACCTCCGCAATTTCATGCTTCACTTTCCGGAAGATTTTTAAAAACTTCGGAAGATTTTTTAAAACATCGGTCAATCCCACCACCGCATGCTTGGCCAAATCCAGGCTCTGCTCCTGCCCGGCAGCCTTCAACATCGGCCCCCCTACTCCAAACGCCCTGATCCTGGGATTCTTCCGCAACTCCCGCAGAAGGTCGGAGGCCAGCCGATCCCCGCTGGTCTCCCCCGCAACGATGTAAACGCGCGGCTCCCGATCCCCCATCTGGCTCATCCTGCGACCGGGGTCATCTGCCCGCAGATCTGCGAAGCCAGCTTCAACGCCTCAAACCCATGGGAACCGCCGACCCGCGGATCGGTTCCCTGCCGCACATTGTCCAAAAATTCCTCCAGCTGATTTTTGAGCGGCTCCCCTTTCATCACCGGAATCTTATCCCTCGTGATTTTTCCATCCAGACGTTTGTAAATTTCCCCCTCCTGCTTCATGTAATCGAGCGAGAGATAGGCATCATCCTGAAACACCCGGATTTTTCTCAGTTTTTCGGGACTGATCCGGCTCGTCGTCAGATTGGCCACGCAACCGTTGGCAAAACGGATCCGTGCATTGGCGATATCCTCCCCCTTGCTCAAGACCGGCACGCCCACCGCATCGACCGAGGTCACCGGAGAGCGCACCAAATGCAGAATAATTTCCAAGTCGTGGATCATCAGGTCCATCACGACCCCGATGTCGGTGCTCCGCCCGGGATAAGGCGACAACCGGTGGGCCTCAATGAATCTCGGTCGGCCCAACCGCTCCTCCAACGCCGCCAAAACGGGATTAAATCTCTCCACATGCCCCACCGCCAGCTTCGCCCCGTGCTGATCCGCCAGATTCACCAGTTCCCGTGCCTCGGCCGTATCCATCGCGATCGGTTTCTCAACAAGAACATGCTTTCCTTTTTTGAGGAACGGAGCGGCGATCGCCAGATGGGTTGTGGTCGGCGTGACGATGCTGGCCGCCTCCACCGCCTCCACCATCTGTTCCAGCGACGAAAATGCCCGTGTCCTGCATTTGTCCGCAATTTTTTTGGCCGTGTCCGGATTCGAATCATGCACCCCCACCAACTCCGCCCCTTTGGACTCGGCATAAATCCGCGCATGTTCCTTCCCCATATGCCCCACCCCCGCCACTCCAACCTTCACAATCCGGCTCATTGCGTCCTCTTTCCCGACTGGCCCCACACGGTCACCCGATGTCGATGAGCCAGTTTCTGCACTTCCTCCCGATCGAGGATCAAAGTCTTGCCGGCTTCGACCACCAGAACCCCCACCTTTCCCTTTGCCGCGGACAAAATCGTTTGGGGTCCGATCACCGGAACATCAAAGCGCATATCCTGCCCGGGGGAAGTCACCTTAATCGCCACGGCCTTCCCTCCCGCCAATTTTCCGCCGCGTTGCAGCGCCGCATCGGTTCCATCAAACCCCTCCACGGCCATCACGGTTCCATTTTTGATCACCACACTTTGTCCGATATTCAGACGGGCCACCGACTTGGCCAACGGCCAACCGAACGAAATCTCCGCCGGAAGATTTTTAGGCGCAGGGGGTCCGGCCAGAAGCCCCCGCTGGGCCAGATGGTCCTCCACAAAGGTTGTGGCGGGAAGAACCCTCATGCCCGCCTTCGCCAGTTCCCCGGCCACCGCGCCGAACAACGTCTCTGCATTTCGTTCTTTTAACCGGGCCAGGATCCAGAGGGCCTTGAGATCCGGCCGGAGGTCAAAAAGCCGTTGGGGGGTGATTTGTCCGGCAAAAATCGCCTCCCGGATTCCCGCTTTTTTGAAAAATGAAATCAATCCGCCCAATTGCCCGACCCTTAACCATTGGGTCGGTTGCCCACGCGAGGCCACCTTGGGATCGGTCTCCCCGTGAAACGCTGCCACGGCCAAATCCACCCCTTGGGATTGGGCCCCCTCCATGACCAAACGGGGATAAATCCCCCGTCCGGCCACCAGACCAATCTTTGCCTTCATCAAGAGGTTACACCTGCGGGCAGACCCGCATTTCATGGATTGACCGAATCATGGGTTTTGATAGGATTTTTACGGAGTCGACTCTCGGCGGTGGTTGGGTGGGAACTCGAAGGTTTCCACCCTTTTTTTCGCCAAAAGCCCTCTCCAACAACAAAAAAATATAAGCACATGAACACACAAGACTTCCTCACGGTACTCGATTACATGGAAAAGGAGAAGGGCATAAGCCGCAAGGTGATGGCCACGGTCATCGAGAATGCCTTGATCACCGCCGCCCACAAGACCTACCCGCTCGAGACCGAAATCCGCGTCAACCTTGATCAAAAATCCGGCAAGATCCAGATGTTCGCCAAACTCAAGGCCACTGACCGTGCCCGCCCGAATCCGGATGAAATCACCCTCGTCAAAGCTCGCTCAGTAAAACCCACCGCGCACGTCGGCGAACTCGTGGAAGTTGAGCTCGATGCCCGTCAGTTCGGTCGTATCGCCGCTCAGGTTTTTAAGCAGGCCATGAACCAGAACCTGCGCTCGATCGAAAAGACCATGATTCTGGAGGAATTCCAGGGCCGCGTCGGAGATATTGTCGCCGGTACCGTCCGACGCTTCGAACGTGCGGACGTTGTCATCGATCTTGGGAAGTTCGAAGGCATCATGCCCTCAAGGGAGCGCGTGCCGACCGAGGAGTACACCCCGGGCGAACGAATCCGCGCTCTCGTCCTGGCAGTGCAAAGCGGTCCCCGCGGACCGGAAATCATCCTTTCCCGTTCCAGCCCGGACTTTGTCCGGCGCCTCCTGGCCCTCGAAGTGGCGGAGCTCACCGACGGCACGGTCGAAATCAAATCCCTCGCCCGGGAACCCGGTTTCCGCACGAAAATCGCGGTCTGGTCCGACGTTGAAAAAGTCGATCCGGTCGGAGCCTGCGTCGGAATCCGGGGCTCTCGCGTAAAGAACATTGTCCGTGAACTGAACAACGAAAAGGTCGACCTCTTCCGCTGGTCCCCGAACATCCACGAACTCGTGATCGAAGCCCTCAAACCGGCCAAACTCCGGAAGATCGAGATCGATGAAACAAACCGACGCGTCCGCGCTTTGGTGGATGCCGAAAACCTTTCCCTCGCCATCGGCCGGAAAGGCCACAACGCCCGCTTGGCCAGCCGTTTGACCGGCTGGAACATCGACGTCGAAGAGGACAAAACCGAGGTGCAGGGCTTCGAGCAAAAACTCGAAGCCGCCGTCCAAGGACTGGCCACCGCGCTTGGGATCGAACTTTCCCTCGCCCAAAAGATCGCCTCCGTTGGCTTCAGCACCGCGGAAGCCATTGCGGAATCGACGGAGTCCGATCTGGCCGAAGCCGTGCCCGACCTTACGCCCGAACAAGCCCAGGAGATCCGCACCAAGGCCCAGGCGGCCCTCGCAGCCGCCAAAACCTGAAGCCCCTTCCCTCGCCCGGCATGGCCCCCTCGTCCACCAAAAAGACGGCCAAACCCGAGGGGGAAGCCGGAGCTCCGAAAAAACCCCGGGCCACCAAAACGTCCGCGCCCAAAGATCCCGCAGCGAAACCGGCGAAGAAAACTCCCGCGAAGGAAAAAATCTCCGCAAAAGAAACCCCGGCGGAAACCGTTCCAGTCCCTGTTCCTGCTCCCGTGGCGGAAAAACCAGCCCCGGTCAAAGCCGCGCCCCTTCCCGTTCCTTCCCCCGCCGTGGCTCCGGTCGTTGAAGGAGAAGTCGACGAATCCAAAATCATCCAGATGAAGCCGCCGATCCAGGTGCGTGACCTGGCGACGAAGCTGAATCTCAAGCCGTTCCAACTCATCCATGAGCTGATGGAAATGAACGTCTTCGCGACGCTGAATCAGAACATTGAGGAAGCCGTCGCCAAAAAAATCTGCGAAAAACGCGGCTTCGTCTTCATGGCGGAGAAACGCAAGGAGGGCGGAGGTGTTCACAAGGTCGCCCCTGTTGTCGAGCCGCCCAAAGCCAAGCCCGTCCCCTCGGCCAACCTCAAGCCCCGCCCACCCATCGTCACCTTCATGGGGCACGTCGACCACGGAAAAACCTCCCTTCTGGATGCCATCCGCCGGACCAAGGTGGCGGCCGGAGAGGCCGGAGGCATCACCCAGCATATCGGTGCCTACACCGTCAAACGGGGCAATACCACCATCACCTTCCTCGACACCCCGGGTCACGAAGCCTTCACCGCCATGCGGGCGCGTGGAGCCACGATCACCGATATCGTTGTCCTCGTTGTCGCCGCGGACGACGGCATCAAGCCCCAGACGCTGGAAGCCCTTCGGCACGCCCAAGCCGCCAAGGTGACGATCATGGTGGCGATCAATAAAATCGACCTGCCCGGAGCCAATCTCGACAAAGTCAAAGGACAGTTGCAGGAACTCGGCCTCGCTCCCGAAGAATGGGGTGGCGAAACCGTGGTCTGTGAAGTTTCAGCCACCAAAGGCACCGGAATCGAAAAATTGCTCGAGATGATCGCCCTTCAATCGGAAGTTCTCGAACTCAAGGCCGATCCCAACGGCCATGCCCGGGCCCGGGTCATCGAAACCCAAATCGAAACCGGCCGGGGCCCAACCGCCACCGTTCTGGTGCAACAGGGTTGCCTCAAGGTGGGAGACTCTTTTGTTTGCGGACCGCATCAGGGGAAGGTGAAGGCCCTCCTGGATGACTCCGGCAACATGATCAAGGAGGCAGGCCCGTCCGTTCCCGCCCGCATCATCGGGTTGAGCGGAGCCCCCTCCCCCGGGGAAGAAGTCGTCGTCGTCGGATCGGAACGCGAAGCCCGGTCGATCGTCGAGGAACGTCAGGAAGCCCAGAGAGTGACTCGCTTGGCCGCCGGCCCCGCCGCTCCTGCCGGAGTGACTCTCGAAAACCTTTTTGCAAGCATCGCCGAAGGGCAGAAAAAATGCCTTCGGATCGTCCTCAAAGGCGACGTCCAGGGCTCGGTCGAAGCCATCGTCGAGTCCCTCAAAAAAATCACCAGCCAAAAGGTCACTCTCGATATCATCCTCTCCACCATCGGACCGATCAGCGAGTCCGATATTCTCTTGGCCAAGGCCTCCGGTGCCGTGGTCATCGGCTTCAACACCAAGACGGACAATTCGGCTGCCAACGCCGCCAAACGGGAAGGCATTCAGATCAAGCTGTTCAGCATTATTTACGAACTGGTCGATCAGGTGAAAGAGGCCATGACCGGTCTGCTCGATCCCGAACTCCGCGAAAGCCCTCTCGGCAATGCGTTGGTCAAAAAAGTGTTCGAACTCTCGAAATTCATGGTCGCCGGATGTCAGGTTCAGAGCGGACGGATCACCAAAAGTGGTCGAGCCCGCGTCATCCGCAAAAAGCAACCGATATACGACGGGGCCGTCGTCACCCTCAAGCGCTTCCAGGAGGATGTTCCGGAAGTCCGTCAGGGTCTGGAGTGCGGTATCCGTTTGGGCAATTTCGACGAATACGAGGAAGGCGACATCATCGAGTGCTATCAGCTCGAAAAAGTCCCCCAGACCCTGTAACCGCCTCTTTCCCTTTCTTCAAAGAAAAGTTCGGCTAAGCTGACGATATGCCGAGTCGTCGCCTCTTTCGCGTCTCCGAATCCATCCGATCCGTCCTCGCCCGCCTCGTCACCCGGGAACGGACGCTCGACGGAAAACTGATCACCATCACCGGGGTCGAAGTCAGCCCCGATCTGCGTCACGCCCAGATTTATGTCACCCACCTCGACGGATCCACTCCGGACGCCGATGTCATCCACACCCTCAATATGCTGAAGGAGGAATGGCAGTCGGAACTGAACAAAACGCTCCACATCAAGTATACCCCCCGGTTGCACTTCCACGTGGATGAAGCCCAGCGCCGTGGGGACCGGATTCTCCAGATTATGACGGAGATTGAGCCCCCTCCGGAATCCAGCTCTTCCTGATGAATTTCCGACTGCTTTTAGGTGGACTCCCTTTTCTCGTTTTTGGCCTGACCTTTTCCCATGCGCAAAGCCGCTCCGATATCACACGCGTTCCCGTTGTTTTTTCCGGCGGGCATGAAACCGATCCCCGAGACCATGGCCGGCCGGTGGTGCTGATTGCCGGAGCGCTGGGGGTTCCCCCCGAAGTCTTTCGCGATGCCTTTAGCCGGGTCCACCCGGCCAATCCGCAAAAGGGCCCCGGCCCGGCCGAAGCCCAAGCCAACAAGGCCGCCCTCTTGGGCACGCTGGGACAATATGGAGTGACCAACGAAAGATTGGATCAGGTTTCGGATTATTACCGGTACGATGCCAGCCGGAACAAATTATGGCCCACCCAAGCCGCCGTCGCTTATGCGATGGTGCAGAATGGAAAGATTGTCTGCTACGAGATCGTGAATGGGGGTTCGGGTTATAGCTCGAACCCGGACATTACGGTGCCCGGTTTTCCCGGCCATTCCGTGGCGGAACTTGCTTTCGGAAAAAGTTTCGAAAAGAACGGCTCGATCCGTTCAATCAGGAAGCGCTAAAGAAGGCGACTAACCAGGCATCCGCTTGGCACGATAAGACGTGAATCGATTGCCCCCTCTGCCCCCTCTTTTTCGAGCCACTCTTTTCACCTGGGTCTTTCTTTGGCCCTTTCAACTCATCTTTGCCACCAATCTGGAAACCGTCATCCAACCCGGTTTTACCGGATCCCCTCTGATCCTGGACTCCCTCCGTTATGAAAATTCAGCAAAGGAAACCCTCTCCTTCACCCGCATCAGCTTTCTCCTGTCGGGATTTGCACTCGAAAAAGATTCGGGAGGATGGACGGAAATTCCCAATCAATACGCCTGGTGTGATGCCGAACGGCATCGGCTCCAATTCATCCTTCACGACATTCCCCCTGCCACTTATCGGGCCATCCGCTTTTATTTTGGCCCGGACGAAAAGACCAATCATGCCGATATTTCCAAAATCCCCGCAGACAACCCCCTGAATCCTAACATCAATGGCCTGCACTGGAACTGGCAGGGAGGTTACATCTTTCTCGCCTTGGAAGGCTATTTCCGGAAAGGAAACGAGAAACCCACGGGTTACTCTTACCATTTTGCAAGGGATCCCCGACGCACCCCCATCAGCCTGACAGCGCCCCTCGACCTCCACCACGACGCCACCCTCACCTTGGATTTTGATCTCGGTTCCCTTTTCAACTCCCCCCGTCCTATTTGCATCACCCGGGACGGCGTCTCCACCCATTCTCGGGAAGAAGACCCTTTGGCCGACAAACTCGCCGCAAATCTCCGGGGCTCCTTCCGGGTCCGCCAATTCCTCTCCTCCGTTCCTGCCCCCGCTCCGCCCAAAAATCGGCGACCCATCGAACTCCCGGAGAAATACACGCCCTTTCGCTTCCAAATGGCGGCCACCTTCCCCATGCCGGATCTACCGATGGACAACCCCCTGATCGAGGAGCGGGTTTCCCTTGGTGAAAAACTCTTTCAAGACCCCGCGTTTTCCAAGGACAACTCCATCTCCTGCCTCGCCTGTCACAATCCCGAAAAAGGATTTTCGGACCCCCGCCGTTTCAGCATCGGAATCCACGGAGATCCTGGCACGAGAAACTCCATGACGCTCCTCAACCTTGCCTGGAAAAAAAGCTTCTTCTGGGACGGTCGGGCCACCTCCCTCCGCCAACAGGTCCTCATGCCCGTTCAGGAACACGACGAGATGGACGAATCTCTCGCAAACGTGGCCAACAAGCTTTCGGCCAACTCCGCTTACCCGCCTCTTTTTGAAAAGGCTTTCGGCTCGCCCGAAATCAACCCCGGGAAAATCGCCCTGGCCCTGGAGCAGTTCATCCTGACTCTCACCAGTTACCGCTCAAAGTTTGATTTGGCTATGGCTGGACTCACCAAACTCACGCCCGAGGAACAGAGAGGGTTCGAACTATTCATGACCGAGTACGAACCTCGCATGGGGCAGCGTGGGGCCGACTGCTTTCATTGCCACGGGGGAGCCCTTTTCACCGATTCCCAGTTTCACAACAACGGTCTGGATGCTTCCCCGGTTGATCCCGGTCGCGCCAAGGTCACCGGTCGGGATGCCGACCTCGGCAAGTTCTCGACCCCCACTCTACGCAATGTCGCATTAACCGCTCCCTACATGCATGACGGACGATTCAAAACCTTGGACGAAGTGATTGAACACTATAATTCCGGTGTCCAACGAAGCCCAACCCTCGACCCTAATCTTGCGAAACATCCCGTGGAAGGAATCCAACTGAGTTCGCCCGACAAGAAGGCTCTCGTCGCTTTTCTAAAGGCACTCACCGACACCAACCTCCCCGCCTCATTTTCTCCAAACCAGCCTCCAACGAAAAACTAACTCTTTTTACCAGGGCCCTTTCCTCCGTCCCGCGGTTTGTTCGGTGGCTCATCTTTTCCGGCCCCCTCGCCCTCTTCTTCCGCTTCCCCGTCCTCGTTCGATTCAAATTTTTTCTTCAATTCCTGCAGGAACGGGGTCATATCGGAGACCTTCTCCCAAACCGACTTGGCCACGAAGATTGGCTTTTGCGTTTCCAGGGCGACCGCCACGCAATCACTCGGTCGGGCATCAATTTCCGTGATCGAAGTTCCTCCAGCTCCCGTCTGCCGAAGCGTCAGCCTAGCAAAATAGGTATCATTTCGGAGGTCATTGATGATCACCCGGTCCACCGTGATGGAAAATCCCTGCAAAATCAGATGAATCAGGTCATGGGTTAACGGCCGTTCCCGTTTTTCCCCTTTGAGCAAAAGAGCAATCGAAGTGCCGACCCCATGATCCACGTGGATGCTGAAAGTCTTCGTTTCGTTGCCAAGAAAGACGGCCATCCCGTTCGCAGCGGGCATCAGTCCAAGAATCTGCACCTGAATCGCATCCGTCATGTTTTTACCTTATCCCCGACTCCCGCATCCGCAAGATGGTGAAATGAGTGGGAATCGTTGCATTCTTCCGCTGAAGCCGTATATCAATCACCCTGTGGCTGATGCTCCCGAAAAATGGACGACGGATGACGCGCTTCGCACCTATGGAATTGCACGCTGGGGAAGCGGATATTTCGGGGTCAATTCCTCGGGAAATATGACCGTTCGCCCCCTCAACACCGAAGGGGCAGAAATCGACCTCGGAAAAGTCGCTGCCCGTGCCCGGGAGCGAGGATTGAACTACCCGCTGCTCATCCGTTTTCATGATCTTCTCCGGCACCGGGTCCGCGCCATCAACGAAGCCTTTGCCGAGGCCATCAAATCCGCCCGTTACAAAGGGGCTTACCGCGGCGTCTTCCCGATCAAGGTAAACCAGATGCGGGAAGTGGTGGAAGAAATCCTCGATGCCGGGGAGCCATTCCATTTTGGAATCGAGGTCGGCAGCAAACCTGAACTGTTCGCAGGACTGGCTCATCATCGGGATCCGGAAAGCCTCCTGGTTTGCAACGGCTACAAGGACGCCGAATTCATCCGGACCGCCCTGATGGGGCGTAAACTCGGCAAAAAAGTCATTCTGGTCATTGAAAAACCGGAGGAACTCCGTTTGGCTGTGGAGACGGCCCGAGCCATGCAGGTCCAACTTCTTGTGGGCATCCGAGTGCGACTTTCCGCCCGCGGAGTCGGCAAATGGGCTCTTTCCGGCGGGGACAGCGCCAAATTCGGTCTTTCGACCAGCGAACTCCTCGAAGCTGTGGAATACCTTCGAAAAGAGGGGTGTCCCGAAGCCCTCCAAATGCTTCATTTTCATGTCGGCTCGCAAATTCCCGACATCCTCGCCCTCCGTCGCGCCGTCCGGGAGGCCACCCGCTACTACGCCCAACTCCACCATCTCGGCCTGAAACCCGCCTACCTCGACGTCGGCGGCGGATTAGCCATCGATTATGACGGGTCCCGGAGCGATTCGGAGAGTTCGATGAACTACACCCTTGCCGAATATGCCCGAGACGTGGTCCGCTCAGTGGCGGAAGTCTGCCGTCAGGAAAAAGTTCCCCATCCCACCCTCGTCAGTGAAAGTGGCCGCGCAACCGTGGCCCATCATTCCGTCCTGTTGGTGGAGGTGTTTGGAACCATCGAAAAAACTCCCCACCCTTTTGTGCCGGCCAAGGAAGAGGATCCTGAATTCGTCCGCCAACTCTCCGATCTTGTGGTGAACCTGAGCCGAAAAAATCGGCGCGAATCGCTGCATGACGGTCTCACCGTGAAAGAAGAAGCGGCCGCTCGTTTTGATCTGGGCCTGCTGGATTTGCCCACCAAGGCCCGGGTGGAAGACACCTTCTGGCACCTGATCCAACGGATCACCGCCCTTTACAATAATGGCCGGCCGGCACCGGAAGAGGTGCAAAAGCTAAAAGAACAACTCGGTCGCCAATACCTCTGCAATTTCAGCGTATTCCAATCCCTCATCGATCACTGGGCCCTCAAACAACTGTTCCCCATCGTCCCGATTCACCGCCTGAACGAAGCCCCCACCCATTCGGGACGTCTGGTCGACATCACCTGTG
>Ga0214917_10002729_pt1 | contig 21204 bp, 19 predicted proteins | sample LL_1208_BB_MetaG_FD_177983 | JGI IMG/M metagenome (GOLD analysis project Ga0214917, IMG submission 177983) | Freshwater microbial communities from Lake Lanier, Atlanta, Georgia, United States - LL_1208_BB | ecosystem: Environmental > Aquatic > Freshwater > Lake | place: USA: Georgia | collected...
TCCCCGCCATATTCGGCCCGGTCAGCACCATCAGGATCCCTGCCTCTCCGCCCAGACGGAGATCATTCGGCACAAACGGTTCGGCTCCTCCGGCCAGGATCTGCTCCACCACCGGATGACGCCCCTCGCGGATCCGGATCTCACCGTCTTTCCTCAGCTTGGGACGGACGTAATTCCATCTCCGGGCGGTGCTGGCCAAGCCGGCCAAGGCATCCAAAGCTCCCACGGCGGCCGCGGTTTTCTGCAAAACGGGCGTCTGCGCCAGCACCTTTTCCTTGAGCAAGGCGAACAGTTCCAGTTCCCGCGCCACCGCTTTTTCCTCCGCCCCGAGGATTTTTGCCTCCATCTCCTTCAATTCCCGCGTCACAAAACGCTCCGCCTGGGCCAACGTCTGTTTCCGCTCATATCCCTCGGGAATTCGGTCGAGATAAGACTTGGTAATCTCGATTCCGTAACCGAACACCTGGTTGAAACGGATCTTCAGGCTCTTGATCCCGGTTCGTTCAATTTCCCGCGCCTGCAAATCCGCAATCCATGTCCTCCCTTCCCGCATCGCCTTGCGGGATTCATCCAGTCCGGCGTCATAGCCGTCCCGGATCATCCCGCCTTCCCGGGTAACGGCCGGAGGTTCGTCCACGATTCCCCGGGCCAGTTCCCCCGCCAACTCCGGCTCCAGCTGAATCGACTCCGCCAGCTCCCGGTTTAACGAGCCCGGCACATTCCGGGCCAATGCCTGTACCCGGGGCAGGGATTCCAGGGTCAGACGGAGGGCGAGCAAATCCCTGGCCGATCCACTCGGAGCGGAGAGGCGACCGATCAACCGGGCCAGATCCCGCACCTCCTTGAGAACTTCGCGAAATTCGTCCAACACCCCGGCATCCTCAAGGAATCCCGCCACCGCCTCATGACGCCCTCGGATCGCTTCCGCTTTTCGCAAGGGTTGCTGGATCCAGCCGCGCAGTTCGCGCCCACCCATGGCCGTCACGGTTTGGTCAACCGCCCGGATCAGGCTGGTGTCGATTCCCGTCCCCGCCGGCGACAGTAGCTCCAAATTCCTCTGAGTGGCCGCGTCGAGACGCAGACACTCCTCGGGTCGGAACGGTTTGGGCGGTTGGAGATGACGCCCGACTCCCTTGAGTGTCTCGGTGAGATAACGCACCAGGGCACCCGCGGCTCCAACGGCCGGCCCCAGCCCGCGGCATCCAAACCCATCGAGGCTCTGCACCCGAAAGTGATCGCAAAGACTCCGACGCGCCGTGTCCTCCTCAAAGGTCCAGTCCGGCACACGGGTGATCGTTACTGTCCCATCGAGCCATTCCCCGGCCTCTTTCTCCTCTTCGTCGAGCAAGAGTTCGGCCGGCTGGGCCCGCCGGATCTCCTCACGGCAGGAACTCTCATCCGCCGGCTCCGCTAGGCGGAAGTCCCCCGTCGTTGCATCCAGCAGGGCGAATCCCCAAATCCCGCCCTTCCCCTGACCCCGCCAGGCCGCCGCCAGCCAGCGGGGAAGTTTCGGCTCGGATAGGTCCACCCCGACCGCGCAGCCGGGACTGAGAATCCGGCTGATCGCCCGCTCGACCATCTGCCCCGGTTTCGGCTCACTGACCTGGTCACAGATCGCCACCCGGCGGCCGGCCTGGAGAAGCTTGGTGATGTAACCTTCGGAGGCGTGGAATGGCAAACCGCACATCGGCACACCATTCCGTTTGGTCAGGGTGAGGTTGAGGAGCCTCGATCCCTCCTCCGCATCTCCAAAGAAAAGCTCATAAAAATCACCCAACCGGAACAGCAGCAGGGCATCCCTGGGGATCTGCGCACGCAGCCCGTGATACTGTTTCATCATCGGCGTCGATCCCTCGGCCATCCTTACTTTCTCCCCCGATCCCGCTCCCTTCTCAATCCCGGACCCCCGGCTCTGTGGATATCCAAGGGGTTACCTTTGGAGATTCCCGGCCCAATCCTGCGCCCAGGCTGCGCATCCTCTGGGTCAGGCCCAATTCCGAATTTCGCATTCCGCTTTGCCATGCGGTTCTTACTATCCGTCCATGCGCGTGATCGTCACCGGCCTCATCGGGCAATACCCGTTTGGCGGGGTGATCTGGGACTACCTTCAGTATCTCCTTGGCTTCCGCTCCCTCGGGCACGAGGTCATGTACCTGGAGGATTCCGGGGCTTGGCCCTACGACCCTGTGGCGGGAACCATCACGGACGACTGCTCCTTTGCCCTACGCAGTCTGAAAAAAATCTTTGCGGATTTCGGCATACCGGAGGCTTGGGTGTATCGGAACGGGGCCGACGGCAAGTTCCACGGAGCGGGTGAATCCAAGGCCCGGGATTGGTTGCGGCATGGGGATCTTCTCGTCAACGTTTCCAGCGCCGGTTGGTTGCGGGATTACGATCTGCGGGTCGACCATCGGATGTTCATCGATGGCGACCCCATGTTCTGCCAGATCGGCCTGCTCGACGGCTCGGACCCCCTCTATGCGGGGCGGCTCCGCGATCACGACAGCCACTTTACCTTTGGCCTTTCCGTCGGAACGCCCGGATGCCCCGTGCCCACGGACGGCATCGCCTGGAAACCCACCGTCCAGCCCATTGCCGTCGAACAGTGGCCGGTCAGCGAGGCTCCCGCCCAAGCTCCCTGGAGCACGGTGATGAACTGGGCCAGCTACCGTCCCAAAATCTGGGAAGGACGACCGTATGGACAGAAAGATCTCGAATTTGAGAAATTTTCTCATCTCCCCAAACTAACTTCCCAACATCTTAAGATCGCCATGGGTCTGGGGGTGGACGGAAAAAGACCGGCCGAGCGGTTACGATCCTTGGGATGGGACCTGGTCGAACCCCAGGAAGTCGTCCCGGATCACCTCACCTACCGGGATTTTCTAAAGTCTTCCGCGGGGGAATGGAGCGTGGCCAAGCACGGCTATGTTGAGGGAGAAACGGGTTGGTTTAGCTGCCGGAGCGCCTGTTACCTGGCCTTGGGCCGACCCGTGGTGGTCGAAGAAACGGGATGGAGTCACCATCTCCCCTCGGGCTTGGGCGCGGTCGCCTTTCGCACGGCGGAAGAGGCGGCGGAAAACATAAATCGCATCAGTTCGGACTACCGCTCCCATGCCCAAGCCGCCCGGCGAATGGCGGAGGAGTTTTTTGACGCCAAAAAAGTCTGCGCCGCCCTTTTGCGGGAGATCTAAGCCGACCTAGCGGACTTTCCCAAACCCCATGGCCCCGGCCAACTGCGTGGCACGCACGATCCCCAGCTTCCGATAGACGGCTTTTCGCTGATTTTTGACCGTGCCTTCGGAGGTGCCCAAGGCGGAAGCCACCTGTTTGGCCGAGAACCCCTTGACCAACATCCGAGCCACCTCAGCTTCACGTCGACTGAGCTTCGCGAGACCCTTCCCGCGGCCATGGTGTAAGATATGCCGCGCGGAGGGGGTTTCGGAGGCCTCCCCATTTTTCACCTTTTCCACGCACTCCTTCCAGTGATCCGGACCGTCCTGAAGATCCAAAATCCCCTGCACCCCACTTTTTCGGCACCAAAGAACCGTCGTCGGATCCAAGGCTTCTCCATAAACGGCTTGGCCACGCCCGTTCGGTTCTTTTTTAAATCGAAAACCGCCGGACAAAAGATGGATGGCCATGAGTTCCAAATCCCGTGGCTCCCCGTTTTCTTCCATGGCAATGGAGGAGTCAAAAAACCTTACCTGGTGGCCGTTTTTATCTTCCAACCAGTGTCTGAGCAGAAGGCGGTACCACTCCCGATCCTCCAAAATGAAGGTTTTTAATTGTCGGGGATCAACATTAGTATGGATGGGATGATCCATTCCATTTTCTTACCTATTAACGGATGCGCATCCTGACTTTTGTGACGAAGTGGGGGTTTTTTGTGATAAAGGGGGTATGTAGACACTGAAAAAACCCATATTGGGAATTCTCAAGGTCATGTCTCCAGCCGGCGATTCCGTGCCGTGGGTTGGAATTCTGGCAACGGCTATTGCCCAGATTGTTTTGGGGTATTTTACCCTTTTTATTCAGTCCATTTACCCAGTATGGTCGGCCCCTTTCTGGCCGGCTTCCGGAGCCGCTTTGGCCGCGGTTCTTCTGGGAGGCCCGAGGATGTTGCTGGGAGTGTATCTCGGCCTCTTCGTTCTGGGTTTGAAGTTTTTTTGGGGCCCCTATCCGCTCTGGATGGCTTTTTTGGTCCCCTTGGGAAACGTAGCCGAAACCACGATCGCTTATTTTTGCTTCCGATACTTTGTTCCGAGATTTGAACCTTCCTTTTGTAGTATCCGGCAACTGACGTTTTTTATCCTTTTTTGCCCTTGGATTCCCGCGCTCACCAGCGCACTGAGCATCCAGCTTCTCTTACAGGTAATGGGCACGATTCCCCCCGACCGCTTCTCCAGCGAAGTGGCTGTCTACTCCCTGGGCAACGCCACGGGAATCCTTCTGCTGACCCCTTTGATCACCGCCTGGAAGGATCTCAAAACTTTTTCATGGAAGAGCCCGCTGGGATTCCAGTTAGGCGCGTTGCTGGTGGCCAGCCTGCTCGGCATCTGGCTCTATTCCGACCTGACTCCACCATGGTGTCGCTTGCTGGCCGTGGCCACGATTCCTTTGATTGTTTGCGGGGTTTGGGTCACGGGTATCCGGGGAGCCACGTTGGTTTGCGTACTCGGTTCCGTTTCTTATTTCGCCTTTAATGTGCCGGGCTCAAGTCCCCTCACCCAGCTTCTGGAGCGCAAACAAAAGGCCGCGGAACTCGATTTCGCACTGGGAAAACAGATCCACGGCCAAAGAAAATCGGTGATTTCTCCCCGTCTAGCCCGAGAAATCTCCGATCAGATTGGTCTCCTCACAGTGATCTGCATCACCATCCTGCCTCTGGGGGTGGCCGCAGATGAGCTCCGGCAACGGGCCAACCGGGACCGCATGGCCATGGCCGCCTTGGCCTCATCCTTCTGGAATTGGACCCCGGAAACAGGCAACCAAATCGAAAATCCGCAAATCGCGCGGCTGTTTCTCCCCTGGGCCAAGTTGTTCATGGAAGACCGCGCGAGGGGCAGCCTAAAAATCCGCCCGGTCCAACCGGATTCCCCCGTGTTTCTTTCTCACTGGACCATCCAGGAAAGGGGGCCTTCCGGCCAACCCCACCGGGTCATCGGTGTGCTTCAGAACTTTTCCATGGAAGAGGAAAGAGATGTCGCGGTGGCACAAGCCCGTTTGGCGGAAATGGAAATCCAGACGCTCCGTTCCCACCTGAATCCGCACCTGCTGTTCAACTGTCTGACCGGTCTCCGCGGCCTGATTTCGGAGAATCCGGCCCGGGCGCGGGATTTCTCCGGAAGCCTTGCCCGTTTTCTCAGGGCCGTCGTGGACGCGGAAAAGAAAAAGACCATTCCTCTTCGCGAGGAGTTGGCGATTTGCGAGGATTTTATCCAATTGGAGGAGATGCGCGGTCGCCCCACCCGGTTAAATGTCCGGTTGGGACACAAGGAGGGCAATATCGCCATTCCCCCCCTGACCCTGGTCACCTTGATTGAAAACGCCGCCAAGCACGGACAGCGGGACTCCCCCGATTCCCTGCCCATCGAGGTAAGCGCCGACTGGCCGGATGAACGCCATGTCCGTCTGCGGGTCTGCCAACCGGGCACGCTGGTCCAACCCACCGAAGGGGTTCATCATGCCGGCCTGGACCTGATCCAGCGGCAGATCGGCATGATCTTTGGAGACCAAAGCAAGGTGGAGCTGAAGGAAACACCCCTTGGCACCGTGGTGGCCGAACTGACCCTGCCGGCATGAACACGGAAATATTATCCGCCTACCTCGTGGAGGATGAACCGCTTTGCCGGGCTGATTTCCGTCAGACCCTCGGGTCCTTCCCACAGGTTCGTCTTCTTGGGGAAACCGACAAACTTTCCGTTGCGGAACGTTTTCTGGCTACGCAACCAGTTGACCTTCTTTTTTTGGATCTCTCCGTGGGACGGGATAACGGCCTCGACCTCATCGAACGCCTCCCTTATCAACCCTTGGTCATCGCCTTGACCGCCCATCCCCAGCACGCTGTGCGGGGATTTTCCCTGGATCTGGTCGACTACATCCTGAAGCCGGTCGAACCACCTCGGCTGAGATCGGCACTGGAAAAAGCACGCCAGCGGAAACTCGCTTCCCGTCTTCAACCGGAGCGGATTACTTTCGTGGCCGAGCTGGAGGGAAAGAAGTTCATTCTTAGTTTGGATGAAATTCTCGGCGCGGAGTCCTTGGGAAATTATGTCCTTTTGCACACCCTCAAGGGAAAGGCCGTCAAACGAAGCACCTTCAAGGATGTTTGCAAAAAGCTGCCCCCCTCCCTCTTTCTGGACACCGGACGCGGTCGCTGGGTGGCCATCCGGCATGTGCGGTCCTGGAAGAGGAACCCCGGGGGGAAATTGTCCCTTCAGCTTGGCGACAACTCCGAACTGTCTGTTTCCCAGAACAAGACATCCGGGGTTTTGAGGAGATTAAAGTCCAAGTTAGCCACCTAAGCCTCTTGCAAACAGGGTCTTACAGGTTTTTCTGATTGTTGAGGGGTTTTTTTTCAAATTGTTTCCGGGGAGTGCATTTCTCCGGAAAAAGGGTACGCTCATCTGATGCACGGATTAAAAAGAATGGCGGGGCGGGTGCTCCTCGCGTCGGGCTTATGCATTCTCCTGCTGGGTCACGGAGTCCACGCCACTATCCCAAAAACCACCCCCGGCAACCAGGCCACAGCCGTATTGGTACAAAGACTCCTTCAGGATTATCACTTTGCCGGAAAACCGCTGACAGAGGAAAAGGCACGGCAGTGGATTCGGTCCTACATGGAAGCCTTGGATTACAATCATGCCTTTTTTTTGGATAGTGACCTCAAGGCTCTTCAGGACACCTATGCCCCCCAACTGGCCAAACTGACCCAGCGGGGCGATATCAGCCCGGCTTACGAGATTTTTTCAGGCTTCAATGACCGCGTTCGTGATCGGTTGGATTGGATCAAACGGCGATTATCGTCTCCGTTTGATTTTTCCACGGATCAATCCTACGAGATCGACCGCACGAAGGTGGGTTGGCCGGCCGACCGGGCCGCGGCAGATGAACTCTGGGAACGCCGGCTGAAATTCGATCTGTTAAGGGAAAAACTCGTCCTCAAGACCGCCACAGCCACCAAAAAGAAAGAGAAGGAGGAGGATCCGCTGGTCACCGTCACCAAGCGCTATGACCGGCTTTTAAAAAACCTGGAGGACTACGATAACGAGGAGATCTCGGAGCTTTACCTGACCGCCCTCGCCAGTCTTTACGACCCCCACTCCAGCTACATGAGTCCCACGACGCTGGAGGACTTCTCCATCGGAATCAAATTGGCTCTTTGCGGCATCGGGGCGGTGCTGTCTTCGGAAGACGGGTACTGCGTCATCAAGGAACTGGTCCCCGGCGGTCCCGCTGACCTGGATGGAAGGCTCAAGGTGGGCGACAAAATCATCGGCGTGGCCCAAGGCGAAGGACCCTTTGAGGATATTGTGGATATGAAACTCCGCAATGCCGTGAAGAAGATCCGCGGCCCGAAGAACACCCAGGTCCGTCTCCAGGTGATTCCCGCGGGCAGCTCTGCCGGGGAACAGCGGGAGATTCAAATCACCCGGAACGAGGTAAAGCTCTCCGCCCAACAGGCCAGTGCCACATTGTATGACCTTCCCAAGTCCGGCGATTCCCCGGTGGTCATCCAGAACGTCCGCCCCGAAACCGCCGCGACGACCACCAACTCCTCCTTATGGAAGAGCCTCAAGAGCCAGCTCTCCGGGAAAACCGTCCCCAAGGATACCAAGATTTCCCCGCTTGCGGTGCCGGAAAAAAAGACGGATGCCTGGCGTATCGGGGTCATCGACCTGCCCGGCTTTTATGGATCCGTCGGGGGCGAGGAGTCGGCTGCCAGCGGTAACGGCGCCACTGCCCGGTCCACCTCGCAGGATGTGGAACTTCTGGTCCGCCAACTCAATCGCGCGGGCGTGGATGGCATCATTCTGGATTTGAGAAAAAACGGCGGCGGACTTCTCGACGAGGCGGTTGCCCTGACCGGATTGTTCATCGATCAGGGTCCCGTGGTACAGGTCCGGGATGGCAAGGGGACTGTCATCCAAAGAACCGATGATACTCCGGGTGTTTTGTACAACGGTCCTCTTCTCGTCCTGGTCGGCCGCCGCAGTGCCTCTGCTTCGGAAATTGTCGCCGGAGCCCTTCAAAATTACCGCCGGGCCATCATTGTCGGGGAAAAGAGCACGCACGGAAAAGGCACGGTCCAAGCCGTGGTGGAACTGGGAAAGTTCCTCACCCGTCCCGACCAAGCTCCGCCCAAGGCCGGAGCCATGAAACTCACGATTCAGAAGTTCTATCTCCCCAACGGTCATTCAACCCAGAACCGGGGGGTGGTACCCGACATCTCGATTCCTTCCCCGCTCGACTACATGAAAATCGGTGAGTCCGATCTGCCCAATGCTTTGGCTTGGGATGAGATTTCCGCGGCTCCGTTCACCCCTCTCAGCATGGATCCCTCCTTGGAGGTGGTTCTAAACGAAAAGTCTCGCGAACGGCTTTCCTCGGATGCGGATATGTCGTTTCTCCGCAACGACATCGATAAGGTCCGCTCCCGACTGGAAAGCGGGACGATTTCCCTCAACGAATCCCGCCGGGCCGAGGAGAACAAGGTCGACAACGACCGCAACAGCGAGCGAAAAAAGATCGAGGATCGGATCCAGCAGATCCTGGCACCCGTGGTTCACCTGATTATCGACGATAAAAAAGGAGAGGCCGTGGCCACGGACAAAAATCCCAAGAAAAAGAAAAATGCCCTTGAGGACTCTGCGGATGCCGAATCAGAGAGCGTGACCGATGCGGTGGATCTGGCCGAGGCTGTGGAATTACGCGAGGGGCTCAGAATCATGGGTGATTGGCTGAGCCTTTCCCCCCCGCTAAAGGCGCCGGCGGTGGCCAAGGATCGGGATCCGGGAAAGTCCACCACCGTGAAATAATTGCATGGCTCGCACCCCCTCCAGCCAACGTCTCCCGCTGGGTCAACCTGCCCCGGACTTCATGCTTCCCGATGCCTCGGGGAAAGTTTTCCAGTTCGCCGACCTCTCCCGTGGACGGCCCACGGTGGTGGTGTTCGCCTGCAATCACTGCCCTTATGTGATCCATGTGCGCGACGCCTTCGGCCGCCTGGCCAGGGAATTTCAGGCTCAGGGAGTTTCGTTTGTCGCCATCAACTCGAACGATGCGGCCCAGTACCCGGACGATGCCCCAAACCGAATGCCCTTGTTTGCGCGGGAGGGAGGCTGGGATTTTCCCTATTTGGTGGACGAGTCCCAGCAGGTCGCACGGTCTTGGCACGCCGCGTGCACCCCAGATATTTTCGTCCTCGATGCCTCCGGAAAACTGGCTTACGCAGGGCAGTTTGACTCCAGTCGGCCCGGCAATGGCGAACCGGTCGATGGGCGGGACCTGCGTGCCGCCCTGGAATCTCTTCTGTCCAACCGGCCAGTTCCTTCGCCACAAAAACCCAGCCTCGGCTGCAACATCAAGTGGAAACCCGGTCACGAACCCAGATTTTAGGGTCCGACCCCTACCTTAGGGGTTTTTCGCCCAAGCTCTTCGGTACACCGCCCTTCCTTCCGCCCTGAACTTTTCCTCGAATTCGGAGGTCGGCTCCTCGGTACCCACCCATGCAGGGTCCACCCGCCACTCCCGACAGCCCGAGACTTCGCGGCATGCCCACTCAAAATAATCTTCATCGTCCGTGGTCAACCGCAACCTTCCTTCTTGGCGGCAGGCACGAGCGGCATCGGCGGCAAACTCCCGGTTTAAAATCCGGTTTCCATGATGCCTTCGCTTGGGCCAAGGATCCGGATAACGGAGAGTAATCACCTCCACGCTTTCCGGGGCACACAGGTTTCGAAGGAAGTAGGCCGATTCCAGCCTTAACACCCTGAGATTGCGCAAACCACCGCGAACGGCCTTCTTGGCAATCTTATTCGCCCGACCCATCAACCGCTCGACCGCCACAAAATCCCGCTGCGGCTCTCTTTGGGCCCGAGCTTCGGCGTACACACCGTCCCCTGCACCTAAATCCAGCTCCAAGGGTGCGCTGCGTCCGAATACATCAGCCCACACGTAGGGCGGGTACAGTCTTTGACTGGAGAGCCAGGGATCAAAGCCCGGGCCGGTAAGGGTCTTAACGACGCTTTTTGCCACCGAGGCGGACCACCGACTTACCCGAAGACCGGGCACGTACCTTGGCCACGAGGGCGTTCCGCTTTCCCTTGGAAGTGCTGTGGCTGGTGCCGTTCCGCTTTGTCTTAGGGGTGCCTTCATCAGCGCCGGCAGGAGATTTCACCTTGAAGAGACGGACATCCCGCAAGCGGGCAATTGCCACCTTGGTCTTTTTCTTGGCCTTGTGCCAGTAAACCATGGCGTAGCCTTCGCCCACCTCCACGACTTCACCGCCGTCACTACGACGGGAATCCAAACGGGAAATAGTGGAACCACAAACTGGATAAGGCCCCAAGGGGGGGGGTTGGCGCCGGGCGGCATAGTGACCGTTTCCGTTTTTGCCATTCAGTCCGCCGATTTCCTTGGTGGGGGCTCCCTCCCGAACCGGGATGGCCCGTCGCTCCACGAACATCTGGATCGCCTTCTGTACTTCCGGAAGGGATAGGTGATATTTTCTGGCCGTATCCACCATGTTGAAGTTCTCCTCCAGAATATCCCGGTCGATCTGGCCTCCCGGGCCATTCGGGGAAAGCACAAAGGTCAGGTATTTGAGGGAGGTGGAATCTTCCCCCAAGGCGTTCTTAAAAATGGAAACCAGCGCCGGAGGAAGGGTGTGATCCGAGGCCAGAACATTAAGATTTTTCCAAAACTTGTTCATAAACTATTCCCGATACTATGTGAAAAAACTCCCTCGACTTGCAAGAAGTTAATTTAATTTAATATATAAATCGTTGTTTATTAATATTTTATAATTTTACTAATATACGTATAAATATTTAAAAAGTGTTCTGATTCAACCTTTCTTAGACAAAAGCCCCCCCCTAAAACCCTAAGGATTCATTTCATGGATATTTTTCACATCGCTGTTTTAGGAGCCTTGAGCCTTTTACTTCTGAACTACCTTCTCAATTTGAAGACTTTCCGTTTTCCCGCCGTTCCCCCCTCAAAAACGGCTCCCCTTATCTCCGTCCTCATTCCAGCCAGAAACGAGGAAAATAGAATCCGGCCCTGCCTTGGGACTTTAATCAGCAGCAATTACCCAAATTTCGAAATGCTCGTCCTCGACGACCACTCCTCCGACAAGACAGCCGAGATTGTTCGCCAACGATCCAAGGGTGATTCGCGGGTTCGTTTGATTCCCGGAAAAGAACTTCCCAAAGGATGGACCGGCAAGGCCTGGGCCTGCCACCAACTGGCCCGGGAGGCCAAGGGGGAATTCCTGGTTTTTGTCGATGCCGACACCCGATTCTCGGACATCACCCTCAGCCATGCCGTCGGTCTTGCCCAAAGGGAAAATGCCGACCTTCTTTCCCTTTGGCCCTACCTCGAGGCCAAAAGCTGGAGTGAACACCTGGTCATTCCCTTCGTCCATCTCTTCATCCTTCTCTATCTCCCACACTGGATGGGGGGACGATCCGCATCCCTCGGCGCCGCCAACGGCCAGTTCCTTCTCTTTCGCCGCACATCCTATGAAAAAATCGGGGGCCATCAGGCAGTCTCCGGCCATCTTGTGGAAGACATCGCCCTTGGTCGCAAGATGCGGACTGCCGGATTGCGCGTCCTGAACCGCGATGGTACCAACCCCGGCCACCACATCGCCTTGGTTCGCTGCCGGATGTACGACAACTTCCGGGACCTTTGGACCGGCTTCACCAAAAACCTCTATCCTGCTTTCGACGGACGGTTGGGTGCTTTTGTCTTTTTTCAGCTCTTTCAGGCCGTTGTCTTTCTCGGGCCTTTTGCCCTGCTCCCCTTTTTTCCGCACGACCCGATTCTCTGGATCGAGGTTGCGGTTATTTTCTCCCTCCGTCTCGCCATGGCCCATCGCTTCCGCCAAAGCTGGCTCGGCGCCATCTTGCACCCCGTCGGCCAAGTTCTGGTCATGGCCATTGCGGCCAATTCCTGGCTCCAGACGGTCCGCCGCCGCCTGCCTTGGCGGGGGCGTCACTATGCGCATTACTCCTCCTGAGGGGATCCAAAACTCTTTTCCCGGCTTCCGTTCAAGTTAGAATCCGCCATGCCTCTCCGCGCCCTTGGCACCAAAACTCCTGTCCCAAGCCATCCCTCCAAGGCCCGGTTGGAAACCTTTCCCAACCCCAAGCCCGGAAGGCCTTACGAAATCGTTTTCTCCACCACCGAGTTCACTTCCCTTTGCCCGGTCACCGGTCAACCGGACTTTGCCACGATCACCATTCGCTACACCCCCCATCGCCGGTGTCTGGAAAGCAAATCCCTTAAGTTGTATCTCCACTCCTTCCGCAACCTCGGCTCGTTTGCCGAGAGCGTGACCAACCGGATCCTTGATGACCTAGTCCGCGCTCTTGCTCCTCGCCACGCCGTCATCACCGGTGAATTCGCCGCCCGCGGGGGTGTCGCCCTGAAAGTCTCCGCCTCGTTTGGCCGTCAGAAGTAAAAGCGGTTTTGCCCCCGGTTCTTTTAAATTTGTATTTTGGGATCAGAGTTCAAGATCAGTTTTCTTAAGCTGAAGTCCTTACCACAAACATCTTCTCCGCGGTCATGTCCTCCATGCTTCGCGGGATTCCCCCCATCCCGAGACCCGACTGCATCCTTCCTCCAAACGGCATCCAGTCCACCCGGAACGCTGTGTGATCGTTCACCATCACCGCCGTCGCCTGTAGGTTGCGGACGTAATAGAAGGCCCGGTCGATATCCCGGGTGAAGACAGCCGACTGGAAGCAGACCGGCAAGGCGTTGGCCCGCTTCACCGCCTCCTCCGGTTTGTCGAACGGATAGACACACACCACCGGCCCGAATACCTCATCACAAGATACCTTGGCGTCCTCCGGCGGATTCCACAGTACCGTCGGCGCGTAACAGCTGGCCGAAATCTTTTTACCCCCACAAAGAAGTTTGGCCCCTTTCTTCACGGCCTCATCCACCCAGGCAGCCACCCGGTCATTCTCCGCATGGCTGATAAGCGGCCCGATCTCCGTCTTGGCGTCCGCCGGATCGCCTACCACCAGCTTGGCGGCTTGTTCCGCAATCTTTTGGGCCACTCCTTCCGCGATCGAGCGGTGGGCAAAAATCCTCTGCACCGAAACACAGACCTGACCCGCGTGGTAAAACCCGGCCTTCACCAACAAGGGCAGGGCATCCTCAAGGTTGGCATCGGCTTCCAGAACCACCGGCGCCACTCCCCCGTGCTCCAGAGCACAGTTTGCCCCCGGGGCCAGTTTGGACCGCAGGGCCCAGCCCACCCGGCCCGACCCTATGAAGCTGAAAAAGCTGAGCCGGGGATCGGTGACTAACAGCTCCGCGTCGGCGTTGGCGCAAACCACCGTCTGGCACCATCCCTTGGGAAGTCCCGCCTGATGCAGCAGGTCCACCAAGGTCAGACAGGACAACGGTGTTTTGGTGGCAGGCTTCACCACGACCGGACACCCGGTCGCCACCGCCGGGATCACCTGATGGATGATCAGATTGATCGGGTGGTTGAAGGCACTGATCGCTGTCACCAGACCGCCCGGCTCGCGGTAGGTGTAGGCCATCCGGTTCATCGAAGCCGCGTTAAGCCGCATGGGAATTTCCCGGCCGAGCAGATGCGGAATGGTTTCGATCGCCACCCGCACCCCGGTAATCGCCCGCGCCATCTCCACCCTCGTGTCGATGAGCGGTTTGCCACCCTCAGACAACGACTGGTTGATGATCTTTTCCTGGTTGGCCTCCAGCAGTTTCTGGAATTTCTCAAGAATCTCGATTCGCTGGGGGACGTTCAGCCGCCGGCCACGGTCGGCAAAGACCGCCGTCGCCTGATCCAGCCGCTTTTGGACTTCTGCCCGTTCCTGCAACGACACTTCCCCGACCTTTTTACCGTCATAAGGATTGAGGACCTCCAGCATTTTCACGAACCCACCCTAGCCCGCCTCCTTTGCGGAGGACAATCGCGCGTCATAAGCCTTCCGCAACCTCGCCCTTTGCCATAGGGTTTTGTCCCATGCCCATTCTCGTGACTGCCGTGTTTGTGGGACTTATCGGCCAACTTGTCGATGGGGCCTTGGGCATGGCCTACGGCGTTACCTGCTCGACCTTTCTTCTGACCTTGGGAGTCGCCCCCGCAATGATCAGCTACAGTGTGAAGGTTTCGGAAATCTTTACCACCGGCATCAGCGGGGTCAGCCATCTCTTTCACCAAAACGTCAACCGTGCCCTCTTCTGGGAAATCGCCATTCCTGGAGTTCTCGGCGGGGTCACCGGAGCGTACATCCTCTCCAACTTCCCCGGGGACAAATTCAAACCCTGGATCAGCGTCTACCTGATCATCATGGGGGCCTACATTCTCTGGAGATCCAATCACAAGCCGATCGCCATTGGAACCGAACCCACCAAAGCCGTCCCCCTTGCGGCCGTCGGCGGTTTTCTGGATGCCGTGGGTGGCGGCGGTTGGGGCCCGGTGGTCACATCCACGTTGTTGGCCAAGGGGCATCAACCCCGGTACGTGATCGGCTCCGTTAACTTGGCTGAGTTTTTCGTCACCCTCAGCCAAACCATCACCTTCTTTATCTTCCTTAAGCTGGAAAATTTCAAAATCATCGCCGGTCTCATCCTTGGCGGCATCATCGCCGCACCCTTCGCCGCGAAACTTTGTCAGGTTCTTCCCGCCAAAACCCTCATGCGGCTCGTCGGCATACTTCTGATTCTGATCAGTACTCGCACCTTGCTGCTGGCGTTGGGGAAGATCTAAATCTAAAGCTCCAGCCCTTCCCCCGGCTTGAGCACGTCCACCTTGCAACCGTGCTTTTCCGCTTCTTTCCTAAAAACCCCCGGATCGACCTCGATCAAATCAAACGTGTTGTAGTGCATCGGCACGGACCGTTTGGCCTTGAGCATGCGCACGGCCTCAGCTGCGTCGGACGGACCCATCGTGAAATTGTCCCCAATCGGGACCAAGGCCAGGTCGATGCTGTTCCTTCGTCCGAGCAACTCCATGTCCATCGTTAGGGCCGTATCTCCGGCAAAATAGATCGTCTTGCCGTCGGCGCGGATGAGGAAACCGACCGGCGCTGCCACGGAAATCGTCTTTCCCGCCTCCTCCACGGAGGAGCTGTGGTGGGCAACGGTCAACTGCACCCGCCCAAAGGGAAAATCCTTCCCGCCCCCGCAACCCATGGGATGAACCTTGACCCCCTGGGCACCGGCATGCAGGGCCAGTTCGTACGGCGCAATGACCGTGGCACCGGTACGTTTCGCGATCGCCACCGCATCGCCGTAATGATCCCCATGACCGTGGGAAACCAGGATAAAATCCGCCGGAACCTTGTCGGCCGTCGTCGCCGCCTTGGGATTTCCCGTCAAAAAAGGATCGATCAGGATTTTGGCTTTGGCGGTGGTTAGCAAAAAACAGGCATGCCCCAGATATTGCACGGAGATTCCTTGGCTCATTTCTTTTCCTTGGACTCCTTCTCTTTTTTAGCCGCCTCGGCGGCGATCACCTTGGTTTTCTTGTCCGTCTCCTCCAGGGCTCTCCAGAGCTTTTGCACTGAGGAGGGAACCTTTTTCACCTTCCCGATCAGGATATCTTTGGATTCCAACCTCTCCCCGTAAAAGGCCTCATTCGTGTCATCCTCCACCCCGAACGCAAGGCTGGAGGTGGAGACCCCGCCAAACAGACCTTCGCTGAAACTGTAGGAGGTGACCGGGGCCGACATTCCGGCCATGCCGGCCGAAAGGTTTCGCCCCTCTGTCCCCGCCGTGCCTTCCGCCTCAACCCCGCCACGGTAGTTTCCTTCTTTGGAGAATTGGTCCACCGCTTCGTCCGTGTTCATCAGAATCACATAGTCGATATTGGAGCCGCCGGCCTGAAGACCGACCCCGAATCCCCCTGCCGAAATCGCCGAAGGAGGCGACCATTTCCCATTTTTCATCTTCACTGTGACCAGGCCCGTTCCCCCCGATCCCGAAAAAATGAACCCGCCCTTGAAGATGTTGAGGATCGCCAGGCCCTTCGCCTTTTGAAAGGCCTCGGCCGGGGCCGTGTCACTTTTTTCGTTGGCGTATTTGCCCAAAATCTCCGCCGCCTTGTCGATCGCCTTGTCCAGATCGCCGTCGTCCGCCCAAAGTTCCGATCCCGCCAGAAAACCCGTTATCCAGAGAAATAAAAAACACATCCTCACGGCCCAAAGGTTGGTGATTCGAACCGAAAAAGCAATCGACTTTCATGACGCCTTGCTCCCAAAAGACTTAGAGACTCAAGGAGTTGCTCTTGCGAAGCACCCCCCAAAGACGCTGAAATCGTCCGATGAGCACGGTAGGCATCGGCTTGGTGGGTTGCGGCACGGTCGGCTCCGGTTTGGTTCGGAACCTTCCCGAAGCCAATCGTCTGCTCCAACAGCGTCTCGGGGTCGGCTTGGAGATCCGCGCCGTCGCGGTTCGGAATCCCGGCAAAAAACGTGAGAATCTTTCGATCCAGCCCGTGGCCGACTGGAAGTCGGTGGTTTCCAACCCCGCTGTCCAGATCGTAGTGGAACTGCTCGGTGGCACCACCGAAGCTCTGGAAGTCGCCAAGGCCGCTGTTTCTGCCGGCAAACCCCTGGTCACCGCCAACAAGGCTCTTTTGGCGGAACGAGGAGCGGAGCTCATCCCCCTGGCCCAAAAGTCCCGCGTACCCATCTATTTTGAGGCTAGCGTCGCCGGAGGTATCCCTGTTCTTAAGGCGCTCCGGGAAGGCCTCGTGGCAAACCAGTTGCTCGGCCTTCATGGCATCATCAATGGCACGTGTAACTACATCCTCAGCCGAATGGCCGAGGAGGGATCCGACTTCGCCCCCGCCCTGCAACAAGCCAAGGAACTCGGCTACGCCGAGGCGGACGACCGCCTCGATGTCGACGGAATCGATGCCGCCCACAAGGCGGCGATCCTCTGCTTGCTTGCCTATGGTTTTCTCCCGCCCTTTTCCAAGATTCCGGTGGAGGGCATCCGCAACTTGGCCGGACAGGATGTTTCCTTCGCCCGCCAGCTGGGATACGCCATCAAACTCCTCGCCGTGGTCCGGCCGGTGGGCGCCGATCAAGTGGAAGTCCGCGTTTCCCCGACGCTGATTCCGGCCCGCCACCCCATGGCCTCCGTTCACGGTGTTTTCAACGCAGTGAGCCTGGTCGGCAACCTCTCCGGTCCGGTCCAGTTCACAGGCCGGGGCGCGGGTCCGGACGCCACCTCCAGTGCCCTGCTCGCCGATCTCGGGGAAGCCGCCCGCCACCTTCGGGACAAATCTCCCGGACCGGTGCTACCGGCAGGCGGGGAGAAGATCCGCTTGATCAAGCCCGGTGACTCCGTGAGCCGCTTCTACGTTCGCTTTGAGGTGCGCGACCAGCCGGGGGTGTTGGCCCAGATCGCCGGTATCTTTGGCACGGAAAAAATTGGCATCTCTTCGGTTCTGCAGCCCGAGGGACACGGGGCCGACTCGGTTCCCCTGGTTTTTCTACTCGAACCAGCCAAGGAATCGGACCTGCAAAAGGCGATTGCGGCGGTGCAGAAACTCCCCCTGAACCGGGCTCCGGCGCGGATCCTGCGCGTCGAGGATCTGGCATGACCTGGCCGGGAATCATCGAAAAATACCGCGACCGCCTTCCCCTCCCGGTCGATGCAAAAGTCATCACCCTGCTGGAGGGGAACACACCGCTTCTTCCCGCTCCACGTCTCGCCTCGGCCCTGAGGGGCGATATCGACCTTCGCCTGAAATACGAGGGACTGAACCCCACCGCTTCCTTTAAGGATCGCGGCATGACCATGGCAGTGACCCATGCCGTGGCCAAGGGCGCCAAAATCGTGATTTGCGCCAGCACCGGCAACACCTCTGCCTCCGCCTCCGCCTACGCCGCCCGGGCCGGAATCGGTTCCGCGGTGGTCATTCCCGCCGGAAAAATCGCCCTGGGCAAACTCACGCAGGCGCTCATGCACGGCTCTCAACTCCTCCCCATCGAAGGAAACTTTGACGATGCCCTCAACCTCATCCGCCAGATGTCCGGAATCCCTGGCATCGAGGTGGTCAACTCCATCAACCCGGTGCGGATCGAGGGCCAGAAAACCGCCGCTTTTGAGATCCTCGACGCGCTCGGCAAGAGCCCCGACTTTCATTTCCTCCCCGTCGGCAATGCCGGCAACATCACCGCCTATTGGAAAGGCTTTGTGGAGGCGATCCCCAAAGGGCCGCACCCACGGATGTTCGGCTGGCAGGCTGCCGGTGCCGCTCCGTTGGTCGACGGCCGGATCGTCAAGGATCCCCAGACCGTCGCCACCGCCATCCGGATTGGCAACCCGGCGAGCGGACCCGGTGCCCTCGCCGCCGCCAGGGAATCCAACGGCCGGATCGACAAGGTGACTGACGCGGAAATTCTCGAGGCCTACCAGTTGCTGGCCCAAACCGAGGGTATCTTTGTCGAACCCGCCTGTGCCGCCCCGGTGGCCGGATTAAAAAAATCATTGGCCGCCGGACACATTCCCAAAGGCAGTCTCGTCACCATGACCCTGACCGGCCACGGCTTGAAGGATCCCGATACCGCCCTGAGCGTCACGCCCAAACCGCCCGCTCCAATTACCCCCACCCTCGCCGCCGCCCGCAAAGCCTTGGGAATTTAACCCCTTCAGCACCTTGATCGCATAACCCCCCTCTTGCCAGCCAGCCCGTTCGACTTACGATAGTCCCATGCTGATTCCCCTTCCCCTCGGCCTCGGCCTTCCGCAAGGCTCGGAATGGTTCTGGATCGTTCTCGTCATCATTCTCCTGTTCGGAGCCAAAAAGCTACCCGAGCTCGCCCGTTCCATCGGTCGAAGCCTGGGGGAATTCTCCCGCGCCAAGCAGGACTTCGAGAAAGAAATGAAGACCGCCATCGACGACGCCGATAAAAAGACCGATACGTCGAAAAATTCAAAGTCCTAGCCTCTGGTAAATCGGGCTCGATCAGCCCGCCTCGTTTCAGATTCCCCCGCCAACCACTTCGATGATCGGCGGCCTCGTCGGGGCTGCCCTACCTAAGCTTATGCTTTAATCTCGATTCCGTCCCCGCAGCCCAAGCACCAAACAGACCAACGCCAACCCCAACATCCCGTACACCGTGATCCACCAGCCCGGCCCCAGTTCCAACTGGGCAAGCAGCCGGTCGGTGTAGGCTGTTGAGATCCTCCAGCGCAAAATCGCGTAAAGCGCTCCCAAACCAGCCGAAGTCAGAATCAGGAAAGCCGCCGGCACATGTCGCAAGGCCAGTCCCGCCCAGGCCAGCAGGTTAAAAACCGGAATAAGAAGGAGCCAACCTAGAAGCGGCCGTTTGTCCCGACCATCGAGCGCAACCGAGGCAAGCTCCTGCTGCGCCTTGGCCCGCGGGGTCCCCGATTTCGCCCCGAAGGCCAGCTGAAACCCGGAAAACCCGTCCACTGGATCGCCCCACATTTCGCGAAATTCCTCCCCTCGCATCCAGACAAAGGTGCAGCCAAGGTTCCGACCGCCCTCCGCCAGATTCCGCACCACCTCTATGGTGTTGCCTTTGAGCGAGCCTGGCGAGACCCGGACCCAGGGGAGAAAAAAACCAATCAAAGTCAGCACCACCAGAAGCCTGCCCGCTTGGTGGATGGGATCGTGGCGCACGAAACATCGTTAGCGAAGACAAGGCTTGCCGACAATCCAAGGAATGCCCATGTCGACAAAAACCCGGCCGCCCGCCACCCTAGCCGTCGTCATGGTCAAGATTCATCCTTTCGAAGCCCTCATCGTGGATCCGGCCATGGCATCCCGGGTCAGTTGCGTCCCCTATGACATCGTTTCGCGGCTCGAATCCCAAACCCTCGCCGAAGGCAATCCCGAAACCCTCCTCCGCGTGGATCGGGCCGACCTTGAATTTCCCGACTCCACCCCCTTCAACTCCCCCGAAGTGTATCGCCGCGCCGCCACGAATTTTGAACGGCTGGTCCAACAAAAGCGGTTCCTCGCCGAAAAAAGCCCGTCCATCTACCTCGTCCGCATGATGGATGGAAAACACCGGCAACGGGGCTTCGCCGCCTTGGCCGACTTTGGGGACTACGCTTCGGGCCAGTTTCGCAAACACGAGTTTACCCGCCCGGACAAGGAAGATGACCGGGTGAATCTGATCCGCCACCTCGGTGCCCTCACCGGGCCCGTACTTGCCGCTTACCCGGATGTTCCGGAACTCACCGCGGCCTTGGACCAGCTCGAAACATCGGAACCTCCCATCGCCGAGGTAACGGACGAGCGGGGTGTCCGGCACGCTTTTTGGAGGGTTCCGGATCCTGCCAAGATCGTCCGGCTCTTTACCAAGGTGCCGCGCGCCTACATTGCCGACGGCCACCACCGTGCCGCCGCTGCCGCCCGCCTCGCCAACGAAAAGCCCGGTCCCCGGGGCATCCTCACCGTCTTTTTCCCAGCATCGGAACTCAAGATTCTTCCCTACCACCGTCTGGTTTTGAAACTGGATCCACTCAACGCCGACTCTCTCCTCGCCGCTGCCCGCAAATCCTTCGCGGTGACCGAGCTTTCCTCCGCGCCTCCCGATAAAACCGGCAAGATCGGTCTTTTTGTCGGCAATCGCTGGTATCAGCTGGCCTGGAATGCAGATCCCCAGGCTGATCCAGTGGCCAAGTTAGATGCTTCCGCTTTACAGGATCGGCTACTCGGCCCGGCCTTGGGAGTGAAGGATCCGCGTACTGATGCCCGGCTGGACTTTGTGGGCGGAGTCCACGGGACTGCTGCGTTGGAAAAAAAGGTTCGTTCTGGCGAAGCCGCCGCCGCCTTCAGCCTACCGGCGGTTTCCCTGGCGCAGATCTTTGCCGTGGCCGACGCCGATCAGATCATGCCGCCGAAAAGCACCTGGTTTGAGCCCAAACTCAGGTCCGGCCTTTTCGTCCACCGCTTTGGCCCGCCGAAGCCGTAACCACCTCGCAAAAGGTTTCCATCCCCCGGGCCAA
>Ga0214917_10002730_pt1 | contig 21198 bp, 12 predicted proteins | sample LL_1208_BB_MetaG_FD_177983 | JGI IMG/M metagenome (GOLD analysis project Ga0214917, IMG submission 177983) | Freshwater microbial communities from Lake Lanier, Atlanta, Georgia, United States - LL_1208_BB | ecosystem: Environmental > Aquatic > Freshwater > Lake | place: USA: Georgia | collected...
AGATGACGGAAAGTTGGCAGAGTGTCCTTGTGGGCGGATTGGTCGTGGGGGCCCTGGTTTATCTCGTGATCAGGTTTCTCGGCAAGGGCGGAGGGAAGGGGAAGGGTTGTGGAAAGTGTTCCTCCTAAAAAAGATTCGATGAAAAAAAACAAGAACTCCCCCGATTGAAAGACCCTCAGAGTGGCAGGTAGCAGACCGTGTTGGAGAGAAGGATCATGACAAAGATCAGGCAGGTGATCAGCGGGCCAAGAACAATCCGGCCGGTCATGAGGTAAAAGAAACGGTGAAAGTAGGGAAGGATGAACATCGTTGGAACAACGGCAAACAGAAGGTTCACATAGAGCCAACCTTCGGTCCACCGAACCGTACCAGTCGCCCATAGGGTCCCATACTGAACCAAAAGGATGAGGAACAACCCGAGGGAGTTCCCTAGCCCTGCGAGGAGTAGGTTTCGCCAAGGAGGAGTTTCGGCAAATCGCAGGGAAAGATTGGCCCGAAGGGAGTTCGACAGAAAAAAAACAAAAAAGAACGGTGCATAGATCAGCATGAGAACAAGAAGCGGGGGTTGGAAGATACGGACGCCGAGAAAAAGGAAGCGATAATCAATGTGAAAGAGCGAATAGACAACAAAAAGGAGGCCGAAGAAGAAAAAGAAAACCATAACAGCGAGGAGGAGTGCCCGCCATAATTCTCCGGGGTTGAGATCGAGTCCGAGATTGCTCCATGAGAAAGATTTCCCCTGAATCTTTAGGCCGATCAAGAAGAGCATAAAACCGAGGATGCCGTTGGCCAGGGCCCAGAGCATGACCCCGTTGTTCATCCGCTGAGGAAAAAACCAGGTTTGTTGCCTGCCCGTGGCTTCGACAAAAAGTTTTTGTGAGAGTTCGGTCAGGGGGATGTAGGAAAAACAGGCGAAGACCGCGCCGGAAAGAAAGAGGGTCCAAAACACCACTCTTTGCCAACCTAGGGGGCGGGGTGGTGCGGAAGGAACGGGATGAACGAGAGCATGGAAGTAGGGAATGCCCCGCAGCAAAAGTCGTGTTAAGGGGATGAATGAGATCAGGGAAGCCATAAAAGTGCAGAGGGATAGAATCTCTTTCCAGATCCAAATCTGATCTGTGCCAGGCAGGGAGTCTTTCAGGTCGAAAACGGTGCGAAAATATTCCAGTTGATGGGTCGTTGCTAAACGGCTGTAAGGCTGAAAAGGGTGAAGCACGGGCTCGTTATGAACGATTCTAAGGTTTCTGGAGGCGGGATCTCCGTAGAGGTGATCGATCTCGACCTCGGTGACGGGGGGCTCTCCATCCTTTTGACCGGATTGGACGAAGCGAAGGGCTTCGGGGGCTTTCCGCATATCGGCGTTTTTCAGTTCGTTCCTGAAGGCTCCCTCATCGTAGAGCCCATAGCTGAGGCCGAGGTTGGACTGCACATTACGCAGAATTTTATTTTTGAGAGAGAGGATGTAACCGGAAATGTAGGCGGAGTGAATCTTGCTGGGTCTAGCCTTTCCCAATGCTTCCTCCCCAAAGTGCGAGGCAGCTTGGAGAGTTGCGTTTCCTCCGGCGGAATGGCCGGTCACCCCGATGCGCGATTTGTCGACATAATTGAGGTTGTCGGTGTCGGTCAGATAGTTGACGACAGCAAACATTCCGTATCCTTCTTCCGTGGCGGAGCGGGTGCTGAGTGATGCGCTCGAAAAACCCTGGGCGTACGGATCGATGGCGATGACAACGATGCCCCGCCGGGCGAGTTCAAGGGAGATGTTGGCTTGGGTTTCCTTGGATCGTTGAAACCCTGGAACGACGATAACAGCGGGGGCGGGATTTTTTCCCGTCGCACTGAGGGGTCGAAACAGATCGGCCGCCACCCATTGGCCATTTTGCGTTGGAAGGCTGATGGAGGTGACACGGACTTTTCCCCAGGAGGTTTGGATCCACGAAGCGAGAGCGCTCGACACCAGGACAACGGCGAGGCAAAGGCCTAGGAATTTAGCATCTCCGGAAGAGTTGGAGGGGGACTCCGTCATCAATATAAATGGATAGTGGACTTGCCTGTTCTCTGGTTCAAGGATCTCATTTTTTGCGTAGATGTTTTGCGGGCGGGAATAAGCTTCGCAAGCAAACCTCAGTTCTTTTAAGATCATCCCGGATGAGTGCCGTCGAGAAACGCCCGGTTACTCCATGGTATCGAATTCTTTATATTCAAGTTTTGATGGCGGTTGCAGCGGGGATAGTGGTCGGCGCTTTCTTCCCTGAATTTGGGAAGTCTCTCAAGCCGCTGGGGGACGGTTTCATCAAGCTCATCAAAATGATGATCGCCCCGATCATCTTCTGCACGGTGGTGCACGGAATCGCGTCGATGGGGGATCTGAAACGGTTGGGACGGACGGGATTGAAAACCCTCGTCTACTTTGAAATCGTTTCCACTCTCGCACTGATCATTGGGTTGGTGGTGGTGAACCTTCTGCGGCCCGGGGACGGGTTGAACCTCGATGTGCGCACCTTGGATGCCAAGGTAAGCCAAGCGTATCTGACGAACGCTCACAGCACCGACAAGGCCGATTTCCTCCTGAACATCATTCCGTCCTCCTTTCTCGGGGCCTTCACATCCGGAGATCTGTTGCAGGTGCTTTTCATCGCCATCCTCACGGCGTTGGCCATCCCCCTTTTGCCGCAACGCGGGCGGGCGGTTTTGCATGTGGTGGAGGAAGGAGGGAAACTTTTTTTCGGCGTCATGGGCCTTGTGGTCAAGGCGGCTCCAATCGGGGCCTTTGGCGCCATGGGGTACACCGTGGGCGGGTTCGGCTTGGCCTCTCTCAACAAGCTCCTCGCCCTGATGATGGGATTTTATCTGACCGCAGGCATCTTTGTTGTGGTGGTGCTGGGGTTGATTTTAAAAGTGTCGGGCCTCTCGGTTTTCCGTTATCTGGCTTACATCAAAGATGAACTCCTGCTGGTTCTGGGAACGAGTTCGTCCGAAACGGCAATGCCCGGCATCATGAAAAAGCTGGAACGATTGGGATGTGCCAAATCGACTGTAGGCTTGGTAATTCCTGCGGGTTACAGTTTCAACCTCGACGGCACGAACATCTATATGACCATGGCGGCGGTCTTTTTGGCCCAGGCCACCAACACGAAACTTGATCTTCCCCATCAGATCGCACTTCTGATGGTTGCCATGATCACTTCCAAGGGGGCGAGCGGGGTGAGCGGAGCAGGTTTTGTCACCTTGGCCGCCACGCTGGAGGCGGTCCCCGGAATTCCCCTCGAATCGCTGGCCATTTTGGTGGGCATCGACCGATTTATGAGCGAATGTCGGGCGTTGACCAACTTCATCGGCAACGGAGTGGCCGCCATCGCGATCAGCCGCTGGGAGGGGGAGGTCAGTGCGGCAACCCTTCATAAAAACCTCCTTCAATCCGAAGGCAAGGAGTCCTGATTCCATGAGACTTTTGGACTTTCTTGTTCTGGCGATCTTGCCGGTTTTCCCTCTGGGGGCGGCCCCATCGGTAGCCATTCCCGAGGGCAAAGGGGAGGTCAAAGTCGGGGAAGGGGAGAGGGCGATTCAGGTCTACACCTACAAGCCCAAGGGTTTTTCCAATGGGCCGATCTTTTTTGTTTTTCACGGAGCCAAAAGGAATGCGGAGGATTACCGGGACTGGAGCATCGCATTGGCGGAGAAGCATCATGCCGTGGTAGCGGCGCCTTTTTTTGATCAGGAAAGATTTTTGGCCCATCTTTATTCTTGGGGTGGGATTTTGACCAAGGATGGGAAATTACGGGATCGGAAGGATTGGTCGTATCCCATGGCCACGCAGGTGATCCAAGACATCCTCAAGCGCGAGGGGGATCCGAAGCGGGAGCATTACCTCATCGGCCACTCCGGGGGTGGCCAATTTCTCACCCGTTATGTGGCCATGGAGACGGTCACTGCGAAACGGGTGGTTGCCGCCAACGCAGGTACGTACGCCTTTCCCCGGCTGGACTGGGATTGGGGGTACGGTTTTGGAAAATTGCCCAAAGATCTGCAAAACGAGGATCGTTTCAAAAAAATGGTGGAAACTCCCATGACGATCTATCTGGGGCTTGCGGACACGATTCCCAGCGGGGAGAACTTTGATGCCTCCCCCGACGCGAATCGGCAGGGAAAAGTCCGTCTGGAAAGAGGACGAAACTTTTTTGAATACTGCCAGAAGCTTGCCAAAGAAAAGGGCTGGAATTTTAACTGGATCAAGGTGGAGGTGCCGAATGTCGGTCATGATGCGGAAGGGATGATCAAAGACCCGCGCATCGAAAAGGCGCTTGGGTTTTGATCAAAATTTTAAAAGATGGGCTGATCGTTGAGCCAAGAAAAACTGATACTTGCAACGCCTTGTTTGCCAATTCGGGGCTTTTCCCAACAATCGAATGGTGACGGATATCCAATCCACCGTGCCCACCGACCGGTTTGGCCGGACGCTGCCGAAAAATCAATGGGTCAAGGAGTGGGTCGAAGAAACCGTCAAGCTCACTGAGCCGGAGCATGTCTTCTGGTGTGACGGATCGGAGGGAGAGAAAGATTACCTGACGGAGCAGGCGGTGAAACAAGGGGTCCTGATCCCGCTCGATGCGAAACAATGGCCCTGCTGCCACTACCATCACTCCAACCCCAATGACGTGGCACGGGTGGAGCAGTGCACGTACATCTGTACGCGAAGACAAAAAGAGGCCGGGCCCACCAACAACTGGATGGAGCCGAAACTCATGCGCCAGAGACTCCGCGGACTTCTCAAGGGAGCCATGAAGGGCAGGACGCTTTTTGTCATTCCTTATCTCATGGGACCTCCGGGATCCCCCTTGTCCAAGGTTGGCATTGAGCTGACCGACTCCATCTATGTTGTGTTGAATATGCGGATCATGGCCCGGATGGGGAAGGTCGCCTGGGATCATCTGGGCGATTCCGAGGAGTTCAACCGTGGTACACATAGTGTTCTCGATTGCGATCCGGAGCGCCGCTACATCTGTCACTTTCCCGAGGTCAACGAGATCATTTCAGTCGGTTCGGGGTACGGAGGCAACGCCCTCCTCGGCAAGAAATGCCTCGCCCTGCGGATCGCCTCCTTCCTGGGACGGGACGAGGGATGGCTGGCGGAGCACATGTTGATCCTGTGTGTGGAGGATCCGGAGGGACGAAAAACCTACGTGGCGGCGGCGTTTCCCTCGGCCTGCGGCAAGACGAACTTTGCCATGATGATTCCGCCCTCTTTGTACAAGGGATGGAAAATCACAACCATCGGGGACGACATCGCCTGGATGAAGCCCGGAGAAGATGGACGCCTGCGAGCCATTAATCCTGAGAACGGTTATTTTGGAGTGGTGCCTGGAACCAATGAGAAGTCCAACCCCAATGCCATGAAAGCAATGTCCCGTGACACGATTTTTACCAATGTGGCTCGGACTCCGGATGGTGATGTTTGGTGGGAGGGAAAAGATAATCCTCCTCCGCCCAACCTGATCGACTGGCAGGGGCACCCCTGGGATCCCAAGAGTGGGAAAGCGGCAGCTCATCCCAACAGCCGGTTTACGTCCCCCTCCATCAATAACCCTGCGTTGGCCAAGGAGGGGAATGATCCATTGGGAGTTCCGATCAGTGCGATTATTTTCGGAGGTCGCCGAGCCTCCACCATTCCACTTGTTTTCCAGGCCTTCAGCTGGTTTCACGGGGTGTTTGTCGGGGCATCCATGGGTTCGGAGATGACGGCTGCGGCCGTGGGGGGTCATGGTCAGGTTCGGGGCGATCCGATGGCGATGCTTCCGTTTTGTGGCTACAACATGGGAGAATATTTTGATCACTGGATGGATATGCGCAAACGGATCAAGATCCTGCCACGTATCTTTCATGTAAACTGGTTCCGGAAAGATGCCGATGGCAAGTTCTACTGGCCTGGTTTTGGAGAAAATATGCGTGTGTTGGAGTGGATCATCGGACGCTGCCACGGACAGAGAGATGCCCGCGAGGCCTCAATCGGCTGGATTCCGCGCTTCGAGGATCTCAACACCCGGGGAATTGAAGGCATGACGCCGGAACGGTTTGGCGAAATGATGAAGATCGATCCGGACGAATGGCGGCGCGAACTTGTCTTTCAAAACGAACTTTACCTAAAAATTTACCACGAACTGCCGAAGGAGATGATCTACCAGCGGGAGCTGCTCATCGCCCGGCTTTAAACCAAGAAAGAAAAACCATATGAAACAACCCCTCCAACTCCTCATCGTTGCCCTCCTCGCCCTGGCGATGCCCGTGACAGCCCAAGTGGAGCCCCCGAAGAAAAAGAAAATGGCACCGCTCAATCAGGTGAGTGAAGCCAGAACGGGCAAAATTTATTCCACCAGGCCGGAGAACAACCGCTTCACCGTCCGTCTGGACGATGCCCAGTGGGTGGTCACCCCGGAAAAGACCAACAAGGTCGTGGCGTTTCAAGTTGCGGAAAATAGCAAGATCACGATCGACGGAGTCGAGGGAAAATTGGACGGATTGCAAAAGGGAATGAAAGTGACCGTGATCCCTCAATCCATGGATCCATCCAAAGCGGACAAGGTGGAAGCGACCAAAGCAGCGGTGGAAGAAAAGAAGGCGGGCGAAACCGAAGAGTAGGATTTGGTTCGGTTGGGTCGGTTATCCCTAACCGACCATGTGGATCGTTGATCGTTGAATCGTTGGGCATGGACGGCGGGGATCAGTTTCCAATCGTAAATTTTACATTGGTAGGGTCGGTTATCCCTAACCGACCATGTCGAACGCCGATTGTTGAGAGGTTCAACATGGACGCGTTGGACAATCAAGAATTCAAAACTGATAACCGGTAGGGTCAGTTATCCCTAACCGACCATGTGGATCGTTGATCGTTGAATCGTTGGGCATGGACGCCTAGGGGTAGGCGTCCCTACCTAATCTTCGGTTTCGGTCGGATCCGGTTTGGACGGCTTGGGCCGTTTTGCCCACTCGGCTTCGCTGACCGCGATCGGTTCCTTGCCTGCGGCCCAGCGCACCCCGTTTTCGATCAGGTGAAAAATCGGTTGAAATGGTTTTTCAGGGTGGGGACTTAAACAGATGACCCGGCCTTTCCCATATTCGCCACGAGCGATCGCAGTGGTCCCTGGCATGACTCCCATGGGTACTCCCGCCGGTACATTTTCCTTGGCCACCTCGGTTTTATAAACGGCCAACTCCTCGTAGGCGGGGAGGGCATCGTTGGTGCCACGGCCGTAGAGAGGACCTTGGCCATAGTAGACTTCCACCTCTTTTTCCGGGTGGCCCAAGGCCTTCTGCCCCAATTCGGAAAAGGTTAGGGTGACATTTCCTTTCCCGCGTGCCCAGTGCTGGCGATCGATCACCTGCGCGTTGATGAGATTGAGAGACCAAGAGTAGTGGGAGGAGGCCAGATACGCACCGGCACAGATGCCAACATAGCCTCCGCCGTTTTTGACGAACTGCTGAATCGCCTCCCTGCCTGACGTTTCCAGATTGGTGGCCTGTTTGCTGCCCGACCCCCCGGGCATGATTAAAACGTTGAGATTCGTCAGAACACCAGCCCGGATGCCGGCGGGATCCACGCGTTGAACTTCAAATCCCTTTTCCGGCGTGAGGATGTTGGTAAAGATCCCCACAATCTGGGCGGCCTTAGTGGAATTGGTGGAGTGAGAGTAGACGCCGATGCGCATCGGTTCAGCAGAGTAGCCGAGGCAACTACCAAGAAAAAGTACGCACAATACGATACCACGCATATGCAATGGTAGGGACGGCTACCCTTAGCCGTCCATGCTGGGCGCTGATTGTTGAGTGGTTCAACATGGACGGGGAGGAAAATCAAGAATTCAAAACCGAAAACGGGTAGGGTCGGTTACCCTTAACCGACCATGCGGATGGTTGATCGTTGAGTGGTTCAACATGGACGGGTAGGGATACCCGTCCCTACCTAGGGTCCGAGGCGGATTTGATAAAAACGCTTGGGATACTGCGAACTATTCGTATCGGTCCAGATAAAGGGGAAAGTTGCTGGTGTTGCCGTGCCAAGATTTACCCAGCTCACCAGATCTTCCGAAGCCCATACGTGATAATCGGGTCCAAGCTGTCCATTTACGGAGAGTTGAATTTGCGGGGTAGATTCAGTGTACCCTGGGATCCACGAAGTGGAGACTTGCGGAGCGGTTGCGGAATTCACGGTTGTCTGGAAATTAAGGGTTGAGCTTAATCCTCCGGTTCCGCTTTCCGTTGCGCGGATGGCTACAGGATATGTGATACCCGACTGGGCGATGGTCGGCCGCCACGTAAAGACCCCCGTGGAGGGGTTCACCGAGGAACCTGCGGGCCCAACGACAAGGCTATACTCCAGGCTAGCTCCCTCCACGTCGGTCGCGCTGGCTGGAATGCTCAAGGAAGCTCCAGGGTTGATCGTGCGGTCCGTCACGGGGGAAAAGATCGGGGCGTCGTTCACCGGATTGACCGTAAGATAAAACCACTCGACCCCGACCCCTCCGTCCGGTGAGGTGGCGGCGACCGTGACCATGGCGTTGGATCCCGAAGCATTCGGCTGAGGCGTAATCGTGAGGGTTCGGTTTGCGCCGCCTCCTCCGAAGGAGAACCCAGCAGAGCTAACCAGAGAGCTGCTGGAGGATGTCGCGGCAATCGTGGAGGACGGATCACCTAGAGTAAACGAAAGTGGGGAAGTGGAATTGTCTTCATCAATCGTTATGTCCGAAAAACGGCTTATCGAGGGCGGGGGAGACTGGGTGTTGAGCCTCATTCCCACATGGAGAGGAAAATAGAGGTCCAACGCATCCGTTAAGGCAGAGGCAAAGTTCGCCCGATTGGTCGAACTATCCCGCACTCCGGTGTAATTACATTCGATCTGGATGGCGTTGATGCTGCCCGCATTGGAACCTTTGCTTCCGTAGGTTTCCACAGTATATCCCCCCGTAAAATAGCTGTTCGTCATCCCGTTCAGGGTACCTTGGTTGGGATAGGTTGTGCTTGGAACACTCGGAAAACCGCGAGCCTGCAACAGCGTGCCTAGACTTAAATCCCCACGGATCAACTCATCAAATGTAACACGCGTTCTCAGACCCAACTCGTGAACCGAGGAATCATACCGATCCGTGCTGCTCAAAGTTGTTTTAAAAAGGTCCGACGTATCGGTGTTATAACCGAGTTCGAGGCGCTGGATGCTATGCCCATGCCCATGCAGATCGACCAAAAGTCCGCGCCCATAAGAGTCCGTGACCGCTTTTTTGGCCCGAGCCAGGAAGGTGTGATACTCATTCCACGCGAGGATCGTATTCGCGTTGGTCTGAGCTCCCTCCACGATCTCCCGGTTACAATCAATCTTTCTTCGGACGATGTTACAAATAATCACATGGGGATAACGCCCATACCGGTTGGTAACCGCGGTGCGGACCGCACGGGCGAGATTATCGGTGTTCGTATCCGTATCGAACGTTCCATAAGTGCGATCCGGAAGCTCGGGGGGACTCATCGATCCCCCATGCGGTGCAGAGATGATGAGGGGCAGATTTCCTGCAATGTACTCGATATATGGCACTCCATCGCGGCCATAATAAGTGACCCCGGGTGTGTACGTGGCTAGGTTGGTTTGGGCTGACAAGGAACCGGATGAGCAAAGCAGCCCCAGGATAAAAAAGATCCATGCTGATTTTGGAACCCTCCGGGTCCAAAATCTTTTTGCTACGTTGTCCGTGCTGGTTGGAAGAATCGCAATAGTATTCATTAGCACATAGTTGCAATTTTTCAATTTTATCCGTTTTGCTCTGGATCCTGGTAGGGACGGCTACCCTTAGCCGTCCATGTTTAGCTTTGGGTGGTCGGTGACCGGTAAACCACATGGACGCGTAGGACAATCAAGAATTCAAAACTGATAACCGGTAGGGTCGGTTATCCCTAACCGACCATGTCGAACGCCGATTGTTGAGCGGTTCAACATGGACGCGTAGGACAATCAAGAATTCAAAACTGATAACCGGTAGGGTCGGTTATCCCTAACCGACCATGCTGACCCTCGGTCGTTGGACGCCACACATGGACGCGTAGGGATACCCGTCCTTACCGGCGTGGAATTTTCGCAGTTCGGTTTTAAGGTTTGCGATTCGGGTTTTTCCCATGGACGATGAACCCGTCCCTTATGTCCTTCTCCCTCATTGAAACCTTGGCCATCGCCGCCGGCGGAATCCTTCTCGGCAAAGGGTTGGCGCGGATCTTTCCCCTCCTCCGTGAGCTCTGTCTGCCCGAACCCGTCCTTGGAGGGCTTCTCCTCTGCGTCCTTTTCAGCCTCAGCGAAATCCTGGGCGCCCAACCACTCCAGTTCGATCTCACCTTGCAAACCCCGCTGATGATCGCCTTCTTTCTTTCCATTGGCTGGATGGCCTCCTGGAAACATCTGAAGGCCGGCGGGCCGGATGTGGTGAAGTTCTTCCTCCTCTGCGCGGTGATCCTGGTCTCCCAGAACGTCATCGGAATGGGGTTGGCCAAGGCACTGGGTCAGAACCCGCTCGTGGGGGCCTTGGCCGGTTCTGTTTCCATGGCAGGTGGACCCGGAACAGCATTGGCCTTTGCACCGGCGTTTGAAAAAGCGGGTGTGGTGGGTGCCGGACCGATCGGCACGGCGGCCGCCTTGGCGGGAATCATTATGGGAGGGGTGTTGGGATCACCCATGGCGGCCCGGCTGATCAAAAGATTCCAGCTGCATGCCGGTCCGGCTGGATTTGGATCGGGGAAAAAGGCTGAAATGATCGAAAGCCCGATCAGTCTGGCGGGTCATCCTGACATGGACATGGGCAATCTGATGAATCATCTGAAATTTTTCTTTCTCGTGATGGCGTTGGGCGCGGTGGTGGGGCAGTGGATCCAGAAAAGTGGAATTACCCTCCCGATCTATATCGGGGCGATGATCGTCGCGGCGCTCCTGAGGAACTGGCACGATTTGGGCAGGGGCGGGGCACACAAAATCAAACTTTCGCATGAGTGGATCGAGGAGCTGGGCTCCATTGCTCTTTCTTATTTTCTGGTGACGGCGACGATGACCCTGCAGTTGAAACAGCTGGCCGGGCTGGCAACGGTTCTCGTGGTCATCTTGGCGGTTCAGGCGGTTTGGATCTGGATTTTGGGTTCGTGGCTGGTGTTCCGGTTCTTTGGGAAGAATTACGATGCGGCGGTGATCGGGGCGGGTTTTACCGGATTCATGTTGGGAACCACGGCCAACGCCATGGCGAATTTGAATGCGGTCACCAAGCGATATGGGCCGGCCCCGCGCGCTTATCTCGTCGTGCCGCTCGTCGGGGCATGTGGAACGGACTTTGTGAATGCAGGGGTGATCACGGCGATCTTGTCACTGTTCCGATGAACTGCGGGTAGGGTCGGTTATCCCTAACCGACCATGTCGAACGCCGATTGTTGAGCGGTTCAACATGGACGCGTTGTACAATCAAAAATTCAAAACTGATAACCGGTAGGGTCGGTTATCCCTAACCGACCATGTCGAACGCCGATTGTTGAGCGGTTCAACATGGACGGGTAGGACAATCAAAAATTCAAAACTGATAACCGGTAGGGTCGGTTATCCCTAACCGACCATGTCGAACGTTGATCGTTGAATCATAAACATGGACGCCTAAGGATAGGCGTCCCTACCGATGTACAATCAAAAATTCAAAACTCATAACCGGTAGGGTCGGTTATCCTTAACCGACCATGTCGAACGTTGATTGTTGAGCGGTTCAACATGGACGCGTTGAACAATCAAAAATTCAAAACTCATAACCGGTAGGGTCGGTTATCCTTAACCGACCATGTCGAACGTTGATTGTTGAGCGGTTCAACATGGACGCGTTGAACAATCAAAAATTCAAAACTGATAACCGGTAGGGTCGGTTATCCTTAACCGACCATGTCGAACGTTGATCGTTGAGCGGTTCAACATGGACGCGTTGAACAATCAAGAATTCAAAACTGATAACCGGTAGGGTCGGTTATCCTTAACCGACCATGTCGAACGTTGATTGTTGAGCGGTTCAACATGGACGCGTTGAACAATCAAGAATTCAAAACTGATAACCGGTAGGGTCGGTTATCCCTAACCGACCATGTCGAACGCCGATTGTTGAGCGGTTCAACATGGACGCCTAAGGATAGGCGTCCCTACCACAATCAATCAGCATACCAGTAGGCTAAGCGATAAATTTATCTTTAGAATATACTATATATTGCAACATAACAAATATAAATTACTAATCTACAATTATATATAAATAAGCTTTATATATAACTTTTTTCATATTTAAGCAAAATAGTCTATTGCTTTATTACGAAAGTAGTGTTTAATAACTATGTGACTACAATTCGGCCCAAAACTTCGGCAGGATATATTAGGTTGAACAAACTCGTATCACCATCGGTCTATGGAGGAATAAGAAATATGAAAAACAAATTCGCAATTTTCACCATCAGCCTCCTCGGGCTCTATCAACCCGCCCATGCCATAACGTTGATTGGGTGGGATATTCCGACTTCGACCACCACGACAAGCAGCGTTTCGGCGTATAGCACCGCAACTGGAGTCACTGCGGGCAGTATCACGATCGGAAGCGGCTTGACTCTGTCGAGCTCATCTTCTGGTTGGCGAGGTTCCTCCTACAATCAAACTGGTACGGATGCAACTGCATTAGCTAATGCAAATAGTGGCAATGATTACTGGGCGTTTCAATTCGGTGCGTCTTCGGGTTACTCGGTAGTGATGAATGGTATCGGTTCTGGGCAATGGGCGATTAGCAGCTCGGGACCAACGAAGATGTCTATGATTTACAGTGCGAATAACACTTGGACTACGGGAAACTTCAGCACCATTGCCACAGCGACAACAACTGGTGGCAGTTCCGTTGATTTTGCTTCCGCATTTACCACAGCCTTGGCGGCAACCCCGATTACTATAGCAGAAGGTGCTACTGGCTACTTTCGGCTCGTCGGTTATGGCGCTTCAGCTAGCGGCGGAACTGGAGGACTAGTTGGAACTCTTACCGCCCCTGATTTTTCTATTTTGGGAACCGTTACTTCAACCACTCTTGTCAACTGGACGGGCGGAGCGGGGGCTTGGGCAAATGGGGTGACTGCGAACTGGCAAAATGCTGCAAATACTCCCACGGCTTGGGCGGCCGGCAAGGATGCCGCAATTGCAAACGGTGGAACTTTGGCGGTGGACTCCGCCGGGGTGACGGCAGGTATCGTGACGATTTCTGGGGCAACGGCGACAACCTTCACGGGAGGAGCGGTGTCCGCTGCCTCGGTGGCCATGACCGCCGGATCCACCCTCAACTTGAACAACTCCAGCACCACAGTCTCGGGTACAGTTGATCTAACCGATGCGACCTTGAGTGGGGGTGCTTTGAGCACTGCGGGAGGCGTGACGGCAAACGTCTCCTCCGGAACAAAGACCCTTTCCACATCCCTCAGTGGAGCCTCCGGTTTGACGAAATCAGGAGCGGGGGAACTGATCCTGTCCGGGGCGAATACCTACACCGGGCAAACCGGAGTGGCCGGCGGAACCCTAACGACCACGGGTGCGGACATGTTGTCGGATAGCGCGACCCTCAAAGTCGATAACACGGCAACCTTGAAACTGGGTGGAAACGAGACGGTCGGAAATGTCAGTGCCGCTTTCGGGAGCGCGATCAACCTGCAAAGTTACACGCTTACGTCGGGGGGGAACAATCTGTCCGCTACCAACGGGGCGCTCACGACAGGGACGGGCGGGTTGGTGAAAAATGGATCCGGGTTGATGTACCTCAATAACAACGCCAACACTTATTCCGGTGGATTCACGCTTAACAGTGGGGAGGTTCGATATACCTCGAGTGGAGACGCAGCTGGAGGGGTGATCACGAATACGGTGTTTGGTACGGGAACCTTGACTTTAAACGGCGGAACAATCGGCAGCAGTTCCAGCAGTTCCGGGCGCAACGTTTTCAATAGCGTTATTCTTAACGGTAACATTCAGTTCGGGCAGACAGCTTGGGGCGCCAGCACGACAAATCTCAACGGGGGAACCGCCAACCTAACCGTCGCTACGAACGGTGGTGGGACCACCACTTTGGCCTCCGACTCCACAATCAACACCATCGGGTCCGTTGAGTGGAATCAATCTATCAGCGGAAATTACCGAATCACCAAGACAGGAACAGGTGCAAACTCCCTTTCTAACAATTATCTTAACCTGCGAGCCTCAAACAACATTGCCGGGGTGACGGTAAACTCGGGAATATTAGGATATAAAAACAGAAATGCGCTGGGCACTGGAACACTTGTTTTGGCTGATGGGGTAACGGTCGGGCAAGATGGGGCAATCAACAACGTTGCCACGGCTGACACAGTTGCAGACCGGACCGTGGCGAATAACATCAGCATTTTAGGCAATGTGTCGTTCGGGTTGGGAGGATCCTCCAGCTACTTTTCAGGAAATGTGGATTTGAACAACGCGACCCGCACCCTCACGATGGTCAACTCCACCTACCTGAACGGGTCGATCGCGAACGGCGCCTTGGTGGCACAACGTGCGGATACGGATCTGACGAGCACCAAAATCTTATATTTGTACGGTGCGAATACGTACAATGGTGGCACGACTGTGAATGGGGTGGCGGATCGCACGAATAATTTAACACTAGGTTTGGGCAATAATAGTGCGCTGGGAACAGGATCTCTGACCTTTGCAGGGGGAGGAACGAACATTCTGCGGGGCATCACGTTGAGCACAGATGACCAAACTCGTACGATTGGAAACAACATCTCCATCAACAACGGGGTAACCGTGAGTGTGGAAACCATCACCAACGTTGTGAACGTCGTGGCAGGCGCCGCTGTGACGAATAGTGTCTCTGTGAACATGAACCTGAACGGGGTCATCTCTGGAGGCGGTGCATTGGCCAAATCCGGCGCGAACACCCTGACCTTGGGTGGTGCGAACACGTACACAGGCGGAACCACGGTCAATCAGGGGGCTCTCGTGGTGAACGGCTCGATCGGAGACGTTACAGTGAGAAGCACTGGCAGTTTGGGGGGATCGGGAACAGTGGGCGCGTTGACACTGAACAGCGGGGGATCGCTGAATCCTGGCAACAGCCCTGGGCTGCTCACGGCGGCATCGGCAAGTTGGGCCGCGGGCTCTACCTATAACTGGGAGATCAATCAGGCCTCGGGTGGAACCGCCGGGGTGAATTGGGACCTGTTTTCTGCGACGGGGGCACTAGACCTAAGTGCACTTTCCTCATCAGCGCAGATGAATTTGGTGCTAAGTAGTCTTCCGTCTATGGACGACTTCAGTGCCTCATCAGAATATCGCTGGGTTTTTGCCCAAGCTGCGTCTTTGATCGGAACCGGTTTTACAGATGGAGCAGATGTGACGGCTCTATTTGCGATTAACACCACGGCATTCAACGGTGGGGTTAATCCCAATGCCGGCTTTAAGGTTGAGGTGGGCACCCAAGGGAGTTTGCGCACGCTCAACCTGTTGGCCGTTCCCGAACCGTCGACCGGTGCGATGCTTGTGTTCGGCTTGGTTGGTCTGGTCGGCGTGCGGGCGCTAAAGCGCAAAGCTTAAATTTTTTTCGGTAGGGTCGGTTATCCCTAACCGACCATGCTGACCGCACATCGTTGAATTTTAAACATGGACGGGTAGGGATACCCGTCCCTACCGATGTACAATCAAGAATTCAAAACTGATAACCGGTAGGGTCGGTTACCCTTAACCGACCATGCTGACCGCACATCGTTGAATTTTAAACATGGACGGGTAGGGATACCCGTCCCTACCAGGATGTACGGCCAGTCCTCGGCCCTTGAGACTAATCCTGCACGCACTGGATTTTGCATCACATATTTCCACTTCTGTTGGGCGCTGGATTCAGAGCGAAGCCTGTGATCAAAGAAACCCCGTTGCCATCGAATCTTTAGACGCTTCGCCGCGAGACGTTTCCATGAGGACACTGTCGATTCCAGGCTTCGATCACCCGAAATAGAAAGTATAGCGTGAAGATGATCGGGCATCAGGACGGCGAGATCCACATGCCAGATTCTTCGGTGATGGTAATCTTGGATCAGATCTATGATTTCATGACCGGTTTCGAGATGGCAAAGCTGATTGATCCCATGGGGGAGGGTACATATGGTCAGAAACCAATCTGGTGATTCAATTCCTGGTGGGGGGCGGTGATCCAGAACCTTGCGATGGCTAAAAAGAATGTCCACATAGTATTAAACCGACGAAAACAATAAAGGATTCGCTGAAAAATCGGTAGGGTCGGTTACCCTTAACCGACCATGCTGACCGCACATCGTTGAATTTTAAACATGGACGGGTAGGGATACCCGTCCCTACCAGCCGCGATTGATCAACCGTAAGTTTTTTTGGTAGGGACGCCTACCCTTAGGCGTCCATGCTGACCGCACATCGTTGAATTATAAACATGGACGGGTAGGGGTACCCGTCCCTACCGGTGCACGGGGGTCAAACGATCGGCAGCAAACATGGACGGGTAGGGGTACCCGTCCCTACCGGTGCACGGGGGGTCAAACGATCGGCAGCAAACATGGACGGGTAGGGGTACCCGTCCCTACCGGTGCACGGGGGTCAAACGATCGGCAGCAAACATGGACGGGTAGGGGTACCCGTCCCTACCGCGTACCTGCGGCTTGGCCTACGCAACGTGGATCGGTGGCACCCGAAAATGATCCGTCCGGATTTTGGATCAGGATCTGGCTCGTCCCAAAATCCTCCGCGTCATCGATGGCATGACCCATCGATTTTAGTTTCTCGCGGGTTTCGGCGGGAATCGATTTTTCCATCCGAATCTGGTCGGGCGACCACTGGTGATGGAACCGAGGCTGCGCCACCACCTCCTTTGGCTTCATTTTTGCGTCCAGCGCATAGCTTAGCCCAAGGAGAACCTGGGAAATGATCGTTGGGCCACCTGCGGCTCCGATGGCCGTCACCACCTGATCATCCTTCATGACAAGGGTGGGGGTCATGCTGGAAAGCGGACGCTTCCCCGGGGCGATGGCGTTCGCTTCCCCTCCGAGCAGTTTGAAATGATTGGGTACACCGGGAGCCACGGCAAAGTCGTCCATCTGGTTGTTCATCAGAATGCCGGTGCCGGGAATCACCACCTTCGAACCAAACGCCGTGTTGATCGTGGCCGTGCAGGAGACCCAGTTGCCCTCGGCGTCGGCGACGCAGAAGTGGGTGGTGTGCTTGTCAAAGCAGTTGTTCTGCCAGTCCGGCGGAGAGCCATGCTCCACCGGCGTGGCTTTCTTTAAATCGATCTTGGTCGCGAGCTCCTTCGCGTACACCGCGTTGGTCAGGCCGCGCGGTATCTTCACGAAGTCGGGATCTCCCAGCCAATAGGCCCGGTCGGCAAACGCGAGTTTCATCACCTCCGTCATTCGGTGCAGGAACTCCGCTGTTCCCGGCTTCGGCATCTCCGGTCCCAACGCCTCCAGTATGTTGAGCATCTGGGCCACATGAACTCCGCCCGAACTGGGCGGGGGAAAACCCAGGATCGTCCAACCCCGGTACGAGGAGGTGAGGGGGGTTCGTTCCTTGATCTGGTACTCCTTGAAATCTTTGGCCGAAAGAATGCCTCCGTTGGCCTTCATGTATTTCTCCACACTCTTGGGGAACGCACCCCGGTAAAACCACTCCTTTCCGTTCTTGGCGATGTTTCGATAACTTTCTGCCAGATCCATTTGGATGATTTGTTCTCCCTCCAAATAAGGCAAACCACTCGGTTTGAGGAAGACGGCCTTGGATGCTGGAAAGAGCGCGAGGTTGGTGGCCTGACCCGCCAGTTTCTTGGCATACACCCGGTCGATGGGAAAACCTGCGTCAGCATGCCGGATGCCGGCTTCGAAGGCCTTCGAAAATGGAAGTTTTCCGTGTTTGCGCACGGCTTCCTCATACACCGCCAACGCGCCGGGGGTGGCCGATGCAAGGGGACCGGTTTTGCTCAGCTCCTCCACTGGTTTTCCATCCTTCAGGTACATGTCACGGGTGGCCTTCGCTGGGGCGGTTTCCCTCCCATCCAAGGCGATGAATGTTCCGTTTGCCAACCGGGCGAGAAAAAAACAGCCTCCACCGATGCCCGAGTTATGGCCGTCGACGACGCCAAGGGTGAGAGCGACGGCGGCCGCGGCGTCGATGGCATTTCCGCCCGCTTTCAGGGCATCCAGCCCGGCCTGGGTGGCGAGCGGCTGGACGGAAGCCACGAATCCTTCCGTTGCCCGGACAGACACGATCGATGCAGCCATCAGACCGAGGAGAGGAATTCGCACGGCAGAGGGGTTACTCCCCGGCGGCCACATTGGTCCGGCGCTCATCCGCGTAGGCTTCGCGTTTTCCGTCCGGCAGTATCCGGACCACGTTGACGCTTCCGAAGTAGTACTGATCCTTTTTCTTGAAGCTGACCTGCCAGTTTTTCTTGAGGTCCTCGGCAAGGACGGAGTCGAATCCCTCTTCAAGATCCAAGGCGTTTTTGGGTTCGGACGGGCTCTTGGCGCGGTTCAGGTGGAAGCGGGGTTGGTCAATGGCAGCGATCGGATCCATGGCAAAATCGATCATGTTGCTGAGCACCTGGTAGACGCCGGTGGGGATGCGGTCCGAGGCGGGGGAACCGATGGCGATGACCGGCTTGCCCTTCTCCATGACGATGACCGGTGCCATCGTGCTGCGGGGACGTTTGCCAGGTTCGGCCGAGTTAACGTATTTCTTCGTTCCAAACCCAAAGTTGGACAGGCTGTCGTTCAGGAGAATACCCGTGCCGGGGGCTACCACCGCCGCACCCCAGTGCAGGCTGAGGGATTGGGTGGCGCAGACGATGTTGCCTGCATTGTCCATCACGATGAAGTGGGTGGTTTCGGCGCTCTCTGGCGTGGCCTCCTCCGTTTCGTTGGGAGCTGGGGGGGCAGCGTCGAGGGCCTTCTTGGCCAAGCCGGCCAAACTCTCTTTGGAAAAGACCTTGTTGATTCGCTCGGTTCGATCTTCCGTGTCGGCAAGGTTGGAGGAGACCAAGGGGTAGATATTTTGCCAAGCCCGGGCGACCTGCTCGATTCTGGCGAGGCTCATGGAGGTAATGGTTCCCCAAACTTTGGCTTCAAGTGATTTGAGTGTCAGGAGGACCGTGGCGCCACCGTTGGCCGGTGGGGCTCCGGCGTAGATGTGGTAGGATTTGTAATCCTGCTCCAAGGGGGCGAATTCGCGGGGACGATAGTTTTTAAAATCCTCCTTGGCAAAGAAGCCACCGCCTTTATTCGAAGCAGAGACGAGTTTCTCCGCAATTTCCCCCTGGTAAAATTCCTGAGGCCCCTTGTCTCCCATGGATTCCATGGTTCTGGCGAGATCCGGGTTCTTCAAGATGGCATTTTTCTCCGGAACCTTTTTGCCCGGATAATAGATTTTCGCGGCTTCCGGATCCTTCGTGACGAGGTCGAACTTGTTTCCAAACTCTACGATCTGTTTCTCGGCCAAGGGGAAGCCGTCCCGGGCATATCCAACGGCCGGTTTCACCAGTTCTTTCCAGGAAAGTTTGCCCCATTTTTTTTGCATCAGCTCCAAGCCTGCGGCACAGCCGGGAACGGCGGCGCTGTGCCAACCGCGCGAACGGTCGGCCGAAGAGAGCGCACGCATGGCCTCGACCGACATGCCGGCGGGGGCGGTTTCGATGGCATCGATGTAGGAGATCTTTCCGTTCGAGGCGTTGTAGTAAAGGACGACCAATTTACCTCCCAGACCGGAGTTGAAGGGTTCGGTCACGCCGAGGGTGAGGGAGACGGCGACGGCGGCATCGGCGGCTGTGCCCCCCTGTTTCAGGATGCGGATTCCGGCTTCGGTGGATTGCGGACTTCCCGAAACGACCACCCCGCCGGTCGACTCGGCTTTTTGGGTAGAAAAGAGGGATGGGGCGAGAAAAAAAAGAAGAGAAAAAGTGACGAGAACGGATTTTGAGCTTTGTCGTGACCCAAAAGTCATAAAGAATCATCTCCTAGTGAGTCACAAAATCAAGGTCGCACAATTTGGTCTCGGCCCGATCGGGCAGAGTAGTATCCGTCTCCTGGCGGAGAGGAAAAATTTCGAGATCGTCGGCGGAATCGATATCCAGCCCGCCTTGGCCGGAAAAACCTTGGGCGAGGCCTGCGGCCTACCGGCTTTGAAAGCCAAGATTTACCCCTCCTTTGAGGAGATGTGGAAGAAAGTGAAGCCCGACGTGGTCGTCCACACCGCCGGGTCACGCGCAAAAATTTCCTTCGAACAGTGCAAGCCGATGCTCCAAAAAGGTCTGGCGGTGGTCTCCTCCTGCGAGGAACTTCTCTTTCCGGCCCATCGAGCTCCCAAGGAGACGGTGACGCTTGACAAGCTTTGTCGCAAGAGCGGTGGGCGGATTTTGGGCACAGGGGTGAATCCGGGTTTTGTGCTGGATCTTCTTCCCGTATGTCTGAGCGGGGTGTGTCGGAGCGTGAAGTCAGTCTACGGGGAAAGGGTGGTGAACGCGTCGACGCGGAGACAACCATTGCAGAAGAAGATTGGGAGCGGGTTGGAGCCGGCGGAGTTTAAGAGATTGTGGAGCGAGGGGAAGGCCGGGCATGCGGGATTTCAGGAGTCGCTTCTGCTTATCGCCCACTCGTTCGGGTGGAAGATGGGTAAGGTGACTGAGACACTCGAACCGGTGATCGCGGATCACGACATCAAGACCCAGTATTTTTCCGTCAAGGAGGGTCTGACCTGCGGACTACATCAGGTGGTGAAGGCGGAGTCGAAGGAAGGACATTCGATTCATCTGGATCTGAAGATGTATCTCGATGCTAAAGATCCGCATGATTTGGTGAGGTTGGAAAGTGATCCCCCGGTCGAAGCGGTGCTCAAGGGTGGCGTGGCGGGGGATAGTGCGACTGTGGCGGCGTTGGTGAATTCGATTCCGCGGCTGTTGAAGGCCCCGGCAGGGGTTCGGTTGATGACCGATATTCCGTTGGCGGGTTGATTTTCCGGTAGGGACGCCTACCCCTAGGCGTCCATGTCGGGGGCAGATCGTAGGATAATCAACATGGACGGTTAGGGATAACCGTCCCTACCGGTGCACAATGGACGATTTAAATTTGGTAGGGACGCCTACC
>Ga0214917_10002731_pt1 | contig 21197 bp, 19 predicted proteins | sample LL_1208_BB_MetaG_FD_177983 | JGI IMG/M metagenome (GOLD analysis project Ga0214917, IMG submission 177983) | Freshwater microbial communities from Lake Lanier, Atlanta, Georgia, United States - LL_1208_BB | ecosystem: Environmental > Aquatic > Freshwater > Lake | place: USA: Georgia | collected...
GATCCGTTCCGGCACGCCGCAACACACGCCCCGCACCCGATGCAGTGCGCCGCGTCGAACGCCTGCTCCGCCACCTCCTTGCTGATCGGGATCGCATTCGCGTCGGGAGCCTGCCCCGTGTTCACCGTGACGAATCCCCCCGCCTGGATGATCGAGTCGAACGCCGACCGGTCCGTCACCAAATCCTTGATCACGGGAAACGCCCGGGCCCGCCACGGCTCCACCGTCAGGGTCTCCCCGTCCTGGAACGACCTTAAATACACCTGACACGTCGTTGCACCCTGATTCGGCCCGTGCGGTTCCCCATTGATCGCCATGGCGCATGAGCCGCAGATTCCCTCCCGGCAATCGTGCTCGAACGCAATCGGCTCTTGGCCCTCTTTCGTCAACCGGTCATTCACCACATCCAACATCTCCAGAAACGACATGTTCGGCGTCAAACCATCCGCCTCGTAGGTTTCAAACCGTCCCTCGCTCTCCTTGGACGCTTGCCTCCAGATTCTGAGGTTCAGCTTCATTTGTAACTCCTCGTCGCCAACTGCACCTCCTCAAAGGCCAGGGGCTCGGCATGCCGCACCTCCGCCTTGCCCTCCCCCTGATACTCCCAGGCGGAAACGTGGGAAAACTCCCTGTCCCTGCGCTCACACTCGCCGTCCGAGGTCTGGTGCTCCTCCCGGAAGTGACAACCGCACGACTCCTCCCGCTCCAGCGCATCCCGGCACATCAACTCACCCAACTCCAGAAAATCGGACACCCGCCCCGCCTTTTCCAGCGACTGATTCAGATCCTGCCCCGATCCGGGCACATTCACATTTTCCCAGAACTCCTTCCGCAGCTCACGCACCGCATCGATCCCCTTCTGCAATCCCTGCTTGGTCCGGCTCATGCCGCACTGGTCCCAAAGAATTTTTCCAAGCCTGCGATGAAAATCACTCACCGGCCTGCTTCCCTTCACGCCCAGCAGCTTTTGGGTCCTCGCTTGCACCGACTCCGTCGCCTCCCAGAACGCCTCCGCTTGCCGCCCGTTCTTCGCGCCCCCTGGCTTCTTTTGGGACAGATAATCCCCGATCGTGTACGGCAAAACAAAATATCCGTCCGCCAATCCCTGCATCAACGCGCTCGCTCCCAGCCGGTTCGCGCCGTGATCGGAAAAATTCGCCTCCCCCAACACAAACAGCCCAGGAATGTTGCTCATCAGGTGATAATCCACCCACAACCCGCCCATCGTGTAGTGCACCGCGGGAAAGATCCGCATCGGGGACTCGTACGCGCTCTCCCCCGTGATCTCGTGGTACATGGAGAAAAGATTTCCATACCGCTCCTTCACCGTTGCCTCGCCCAACCGCCCGATCGACTCCGAGAAATCCAGGTACACCCCCAACCCAGTCGGACCCACCCCCCTGCCCTCGTCACACACCCTCTTGGCCGCCCTCGACGCGATGTCCCGCGGCGCCAAATTCCCGTAGCTGGGATAAAGCCTCTCGAGGAAGTAGTCCCTCTCCCCCTCGGGAATCTGGGAGGCGGAGCGCTTGTCCCCCGATGCCTTCGGCACCCAGCACCTCCCGTCGTTCCGAAGCGACTCCGACATCAGGGTCAATTTTGACTGATAATCTCCGGAGACAGGAATGCAGGTCGGGTGAATCTGGGTGAAACAGGGATTGGAAAAAAGCGCCCCCCGCCGATGCGCCCGCCACGTCGCGGTCACGTTCGAGCCCCGCGCGTAGGTGGACAGATAGTAGGCGTTCCCATACCCGCCCGTGCACAGAAGCACCGCATCCGCCTCATGCGCCTTCAGCTCCCCCGTCACAAGATTTCGCGTGATGATGCCCTGGGCCATTCCCTCATCCACCACCAGATCCAACATCTCGTGCCGCGGAAACATCCTGACGCGGCCCAACCCGATCTGACGGCTCAACGCCGAGTACGCCCCCAAAAGGAGCTGCTGCCCCGTCGCTCCCCGCGCATAGAACGTTCTCGAAACCTGGGCCCCGCCAAACGAACGGTTCGCCAACATCCCCCCGTACTCCCGCGCAAAAGGCACCCCTTGGGCCACACACTGGTCGATGATGTTGACGCTCACCTCGGCCAACCGATACACATTCGCCTCCCGCGAGCGGAAATCCCCGCCCTTGATCGTGTCCTGGAAAAGGCGTCGCACCGAATCCCCGTCGTTCTGGTAATTTTTCGCCGCGTTGATTCCACCCTGCGCGGCGATCGAGTGGGCCCGCCGCGGGCTGTCCTGAAAGCAGAACGATTTCACGCGGTATCCCAGCTCCGCCAAACTTGCGGCGGCGGACGCCCCCGCCAGCCCCGTGCCGACGACGATCACCTCGTACTTCCGCTTGTTGGCCGGGTTCACAAGCCGGACATTCGATTTGAACCGCGTCCACTTCTGCGCCAGCGGCCCCTCCGGAATTCTTGGATCCAGCTTCATGGCCGTATCCAACCCAGCATCACCCCGACAGGAATGGAGCTAAACCCAACAAAAAGCGCCAAGGCCAGGATCCATGCCCCCACCCCGATCACCTGCACCAGCTGCCGGTCCCGCAAACCGAACGTCTGAAAGACACTCGCCGCTCCGTGCTTCAGATGGGAAAAAAGCAGGGCCATGGCAACCAGATAGAAGCCGCTGATCCAGGGATTGGAGAACCCTTTCACCACCATCCGGTACACATCGTGCATCCCCACGCCGCCCACCGCCGTCTCCATCGAGGCGTAGGAGCGGTCCACCACCTGGGCGGTGAAATGAAGAAGATGGAAAATCACAAAACCCAGGATGACCGTGCCGCTGATCACCATCGTCACACTCGTCCATGTCACTTTCAGCCGCGATCCCCTTCCTGCCACCGCGTACGCGACAGGCTTCGCCCTCCGATTTTCCCGTGCCAAGGAGAGGGTTCCCCAGATGTGAAGGGCGGTCACCGCAAGCAAGCCGACACGAAAACCCCAGAGGACCAGCGGATGGGAGCGCAAAAGGTGCGCGTATAAATTGATTTTGTCCGGCGTGCCCGCAAACATCTGCAGATTTCCCGTCATGTGAACGAGGATAAAACCGATCATCAAAATCCCCGTGACGGCCACAATCCACTTCCTTCCAATGGAGGATCGGAGCATCGAAAGAAGGATGGATTTCATGGGAGGAGGAACCCTTTCGGGTTCGACTTTCAAAATGCGCCCATCCCTGCCAAGTGTCAAAATCCGTCGAAGCCTATAAGACGGCGAAAACCGAAACCCAAGTCCGGCTAATGTCCGCCCCGCCCTCCCCGGATCACCACCTCCGTACCCCCATCGCCTGCAGAACTTCCCCCACCAGCACAAGGGACCCCAAAATCAAGGTTCCCCTCGGCTCGGGTTTTTTTCGATTCGCACGCAAAGCCTCCGGAACGTCACGGAAAAGTTGTGCCGGGTGGATTTTCCACGACAGCGGGTCGGCGGCCCGCACGTCCCTCAACTCCACCCCCCAGATTTCCGCGCCCGTCCTGCGGATGATCCGCAGCATCTCCTCCGCCGGCTTGTCCCTCAGACAACCAAAAATGAAACGGCCGGGAAAAGCCCCGTACACCTCCCTCCAGGTCTGAAGGGCCGCCCGGACCCCCTCGGTGTTGTGCGCCCCGTCCAGAACCAGGCTGGGTCGGCCCCGAAGAATGCTGAACCGCCCCGGCCAGACGGTCTTCGACAAGCCGCGGGCGATGATCCGGTCGGGCAGGCCGAGGTATCGGGCCGCCGCCACAGCCAACGCCAGATTTTGCCGCTGGTGTCTTCCCGCCAACGGCAGGGTGTCGCTGCTTTTTCCCAAAGGCGGGACGACTTTCCATGGACAACCCAACCGCTTTGCCCTCCGTGCCAGGCCTCTCTGCGCAACCGCAGGCCAACGGGCCGAAAAGACGGGGATCCCCCTCTTGAGAATTCCCATCTTCTCCGCCCCGATCCTGCGCCACCCCTTCCCCAGTATCGCCTCATGGTCCCGCCCCAGCGAGGTCAGGACGCACAACTCAGGCAGGACGACGTTGGTGGCATCCAACCTTCCCCCCAGTCCCGTTTCCCAAACAACAAAGTCCACCCGGGCCTCCCGGAACATCGTCAACGCGAGTGCCGTGCTCGCCTCAAAGAATGTGGGCCGCTGCCGCAGCGGCATCCCGCCCAGGATCCGAATCAGCCGTGCCAAATTTGTTCGCAAAACCTTTTCCCCCACCTGAACTCCGCCCACGCGAAAACGCTCGCGAAAATCCACCAGATGCGGGGAGGTGTAGAGCGCCGAAAAAAAACCCCCCTCCCGCAGGATCGCGTCCAGGGCCGCCGCGGTGGAGCCCTTTCCGTTGGTTCCTGCCAGATGGATGAAGTTCAGACCCGTCTCGGGATGACCCAGCTTTCCCAGAAGCCTCCGCATCCGTCCCAGCCCGGGCCGGATTCCGGCGGCACAGACCCGCTCCAGTCGCTCGCCGGGCCCTGGACTGTTCAGAGGTAGCGGAGGAGACGGGCCAGGGTCTCCTTCATTTCGGAACGGGAAACGATCATGTCGATCAAACCGTGCTCGTGCAGAAATTCGGAGGTTTGAAACTCCTTGGGCAACTCCTGCTGGGTGGTCTCCCGAATCACCCGGGCCCCCGCAAAACCGATCATCGCCCTGGGTTCCGCCAAAATCATGTCCCCCAGCGACGCAAAACTCGCCATCACCCCCGCCATCGTCGGATTGGTCAGAACCGAAATGAACGGCAGACCCGCCGCCCCCAATTTGGCCAACGCACCGCTCGTTTTCGCCATCTGCATCAAACTGAACATTCCCTCGTACATCCTCGCCCCGCCGGATGCGGAAAAGATAATCACCGGCATTTTTTTTGCCAAACCCCGCTCGATCGTCCTTGTCACCTTCTCCCCCACCACCACCCCCATGCTTCCACCCAGAAAAGCAAACTCCATCGCCCCCAGGGAAACCTCCCGCCCCCCGATCTTGCCCGTGCCGCTCACCATCGCGTCGGGCAGGCCCGTTTTTTTCCGGTTCGCCTTGAGTTTGCTCGCATAACTCGTGACCCCCTTGAACTGTAAAACGTCCACCGCCTCCATCTTTGCGTCATGCTCCTGGAACTTTCCCCCGTCACATATCAAAACCAGCCTCTCCCGGGCCCCCAGGGGAAAATGATACTCGCACTTGGGACACACCTGGTGGCTTTTCTTGAGGACCTGGTTGTAGATCACCTCCCCGCAACCGGAACACTTCGTCCACAGCCCGCTCGGCACACCCCGGGCCCGGGGCTTCGCCTCTTTGCGGGGCTCATATTTGCGTCTTTCAAAAACCGCCATACGGAGTTCCTATCCCCGGGCCACCGTGAGAGCCGCCACCTCTTCGGCTCCAGCTTTTTTCAGGACCCTTGCACAAGCATCCGCAGTGGCACCGGTTGTGAACACGTCATCACAGAGTAGCAATCGCCGTCCCCGGGGGTCAAACCCAGGGGCAAGAGCCAGCGCTCCGCGCAGGTTTCGCAGCCGCTCCGATCTCCGCAATCTCGCTTGGGGCGGCGTCGGCCTCACCCGGATCAACCCCTCCTCCACCCTCAACCCCTCCCTCGCCCCAAGCCACGACGCGATCTCCGTGCTCTGGTTGAACCCGCGCTCGTTCCGCCTTTCGGGATGCAGGGGGATCGGAACCAGTGCATCCCACGCCTCGTTCCGGTAATACTGTCGGAACCCGTCCCTCATCCATCGCCCCAGCCACGGCCGCAGCGGATACTCCCTCTGGTATTTGAACCGAAGCACCGTTTCCCTCACCGTTCCGACGGCACGATAGGCGGCGCGCACCCTCGTCAAAGCCCAGGTCCGGCCCGCGCAGTTGCCGCACAGAAATTCCCCGGGGGCGTGACGCGCAAAGGGGTCGGCACAGCGGGCGCAAAACGGAGCCTCCAACCGAACCCACGGACGGGGCGGACGTCCCACGGGAAAAATCAAACCCCGGATCGCCTCAATCCAAATTCGCACGGATCGGACGCCCCCAAAGAAACAACGCCACCGCCAGCAGAAGAAGAAAAGGCAGAGGCCCCTCCTCCAACGAGGGCCCCCACCATCCCCCCACCGCCTGCGGAACCACAGGCCAGGCACTCTCCGCCCAACGCAGACCCGCCACCCAACCCGCGTGCAGACCGATCGCCCCCGCCAGCGTCCCCTGGTTCAACACCACCCGCCCCAAAATAAGTCCGCTCAAAATCAGCCCGGACAACTTCCATAGGTGGCCCGTTCCCGCCCACAGCTCCAATCGTCCCCAAGCCTGAAAGCCCGCCAGCCAGCCCGCCTCCAACCCGGGTCCGGGCTGCGGTCGGATGAAATGAGCCGCGCCAAAAATCAGCGCCCCGATAAAAATCAAAGAACCCAACCTTCGGTTCCCCATCGCCCTCCACCACGCCAACCCCAAAACCCCCCGGAAGAAAAACTCCTCCAGGCTTCCCACCCCCACTCCCACCGCCACCGCCCCGAGCACCTCCCCCACCCCGGGCCATCCCCCCCAACTCCTCACCCCCAACCCCACCTGCCCCACCGCCACCAACCCCACCATCCCCAACCCCAACCCCGCCCAGACCGCCGCCCTTCCCAACTCCTTCCTCCACCCCCTCCCATCCACCCAGGGTCTGGGATCCTCTCCCCAAAACCTCAAAAGACCTGCCGCCAAGGCCAGAGCCACACCCAACTCCACCCTTCCAAAAACCCTGGCAAAGGGGAAAACCCCGGGTGCCGCCGCCTCCACAACCAGGGCCACCGGCCAGGCCAGCACGGAGGTCAGTAGTGCCCAAAGGCTGAAAAAAGCCAAAATTCCTGCGATCCCACGTTTCATCCCCTTATCTTGCGCTCCCCCGACTGCCTCCCGCCAACTATTTCCCGCTCCCCCGACGTTGCCCCCCCTTCCCGCATCGTTTAGGATCGGTCGTTCGTCCATGTCGGAAGCCAAACCCATCGCGCCCCTCGAGTTCGAAAAGCCGCTTGCCGAGATGGAGAAGCGGATTGAGGAGCTTCGCAAACTTTCCGGCAGGCAGAAACTCGGTGCCGAATCGGAAATCGCCGCCCTCCAGAAAAAATGGACCGAGGCGCGTCGCGAGGTGTACGGAAACCTCACCCCCTGGCAGCGGATCCAGATCGTCCGTCACCCCCAACGCCCCTACCTCCTCGACTACCTCCAGCAGGGGGCAACCGATGTCTTCGAGCTCGGGGGAGACCGCACCTTTGGCGAAGACCGGGCCCTGATCGGTGGTTTGGCCACCCTCCACCAGCAGCGGGTCGTCTTTCTTGGACACCAAAAAGGGCGCGATACCAAAGAAAACCTTCGCCGCAATTTCGGCTGTGCCCACCCCGAGGGGTATCGGAAAGCCCTGCGACTGATGCGGCTGGCCGACCGCTTTCGCCTGCCCATCGTGACCCTGATCGACACCCCGGGGGCATTCCCGGGCGTCGCCAGCGAGGAGCGTCACGTCGCCGAGGCCATCGCCGTCAATATTCGCGAGATGTTCAACTTCCGTGTCCCCATTATCGCCGTTGTCATCGGGGAGGGCGGAAGCGGCGGCGCGCTCGGCATCGGCGTTGCCAACCGTGTTCTCATCCTGGAAAACGCCTACTACTCCGTCATCTCCCCCGAAGGCTGCGCCAGCATCCTTTGGAAAGACCGCGCTTTCGCACCCCAGGCAACCGAGGCTCTCCGGATCTCCTCCAAAGACCTGCTTCAACTCGGCCTGGTGGATGAGGTCATACCCGAACCCACAGGGGGCGCCCACCGTGACTGGACGACCACGATCCGGACCACCATGGAACGGATCGCCCACCATCTGGCCGAGCTCAACCAGCTCTCCGCCGCCCGCCTTGTCGAGACCCGGCAAGAGCGCTACCGCGCCATCGGCTCCATCCAGGAAAAATAAATTCGAATTCCGAAATCCGAATTTCGAAATCTCAACCTTCCTCCCCGATCTTTCCCAACTCGTCCCGGATCCGGGCCGCCTCCTCGAACTGCTCTTTCCCGACGGCTCGGGTCAGATCCTCCTGCAGCCGCCTCTTGCTCGGCTTCCGCAGGCTTTTGGGGACCTTGCCCGCATGGCGGGTTCCCTTCTGGCAATCGTTCAACACATCCTGCAACAAGTTTGCGAAAATCACGTAGCAATCACCGCAACCCAGCCTTCCCGTTTTTCGCACGTCCTCCGAGGTGAACCCGCATGTCGGGCACTTGTTGGAAGCCGCCGGAGTGGGGGTCGGAATCAAAAGGGATTTGGCCGAGATCTCCTTGATCTCGTTTTCCACCGCTGCGGCGGGATCCTCCTTCCCCTTGCTCGCCGCCAATTTGGAAACCGCCCCCCAGATGTCGAAATCCACCAGATCCTTTTGGGCCAGCTGGGGGATGCACTTTTCGCAAACGTGCACATCGATCGACTTGGCGTTCACAAGCTTGCTTAAATGACAGGTCGCCTGGTTGCCTGGACAGAAGGTGCACTCCATAACTGAAAATTAACCATGCCCACCCCACGAGGCAAATCTCCCGCCCAAGACCCCCGCTGGCTCTCCCCAAAAGTTTGGGAACAGATCCTCGCGTCCGGCACCGATGCGTTTCTCGCCGCCTACGGCCCGGAACTCCGCGCGGAACGTTGGGGCAACGCCCTCCGCTGGATCAGCTCCACCCCCCTGCCCACCCCACCCCCCGTCCCTCCCCTCTCCTTATCCTGGCGGCCGGAACGGATCCTGATCCAGGAGGAGTCGAAGTCCGCCGCAACCTTTCTTCACGGGGACGGTTTCCAAGGAGAGGTGACGGAGCTTGGATTGCGCTACGAAATCGACCTCACCCCCGGAGTCGCCCCCGGACTTTTTCCCGATCAGCGCGAAAACCGTCTTCACCTGAAATCGATCCGCCCCAACCGCCTCCTCAACCTTTTCGCACACACGTGTGCCTTCGGGGTTTGCGCCGGCTCTTTCGGGGCCGAGACCCTGAATGTCGACTCCTCGTCCCGGTCCCTCGCCCGCGGAAAAAAAAATTACCAGCTGAACCAGCTGGGCGGATCCGCCCACCGCTTCTGGACGGAGGATGTCCGTCGCGTCCTGCCCCGCTTGGCTCGCCGGGGTGAAACCTTTGATGCGATCATTCTCGATCCACCCACGTTTGCCCACGGCGGTCGCGGGCGAGCCTTCCGCATCCAACGCGAACTCGAACCCCTTCTGCTCGCCTGTCTGCCCCTGCTTTCCCCGGGCGGTTCGCTTCTTCTCTCCATCCATCAGTCGGAGACCACCCCCGCCAATCTCCACTCCCTCGCCCAAGGCCTGCTCCGACGGGAAGGCGTTCCCGCCCGCTTGATGCCCGGATTTCAGCCTGCGGATATTCCCACGCAACGCATGCCCTCCACCCTCTGGATCTTCCGGCAGGGTTGACACCCCGACCCTCCGATCGAATTGTAAGCTCCGTGCAAGGACTCCTCTCCCTCGCCTCCGTCGCCCTCAACCTGTTCCGCGAATTTGTACCCGGCCATCCCGATGCGGCCCGCTTCTGGCTTGAAATCGGCTCGGGTGCCCTCTCCCTGATCATCGTCCTTGGAATTCTTCTCCGCTTTTTCGGATCGGAAAATGCCAAGCCCGCCCTTCTTTGCGTCGGGGTTACGCTCGGGCTTCTCCTCCTCGCCGCGGGACCCGCCGCCGTTGAACTTTATCTCCTTCCGTCGATCCCTTCCCCGACCCTCGCCGGGGTCGACTCCCTGTCCCAATGGATTGCCCAACGAGTTCACCACACTCCCTGGCCCGGTCGGACCACTCTTCTCTCTGCCGGCCTCCTCCTCAGCCTTCTCTTCGTGGTCGTCCCCCTCACCAAGTGGACGTTCCGCGTTCCGACTTTTCTCTCCCTGCTCGCCTGGTTGGCCGCGTTAACGACTGCAGGCACGATCTTCTCGCTCGTCCGTGTGAAACTTCCTCCCGTGCCCACTGCACAAGTCGAAAAAAGCAAACTCCCGTCCCCCTAATCGCCAAGAACCTCCTCCAGCCGCGCCCGGGTTGGACCGAACTTTTCCGGATCCTTGGAGGGAGGCGGGGGAACGCTCGGCCCCACCACCAAACAACACTCCGCCCCCGGAATCGGGATCTGAAAACGGTCCCACGAAGGCAGCTGCCACTTCCAGCTCACCCTTGTTGTCACGGGGGTGATCGGAAGCCCGCTCGCCGCCGCCACCACCAAAACCCCGTCCTGCACTTTTCCCCTGGGACCCCGCGGCCCGTCCGGGGTGATTCCAATATCCCGTGCCCCCTCTTTCTCCAGTTCCCGGATCATCTCCCTTAACGCATCCGCCCCGCCCTTCGACGTCGATCCCCGCACCCCGTCGATGCCAAAGCGATTCATGATCTGCGTGATCAGCTCTCCGTCCCGGCTCCGGCTGACCAACATCAACATGCGCCGACCCGGACAATACTTCTCATAAAGAAAAGGCATCATCAGAATCCTGTTGTGCCAAAAGGCAAAAATCCGCGGCTGCGACGGGTTCCTGCCAAAGATGTTTTCCGGATCCTCCACACGAAAACGAATCGTCCACGCCAAGGCACGGATCAGCCCCGCGACCCAAGGAGGACTTTTCTCGGCAAGAAACTTTTTCATGCGAAGGGCCTCCGATTCCACCAGCGGGTGATGGAGCGCCATGGGCTCTCCAAAACAAGCTCCCTCAACAGCTCCTCGGTGGTGCTTGCCCTCTCCTCATGAATCCTTCGCAACGCTACCATCGCAGGGATCAGAATGAGGGTGATCGTGACGTAGAGAATGACAAATCGGTTTACCTGGATGTCCGACCCGAATTTCACGGCCAACAGCGAATCCGTCACCAACCCCCAGCCCAGCGGGGCCAGCCCCGCCACCAGGCTCGCCGCCACGCTGAAGAGGGCAAAAAAATGGCTGCGCCCCATCGCGGGGACAGTCGCCATCAAAAGTCTCATGTGCGCGCTGTTGTAGAGGGCCAGACCGACCCCCGCCGTGGCCTGCTGAAACAAGATCGGCCCCCACTGAAAGGGCACAAGATGGGCCGCCACCGCACCCCACCCCAACCAGTGAATTCCAAAGATAAAAGCCGCCAGACTCAGGACAGGACGGCTTCCGGCCCGATCCAACATTTTTCCCGTCGCCAACGACGTCAGCACAAAGAACAAACCCCAAATCAGCTGCAGGATCATGAATTGGGAATCCGTGCATCCCAGTTGGTCTCTCGCAAACGGGATGAAGATCAATCCGCCCCCCGACAAAGCCAACATCATGATCGCATGAAAAATCACCAGCCGAAGAAAAGGTGGATGCGCGAGCATCGCCCCCCAAGGCACAGGCTCCGACCCCTCGACGGCAACGGGCTGGGTGGGGGTGTCCGGGATCCTCCTCAAATACAGGAGAGAAAGACCCGCAAGGAGCAAGCTCGCCCCGAACAGGAGTCCGAAAGCCTGCGGGCTGTTCACATGATCGAGAAACAACGCGCTCAGGGCAACGGTGAGCAGCAGGGCGGATTGGGAGGCCGCTTGATCCATGGTCAGAAAACGTCCCCGGACCGACTCAGGCACAATCGCGCTGATCCACGGCAGGTACCCGCTGAGGGATATCCCCCTTGCGATGTTGAAAAGAAATAAAATGAAGAGGACCAGAATCTGGCGCGAGGCGTTGTCCATCGGCAACGGCAGTCCCACCACCAAGGCGACGCCACCGATCAGCAGGCTCCGGCTGGCCCAACCGCGTAGCACAAAGGTCCGATACCCGATCCGCTCGACAAACTTGGCTGCAGGAATCTGAAAGATGTTCATCAGCGCCCCCAGGGCCGCCACCACCCCCAAAACCGTGGCCGAGGCCCCCAGTTTTTTGAAGTACAGCATCATGGGCAACCCCATGATCAGGTAAAAGGAGCTGGTGTTGAAAACCTGAAAAAGGAAGGCGTTGAGCAGCGGCCCCCGGGCCAGCCCGAAACCGCTCTGCCTCACGCCGGCGTCTCTCGCGGGCGCAACAGCGGAAAGAAAATCACCTCACGGATCGAATCCGAACCCGAAAGCAGCATCGCCAGCCGGTCGACCCCAAGTCCCATCCCGCCCGCAGGCGGCATTCCGCTTTGCAACGCCTCCAGAAAATCCTCATCCACCTTTTGGGTATGCTCTCCGACCTGCTTGCGAAAACGCTCCGCCTGCAGGATGGGATCGTTCAACTCCGAATAGCCGGGGGAAACCTCCTGCCGCCCCAGAAGCAGCTCAAAAACATCCACCACCGTCGGATCCTCACGGTTTAATTTCGCCAACGGCACTAACTCCGCGGGGAGATGGGTGATAAAGACGGGATTGACCGCTTGCCCCTCCACTTTCTTCTCAAACACCTTGTGCGTGATCTCCGCCGCGGCCAGTTTCGGCTCCAACTCCAGCCCCAGGGCCTTTGCCTTGGTCTCCATCCCCTCGCGGGAAAGCTGGAACCACTCCGCGCCCGCCACCTCCATCACCGCATCCCGGTACTTTTTTCGCGGCCAAGGACCGGTGAAATCGATCACCGACCCGTCGCTTTGGCGGACCTGCAATCCTCCCGTCAATTCCCGTGCCGCCCCGATAATCATCTCCTCCACGAGGCCCGCCATCCCCTCGAAATCCGAGTACGCCCAGTACGCCTCCAGCATGGTGAACTCGGGATTGTGCTTTCTGGAAATTCCCTCGTTCCTGAAGTTCCGGTTGATCTCAAACACCTTTTCCATTCCCCCCACCAGCAGCCGCTTGAGATAAAGCTCGGGGGCGATCCGCAGAAACAGATCCATCCCCATCGCGTGATGTCGGGTTTGGAAAGGTTCCGCCGCGGCTCCCCCTGCGACCGTCTGCATCATCGGCGTCTCCACCTCCGTGAATCCCTTTCCGTGCAGAAAATCCCTCAGAAAACGGACCAGTCGGATCCGCAAATCCAAGGCCTTGCGGGAAGCCTCGTTGGAAATCAGGTCGAGGTGCCTTTGGCGATGCCGCGTCTCCACATCCACCAACCCATGCCACTTGTCCGGCAACGGAAGGAGCGACTTGCTCAGGAGGGTCAAATGTTCCACCCGGACCGAGGGTTCCCCCGCCTTGGTGGTGAAAAGGGTCCCCTCCACCCCCACAATATCCCCCAAATCGAGCAGTTGAAACACCGCCAACTCCCTTTCCGGCAAAGCCGGTTTCTGGACATAGATCTGCAATCGCCCTGCTCGATCCTGCAGGTGCAAAAACTGGCTTTTTCCCATGTCCCGATGGGAAACGATCCGGCCCGCCATCCGCACGCTCCGTCCCTCCTCCCAACGCCCCCGGATCTCCCCTGTCGATTCCGTTCCGGGAAAAGCCGCTCCAAAAGGATCCACCCCCAAACGCCGCACCTCCTCCAGCTTTTGTCGTCGCGCAGCCAGCAATGGGGCGAGATCTTGGCTCATCGGTCCAAACCCTAGCCGAATCCGGCTTCCCTTGAAAGGGTTGCGTCGGGACGGGACTCCCGAAGGAGAAAGAAATCCCTCTAACTCACCAGCTCCGGATAGGCCCGCTGGGTCAGCTCGACCAGGATCTTTCGGCTCTCCTCCCCCGAATCCATCTCGAGAAGACGTGCGGCCACCGCCTGGCACTCCGCATACTCGAGGCTCTGCACCGCTTTCTTCACACGCGGGACCGCCACCGAGCCCATGCTCATCTCATCCACACCCAATCCCAACAAAACCGGCGTCATCAAAACATCTCCCGCCATCTCGCCGCAAACCCCCACCCAAATCCCATGCTTGTGCGCCGCCTCCACCACCTTCTGGATGAGCATCAGCACCGCCGGGTGCGTCGGCTGGTAAAGGGAAGCGACCCGCTCATTCGTCCGATCCGCCGCCAGGGTGTACTGGGTCAAATCGTTCGTTCCGATGCTGAAAAACTGCACCAGCGGGGCCAGCCGATCCACGATCATCGCGGCCGAGGGGACCTCGATCATCGCCCCCGCCTCCACCTCCACCGCCGCGGGAGTGCCCGCGGCTTTCAGCTCCGCCCTCGCCTCTGCCAGCAAGGCCAGCGCCGCAACCAACTCCTCCCTCGTGGCGATCATCGGAAACATCACGCGGACTTTCCCCCCGGGGTTCGAGCGACAGATCGCCCGGAGCTGGGTTTTGAAGAGATCCGGCTTCTCCAGGCAGTATCGGATCGCCCTCCATCCCAAAAAGGGGTTCACCTCCGGGTCCAACCCCTGATGGGAGGGGAGTTTGTCTCCCCCCAGATCCAGCGTTCGGATGATCGCAAGGTGCGGACGCGAAGCCTGCACCACCTGCTGGTAAATGTTCATCTGCTCCTCTTCGCTGGGAAAGTGCACGCGGTTCAGAAACAGAAACTCCGTCCGATAAAGGCCGATTCCCTCCGCCCCACTCTCCACGATCAACGGGAGATCCTCCGGCAACTCCACGTTGGCCGAAAGCACCAACCGCTTCCCATCCCTGGTCGTCGCCGGGGTGTCCCGCAAAACCTCCAGGCTCTGCTCCACAGCCAAACGGCGTTTTTCGATCTGCCCGTACTCGTACCGGGTCTGCTCCGTCGGATAGACGATCAGCAGCCCCGCATAGCCGTCGAGGATGACCGGCGCCCCGAGTTCGCACTTGGCCAGGACACTGTGCAGGCCGACCACGGCGGGAATGTTCAGGGAGCGCGCCATGATCGCCGTGTGGGATGTCGTGCTTCCCACCTCCGTGGCAAATCCCAGGGCCAGCTGTCGGTTCAGAAGGGCCGTGTCCGAGGGAGTCAGGTCGTGCGCCAGAAGAATGCTGGGGGAATCCAGCGAGTAGAGATCCGCCAGTCGTCGCCCGAGCAGGTTGTACACCACCCGCCGGCCCACATCCAAAATGTCCGCCGCCCTCTCCCGGAGGTAGGGATCCTCCATGTCCCTCATGCTTTGGGCGTAGGCGTGAATCACATGCTGGTAGACATGCTCCACACACACCTTGCGCAGCTCCAACTGCCGGCGCACCGCCGCGGCGATGGTGCTGTCCCCCGCCACGAGAAGGTGCGCCTCAAAGATCTCCGTTTGCCCCTCCCCCAAGGATTGGGCCAGATGATCCTTAATTCCTTGAATCTGCTGCCTTGTCTTGAGCAGCGCCGACTCCAAACGCCGAAGCTCGTCGGGAATTTGGCTGTCCTGGATCGGCGTGGGACGGACCCGTATCTCCTCGTGCGAAAAAATGGCCAACCGCCCGCTCACCACTCCCGGAGATGCGGGAATCCCGGCAAGGCGAAGTTCGGAGCCGGCGACGGAGGAAGAACGGTCGGGAGCAGTCACAGAGGGAGAACTATCTCCCTTTTCCCTACTCCTCGTCGAACTTTCTTTCAATCAATTCAAGTAACGATTGGATGGCGGTTTCTGCCCCGGGTCCCGTCGCTCGCAGGCTGATTTTCGAGCCCATCCCCGCCGCCAGCATCATCAGTCCCATGATGCTTTTCCCGTTGATCGTCTCCCCGTCTTTCTCCACAAAAATCTCGCACGCGTGACGGTTTGCCTCCCGGACGAACATGGCGGCGGGACGGGCGTGCAACCCGAGCCGGTTTTGGATCGAGACCTCCTTGGTCACGGATGCCCCTCCGGATGAGCTCATCTCACCCCTCCTTCAGCTTCAGCCGGCTCATCAACTTCTCGTTGAATTCCAGCGCCGAAAACTGCCCCATGGTCTTCATCTTCTGATCCAACGCCGCCACCTGCACCAACCCCGCCAGGTCCCGCCCCGGTCGGATCGGAATCCTCACGTGGGGAATCTTCAATCCCAGGATTTCATAAAACTGCTGGTCCAACCCCGTGCGCTCAATGTCGCCCACCTGGTCCCACTCCGCCAACGTGACCACCAGATCCAGCCTCTTTTCCGTTCGGATCGCCCGCCCCCCAAAAATTGCCGCCACATTGATAATCCCGATCCCCCGCACCTCCATGAATGTCCTCGTCACCTCGGCCGAGGTCGCCATCAACTCCCGCCCCTCCAAAAGTCGCAGTCGGGTAATGTCATCCGCCACCAGGGAGTAGCCCCGTTCCACCAGACCCAAGGCACACTCACTCTTGCCCACCCCGCTTTCCCCCCGGATCAAAACCCCAACCCCCATGATGTCCACCATACTTCCGTGTTCGCTCGTCGTGGGGGCAAAATCCTCCTCCAGACACAGGGTGATCAGATTGACCAGCCTCGGCGTGGGTATCGGGGAGATGAAGATCGGAACCTTCGCCTTCTCCGCCTCCTTTAAAATGATCGCCGGCGGCCGGTTGTTCCGGCTGAACACTATGCATGGAATTTTCCGGTCCAGGATCGCCCGGATCCGGGCCTGCCGGGTGTCCGAATCCAGGGACAAAAAATAGCTGATCTCGCTCTTGCCAATCAGCTGAACGCGGCGAAAGGCGAAGTATTTAATGAATCCCGTCAAAGCCATGCCCAGGCGATTCACCGCGCCTTCGCGGATCAACCGCCCCATCCCCTCCTGTCCTGCGACGAGCTTCAACTGCAGCCGCGCGGCGTGTTGCGTGTGAAAATGCTCCACGGAAACGGTTAGAGGTTTTTTCATCCGTAGGTCTTCCTAATCAACATACCCTTGGGGGTGGGCCCGATGCCAATTCCATGCACTGGTTAAAATCTCCTCCAACCCCGAATGCTTCGCTTTCCAGCCCAGCTCCCTCTGCAACTTGTGGGATCCAGCCACCAAAGCCGGAGGATCCCCCGCCCTGGCGGGCTGGCCGCGGGTCGGGATCGGCCGCTGCGTCACTTTCTTGGCCGTTTCAATCACCTGTTTCACGGAAAACCCGTTCCCCGTGCCCACATTGAAAAATCCCGGCTTCTCCCGTTCCAGCGCCAGGATGTGGGCCGAGGCCAGATCCCTCACATGGACATAATCCCGGATGCATGTCCCGTCCGGCGTGGCGTGGTTCTCCCCAAACACATCCACCACCTCCCTTTGACCCAGCGCCGTCAACAGCACATTGGGGATCAGATGCGTTTCCACCCGGTGATGCTCCCCCCTCTCCTCCGTGGCTCCCGAGGCGTTGAAATAGCGCAACGCCGTGGGAAGGATCCCGTGCACCTGCGCGTACCAGGACAAAATCTGTTCAAACACCAACTTGGAGTGACCATACGGATTGATCGGCTTTTGGGGGGTCTGCTCATCCATCGGCACCTTCTCCGGCAACCCGTAGGTCGCGCAGGTGGAGGAAAAGATGATCTTGCGACACCCGGAGGCCACCATGGCATCCAAAAGATTCACCCCTCCGGACACATTCACCCGGTAATAAACGGAGGGATCCCTCATGCTCTCCGGCACCAGGGCCTTCCCCGCAAAATGAATCACCGCATCGGGCCGTTGCTCCGCCAGCGCCCGATGAAGGAGATCCCGCTCCGCCAGGTCCCCCTGCAGAAAATGGGCCTTCGGGTGAACCGCGGCTCGATGCCCCTCGCTTAAATTGTCCCAAACCACCACGCTGTGCCCCGCCCCAAGCAGCTCCTCGACGCAAACCGAACCGATATAGCCGGCTCCGCCCGTGACCAGGACTTTCATCTTCCGGGAAAGGAGCCCTACTCCTTCAGGTTCATCGCCAACAGGAATTCCACGTTGTTTTTGGTCTTCTTGAGGCGGCCCAAAAGCAGCTCCATCGCCTCCACCGGCGGCAAGGAGGACAAGGCCCTTCGCAGAATATGGATCCGTGGCATCTCGTCCGCGTGATAGAGAAGCTCCTCTTTCCGGGTTCCCGACTTGGGAATGTTGATGGCGGGATAGATCCGCTTGTCCACCAGGGCGCGATCCAGGTGAATCTCCATGTTTCCCGTCCCCTTGAACTCCTCGAAGATCACCTCGTCCATCTTGCTTCCCGTGTCCACCAGCGCCGTTGCGATGATCGTCAGGCTCCCCCGCTCCTCCAGATTTCGGGCCGCACCGAAAAACCGCTTCGGCTTGTGGAGGGCGTTCGCATCCACCCCCCCCGAGAGGATCTTGCCGCTGTGGGGTTGCATCGTGTTGTAGGCCCGGGCCAGCCGGGTGATGCTGTCCAGCAGGATCACCACGTCCGTTCCCTGCTCCGCGAGGCGTTTCGCCCGCTCGATCACCATCTCCGCGATGTGCACATGCCGGTCCGGCGGCTCATCGAAGGTCGAACTGATCACCTCGCCTTGAACGGATCTTGCCATATCCGTTACCTCCTCAGGCCGCTCATCGATCAAAAGCACGATTAGATGCGCCTTCGGATTGTTCGCCGTGATCGCATTGGCAATTTTCTGCATCAGGACCGTCTTTCCGGTCCGGGGAGGCGCCACGATCAGACCCCGCTGCCCGAAACCGATCGGGCTGATCAGGTCAAAGGCCCGCATCGCCATGTCTTTCAGCTTTTCGCTCTCCAGCATCAGCCGCCGATTCGGAAACAGCGGCGTTAAGTTATCGAAATGAATCGGGGGTTTCCGCTTGTTCACGTCCTCCCCGCTGACCGTCTCCACCGTCGCCAGCGAAAAGTAGTGCTCCTTCTGCCTCGGCGAGCGGATCTCCCCGCCCACCCGATCCCCCCTGCGCAACCCGTACTTCCGGATCAATCCGGGATTCACATAGATATCCTCCCGGGTGGCCAGATAGTTGTTCGCCTGCAAACGCAGGAACCCGTACTGGTCGGGAAGAATTTCCAAGATCCCCTCCCCGGCCACACGCCCGTTCTCCATGGCGTGCCGATGCAGAATTTCAAAAATCAGCTCGTACTTCAGCATCCCTCCGGGATTTTCCACACCCACCTCGGTTGCCTTGTCCAGCAGCTCCTGGAACGGCATCTTCTGCAGGTCGTCCAACCGGAGCAAAGGTCCCGTGGGCCGTGGCTCCTCCGCCACCGGCGAATCCCCGCCCCCTTCGGGATGGCCCCCATCCGGGCCCCGGCGATAGTTGTCGTAATCCCCCCGCCCATATCCTCTTCCCCCGCCGTACCCCCGCCCCCCCCGGCCTCCCCGTCGCTGAAAACGCCTCGGACCATAGTCGTTGCGGGGGCCGTACTCTCCCCCGCCCTGCGGTCTTCCGTACTCCTGGTTTCCCTGATCCTGTCCGTCACCATTCATGATTTCGCTTTCTCGCTCCGCCGATCGGCAGGTTGTCTCCCTTCCCTTTCGGGGTCGGCCAGACGCTCCACCTGATCCCGGAGCAGTGCCAAACTTCCTTCATTCCACAAAACTTGGTCGCACGCCTGGGCCTTCGTTTCGACGGCCCACTGCTTTCCCATCCAAAAGTCCGCCGCCTCGGGCGTCAGACCCCGCTCCATCAGCCGACGCCGGGAAACCGATTCCCGACAACCGACCATCACTTTTCCATCGAAGGACTCCTGGATCCCAACCTCGAAAAGGAGCGGGATGATCACCGCCACCGATCGGTGGGGATGGAGACGCAAACTTTTGCTGACTTCAGATTTCCAAGTTTGATGAACGAGAGGATGGATCAGGTGGTTGACGGTGGCGTAAACGGAGGAATCCCGCATCATCGTCGCGGCCAACAACCCGCGGTCCAAATCTTTTGAGGAATCTAGAATCGCCTCCCCCAGCGCGTCAACCAGTTTTGCGTACCCCTCCGCCCCGCGCTGATACAGCCGGTGGACAATCGCATCCGCCTCCACCACCTCCCACCCCAGCTCTGCCAACATCTTTCCTGCCGTGCTTTTTCCCGCAGCCATCGTGCCGGTCACGGCCAGGACCCGTCCATGGCCGGGCTTGGCTGCGACCCGTTCCGGGGCTATCTTGATCTGTCTCATCGATGGCGGCCGTAGTTCAGTTGGTAGAACTCCAGATTGTGATTCTGGCTGTCGCGGGTTCGAGTCCCGTCGGTCGCCCCCTCCTCCACCCAGGTTGCCTCAATCACGCAGCCTCATCCTCTCCTCCCCATCCCGCAAGATGGGTCCCCAACGGGCGTCCGGCACGTTCAACTCGTACCAGTCCAGAAGCTGATCCGCCCTCCGCCTCATCTCCCGCCAACGTTGCACCGACCCATCCGCCTCTTGCCAGGCCTTTTCCTGCATTTCGCGTCTCTCCTTCTCGCCCTCGCCCAAGCCCGCCTCCACCGCTTGCCGATAGCGAAAAATCGCGGGCCGTAGAAACGGATCCGCCTTCGCCTCCAACATAATCAGCTCCCCCCTCAGGGAGTTGGAGGGCGGCGCGCCCCGCACCAACGTCTTGGCCACCTCTTGCGCCAGCTCCCGAAGCCGCCTCTGCGTCTCCTCCGGCGAATGGAGGGTTTCCCCCGAGGCCATCTCCGGTTCCGTCAAACTCCGCCTCCAAGCCCCATCCTCCTCTTTCGAGTCGGACCAAAATTTCCCCGGACAACCCGCCACCACCCACTCCCGAAACCTCAGCCGTTGAGGCGCCGAGGCGGCGCGGTTCAAAAGCCGTGCCGCCAACAACCGCCGCAAATCCCGCGTCAACCGGTCCGCCGCCAAAGGCCCCTTCTCGCTCCAGGATTGAATCCTCCCCAAGCCCGCCTCCTCCAGCCCGCTCACCCGGGCGGCCACTCTGCCACGCACACCCTCATCCTCCCCCGAAGCCCTCCCCACACACCCCTCCGCCACCCATCGTACCGATCCCGATTCCCCTCTCCGCCCCGCCGCGGCACGGATCCGGGCCATGATCACCTCCGCCACCCAAGCTCCCGCAAAATCCGCCGCCGCAGCATCCCCCTCCAGCCACTCCCGCCCCTCTTTCCCCGCCACACGCTTCACCCCCACCGCCCCCTCCACCAGTTTGCCGCGCAGAGAAAGCAGCGGTTGAAGTTGCATCTGGAAAAGTTCGTCAAAAAGATCCGCCGCCGCCACGGAGGCAACCGCCACCCGCATGGCCTCGGCCCGATCCCTCCCCTCCACCGTGATCCTCAGGCTCTTGCCCTCCGCCGTCCCGGTGGCTCCCTCCGCTCTTTCGAAAAAAAGAAAAAAACCCAGACAAAAAAACAGCCCCCACGGGCTCACGCGCTTTTCCCAGACTTCCCCTCCCCACCCTTGGTCGATCCACCCCCATCCCCGGATTTTTTCTTCTCCCCGCTTTTCTCCCCGCTCCCGGTGGCCTCCTTGGCCGCTTTTTTGTACCCCGGGCTTCGGTAGTCGGTGATGTAAAACCCGCTTCCCTTGAAAAGAAAACCGCTCCCGGTCCCCATCTGCTTCTCGATCTTTCCCTTGCCCCAAACCTTTTTCGGGCACTTGTCCTTGGGACAGACCTTCAGCGGAGCATCGTTCATCGAATGAAAAATGTCCAAGTGCG